>OFRA01000161.1_pt1 | contig 17071 bp, 16 predicted proteins | sample 1543001 | NCBI WGS metagenome assembly OFRA01 (sample SAMN07774221, study PRJEB24372) | wastewater metagenome | isolation source: Lake Maggiore Verbania | place: Italy: Verbania | collected 2015-12 | reverse complement strand
CTGATGTTGAACGTGGGGATAGACACCAAAACTAATCGCGCTAATGTCATAGAGCTCTTCAAAACTATGTTGATTTAATTTTTCGATATCGAGGCGAACGAAATCAAAAGTAAAAGCTTGGCGATCAGAGTCTTGATCCATCCAACCCAAGGCCAGCGGGGCCATCATATAAGCGTCGTCAGAGTCTGGGGAATGGGCAATCACGAGATGAGTGGGCACTCTAATAGCCCAACCCGTCTTTACGGATATGCGTATAAGGTTTCTCGCCTTCTGTGCCCTGCAACTGACCTTCGATCACCTCTCCAATGAAAAGTTGATGATCACCCCCCACGTCGATTTTTTTTATGAATTTTAATAAAAGCCAAGCATAACCATTGGCGAATAGAGGCGTGGGGTAATCACTAAGTAGCACCGAAGGGTCATCGGCCCAAGGATCTATCCCAGGCTCAAAGCCCTTGCCGTATTTTTTTAAATTTGAAAAATCTCCTTCTCGAAGCAAATTGAGACCGATCAAGCCACTTTCTTCGATCAATGATTCGATCGGACGACCCGGTTTAATTGAGAGCGCTATTAAGGGAGGATTGAAACTAACTTGCTGATACCACGAGGCGAGAAAGGCTGTGCGACCATGGGTGCCGGCTGAGGTTGCAATGGAAAGTCCACTCGGAATTTTGCCAAGGGCGGCAGCGAGGGGTGAAATAGCAGAAGACATCGTAGCACCTCAAAATTTAGGGAGTTCCAAAAGCTAATTTTAATAACTGAACCGCTTGATACAGCACGGAAATCCCTAAGCCGGTCACTAACACGCCGCTAAAACGAAGGAGACGATGCTTCCAGCGTTGAGATAGCTGAGTGGAGACGAAGCCCAAGGCAAAAAGGAGGGGTAAATTACCAAGGCCAAAAGCCCCCATCCCTAGGGCACCCATTTGCCAGGATCCCATTTCGAGGCTCTTCAGTAGCATCATATAAACTAAGCCACAAGGGATAAGTCCCCAAATCATGCCTACCCAATAAGGAAAATGAGCCCATTTAATACTACGGCCCAAAAATTGTTGAAATCGATCAGGTAATTGAAATTCCATCAGTGTGTCCGCACGGCGGCCCAGGGTTAAAAAAATACCTAGGGTCATCATTGCGAAGCCGATCCCTAATTTGAGCCATAGTTGCCAAGGCCATGCTTCCATGGACAGCAACGCTTGTCCTTCCGGCTTACAGCAATCCGCCATTTCTTGGACGCTTTGAAGACGGGCAAAGGAACCGAGGCTACCAATAATGGCACCGAGGATCATATACGTCGTTACTCGGCCTAATTGAAAAAAAAGATGTTGCTTCCATTGAGGGCGTTTCGTTTCTGCTTGCGCCACACCAAAACTAAGAACGATCGGTCCACACATTCCAGCGCAATGCCCGACGGAGCCAAGGAGACCTGCCATCCACATCACTAAAACCAAAGGAATGGCGTGGGGAATATTAAGCCAATTTTCCAATATCATCAGGGGGCCTTCTCTTCTCTAATGATTCCATAGATTAAGGCCTTATATTGAACAAATACCTTGTCCAATATTCTTAGAATCTTCAGGTGATCTCTCGGGCTCAAACTGATAAAATAAGATTTTCCATCCACGCTGCCCGAAGGAATCTATCGAATGAATCTTCAAACTCCAAATTACGTAAAAAACACCAAATTGATCAAGTGGATCGAAGAGGTCGTTGCGCTTTGTGAGCCTGCGTCCATTTATTGGTGCGATGGGTCGCAAGAAGAATATGATCGTCTATGCGAAGAGATGGTTCAAAGTCGAACATTTATACGACTAAATCCAGCGAAACGTCCAAATTCCTTTTTAGCCCTTTCGGATCCTGGCGATGTTGCTCGCGTAGAAGATCGCACGTTTGTCTGCTCAAAAGATCCGATGGATGCCGGTCCCAATAATAACTGGAAAGATCCTATAGAAATGAAATCCATCCTCACAGGACTTTTCAAAGGTTGTATGCGCGGCCGTAAAATGTATGTGGTTCCCTTCAGCATGGGTCCCCTTGGAAGTCCTATTGCTCAAATTGGCATTGAACTCACTGACTCTCCTTATGTAGCTGTGAACATGAAAATCATGACCCGTATGGGTAGAGCAGTTTTCGATGTTCTTAAAGAAGGGGACTTTGTCCCAGCCCTACACAGTATCGGCGCCCCATTAAACCCCGGCCAAGCAGATGTTCCCTGGCCTTGTAACCCTGATAATAAATATATTTGTCACTTTCCTGAAACCCGAGAGATTTGGAGTTTTGGTTCGGGCTATGGTGGAAACGCCTTACTCGGAAAAAAATGTTTTGCTCTTCGCATTGCCAGCACTATGGCGAAATCGGAAGGTTGGCATGCTGAACACATGTTGATTTTAGGTCTCGAGTCTCCAACTCATAAAAAGACCTATGTCGCCGCCGCTTTTCCAAGCGCTTGTGGAAAAACAAACTTTGCCATGATGCAAACTCCTGAATTATTTAGAGGATATAAAGTCACGACGGTCGGAGATGATATTGCGTGGCTCAAGATTGATAACCAAGGACAAATTCGCGCCATCAATCCTGAAGCTGGATTTTTTGGCGTGGCTCCCAACACGGCCATGAAGACAAACCCTCATGCCATGTACACGATTACAAAAAACTCGATCTTCACGAACGTGGCGCTCACCCACGACGGAGATGTATGGTGGGAAGGTATGACCGATCAGGTCCCCGAAGGTCTCACTGATTGGACGGGCAAACCCTACGATCCGAAGTCCGGCAAACCTGCGGCACATCCTAACGCACGATTTACCACCCCAGCCAGCCAATGTCCCTGTATCGACGAAGCCTGGGAAGATCCCGCGGGAGTCCCCATTGATGCTTTCATTTTTGGCGGACGCCGTGCTTCTTCGGTCCCCTTAGTGGTAGAAGCTTCCGATTGGAATAGTGGCGTCTATCTCGCGGCTACAATTGGATCCGAGACGACCGCAGCAGCGGCCGGTAAGATTGGTGAAGTTCGTCGAGATCCCTTTGCCATGCTTCCCTTCTGCGGCTATCACATGGGCGATTATTTTCAACATTGGCTCGACTTAGGTAAGAAACTTAAAAAAGCGCCTAAGATTTTCCTCGTCAATTGGTTCCGCAAAAATCCCCAAGGGAAATATATTTGGCCGGGCTATACAGAGAATATGCGTGTTCTGAAATGGATTACCGAGCGCGTCCATGGGCAGGCTCAGGGCGCCTCGACGCCCCTTGGGATCGTTCCGCGACCTCAAGATATTAACCTCGAGGGGATCATGGGATTTGATCTCTTGCATTTCGATGAACTTATGGACATCAACAAGGACGAATGGAACGCTGAAATAAAAGGGCATGAAGAACTGTTCGCTAAATTGTCTGCGCGGTTACCTAAAGAATTTGTCCCGATGATGAAGTCATTGGCTGCAAAGATCGACAGCACACTTAAGAGTGCATAACCAACTTTTTGACTCTAAGTCCTCTGATAAAAATCACTAGGCATCCTTTAGTATGAAGAGATGCCTAGTGATCTTTCCGGTTCCTTTTGTCAAAGTTGTCTCGCGTGGAATAGCGGGGAACGCACGGCTTGTAGCAAATGTGGTACCAAACTTTTAATCGTCACCGGCGAAGAGCGCTGGGATGAGTCCATTGATGAGCCTAGCGAAGATCTTGAAGAACATTTTTTAGAACGCATTACGGTGGCGGAGGAAACGCTTAGACGAGCCGAAAGCTATCTCGAATCCATCTCGGAACAATTGGGCAAACTTGAACGGGCCGAGATTGTTCTTCGAAATGGTATGTTAGCTCTTGTTCAAGAAATGGAACAACATAAACAACTCAACGTTCTTGCTTTCAAAGACCGCTGGGAAGATTTGGTAGACGATAATTTGCATCTCATCAGTGCCAGAGAAATCTTTGGTCGTTACCGAACGCGCATCGTTCCCCTGACGCGCCCTAAGAACCTCGCGCTTATCAAACGTGCCTTACTAGAAACCAGTGGGTTCCTCGAGCAGGGGGATTTAACCGGAGCCTGCAAGCGACTCCAGCAAGCCCTGATGGTCGAACCCAAAAATTACGAACTACTCTTTTTAACAGCCTCACTCTTAGAGTCTGATTTTCAACTGACAGAAGCCGAGGGGATGGGTCGTAAACTCGTGTCCCTCAGCCCCCGCCACTTTGAAGGGTGGATGTTGCTGGGCAAACTTTACCAAGAGATTGGAGACAAGCCTGAACAGGCAATGGTGGCTCTGAATATGGCTTCGGACTTGCGGCCCGACGAAGCGGAGCCGCGCCTTCAATTAGCGACCCTACTTGAAGAAACAGATGATCTAGAAGGAGCGCTTTCGGCAGCTCTTGAGGCGGTAGGTCGACGCCGAGACGGTGAAACACTCTCGCGCTTAGGCGAGATTTATTTGTCACGAGGCGACGGCGCTCGCGCTCAAGAAATTTTTCAGGAGGCAACGTCTCTTTACCCGAGTGATTCGATGCTGCGTGAACGACTCGCTGAATCTTATTTGCTTCAAAATGAGCGTCCCAAATCGTATGACATCCTTCATGGCCTTTTAGAAACATCTCCCCAAGATCGTTCCTTACTCCTGATGCTCGATGCACAAAATCATCCCCAATTTAGGTCGGCCCGAGATGGATCCAACCTTACTAAGGCTCTACTCAATGAGGCAGAGGATTTGCTGGAAGAGGGAAGTTACTCCCTGGCCGAACCTCTCCTGAAGAAAGCACGGCGCCAACATGTGAGTGATCGTCTCGAGTGGCTAGAAACCCTTCTTCAATTTAAGAAGAACCCTGCCGAAGGTTCAGCGAAGGCTGTGAAGTTTTCTGCTTCCGATCATCACCCTCGTCTGTGCTTTGCAGCCCTCCATCTATCGATGGAGTACTTAATTAAAGAAAAACAAAATGCTGAGATCGTGGAAGCGCTCAAAGGTTATCTCCAAAAATACCCTCAAACTTCTGGGGCATGGGAAGCTGTGTTAGCGTTTAAATCATTTTTGATGATGAATGATGAGATTAATGAAAACGATCTTGAAGAAGTGCGAAACCTTTACCTGCACCCCCTTCCTGGTCAAGTCGCTCGTGCTCGAACGTTGCTGTGTCAAATGCTGCTATCCCTCAACCATCCCGAACAAATACCTGCCATACTCCTTCCCGTCCTTGATCTTGATCCAAGTTTGCTGGACTTTCTCCAACTGGGAACGGCTTATGCCGCTCTCGAGAAACGAAAAGAAGCCATCGCGACCCTTCGAGAAGGGCTTTCCTGTTATTCGAATGAATTCTCAGATAAACAAGCCCAAAATCTAAAGAACCAAATGGAAGAGCTTCTCAAAGAGCTTGCTAACGGTAAACATTACAAGACTTAGGCTTTGAGTCCTTAAAATACGGTCATGTTCTAGATTTTTAATTGTGGACTTTTTAAGTCCACAATTATACTTATGTTTAGAGATACAGGATACTTATGGCCCAAGATTTAAGCGCCCTGACCGGTCAAGCCTACAAATATGGCTTTGTGACCGATATTGAATCGGAATCAGTAGACCCAGGTCTTTCCGAGGATGTGATCCGCTTGATTTCGGCCAAAAAGAAAGAGCCCGAGTGGTTGTTGGCTTGGCGACTCAAGGCTTACCAACATTGGCTCACCATGACCGAACCTGAGTGGGCCCACGTTCATTACACGAAACCTAACTATAACGAGATTGTTTATTACTCCGCCCCCAAGCCTAAGCAAGCAAAATATGCTTCTATGGATGAAGTAGATCCAGAACTACTTCGAACTTTCGAAAAGCTAGGCGTTCCCATCCATGAGCAAGCTGCCCTAGCTGGAGTGGCAGTAGACGTCGTATTTGATTCGGTATCCGTTACCACGACCTACAAAGATCGCCTCGCTAAAGAAGGCATTATCTTCTGTTCCTTCAGTGAAGCGGTCCAAGAACATCCTGAACTCATCAAAAAATATCTTGGTTCCGTCGTCCCTCCTAGTGACAATTTCTTCGCCGCACTCAACAGCGCTGTGTTTACCGATGGATCTTTTGTATTCATCCCTAAAGGCGTGAAATGCCCCATGGACTTGTCGACCTACTTCCGTATTAATAACAAGGAGAGTGGTCAATTTGAGCGCACTCTCATTGTGGCGGAAGAAGGAGCCACCGTGAGCTACCTCGAGGGGTGTACTGCCCCACAATTTGATACCAACCAGCTCCATGCGGCAGTCGTAGAACTCGTTGCCCTAGATCGTGCTGACATTAAATACAGTACCGTCCAGAATTGGTATGCTGGTGACGAAAAGGGAGTGGGGGGGATTTTTAACTTCGTGACCAAACGCGGTTTATGCAAAGGGATCAAAAGTAAAATCAGTTGGACACAGGTTGAAACAGGATCCGCCATCACTTGGAAATATCCGAGCTGCATTCTCTTAGGCGATGACAGCGTGGGAGAGTTTTATTCCGTGGCGCTTACGAATCATTATCAGCAAGCCGACACAGGCACTAAAATGATTCATCTCGGGCGAAACACAAAAAGCACCATCATTTCGAAAGGCATTGCTGCCGGAAAGAGTTCAAACGCCTATCGGGGTCTAGTCCGGGTGTCTCCTAAAGCCCAAGGGGCCCGTAATTTCAGCCAATGTGATTCCATGCTGATCGGCTCTCTCTCTAGTGCCAATACCTTTCCCTATCTGGAAGTTAAGAATCCTTCGGCCAAAGTAGAACACGAAGCGACCACCAGTAAAATTGGAGAAGATCAGATCTTCTACCTTCAACAGAGAGGAATTAATCCTGAAGAAGCTATTTCCATGATCATTAATGGTTTTTGTAAAGAAGTTTTCCGAGAACTTCCTATGGAATTCGCTGTGGAAGCTACAAAACTTCTCAGTCTCAAACTTGAAAACAGTGTTGGATAAGGATCTCGTCATGCTCTCTATTAAAAACTTAACCGCTTCCGTACAAGAGATTCCAGTCCTCAAGGGGATCTCTTTAGAAATTAAAGCGGGTGAAATCCATGCCATCATGGGCCCCAATGGTTCTGGAAAAAGCACGCTAGGCAAAGTCCTGGCGGGTCACCCCGCTTATGAGGTCACCGGAGGCGAAGTGACCTTCCTCGGCAAGAATTTATTCGACATGGAGGCCGATGAACGGGCTCGCCAAGGTCTCTTTTTGGGATTTCAATATCCCATCGAAGTCCCAGGCGTCAGTAATTCCCAGTTCTTACGCATGGCTTACAACAAAAGAGCCGAAGCCCTCGGCAATGAAGAACTCGATCCCTTAGAATTTGAAGATTTTATTCACGCTAAAACAGCACTCGTCGGCATGAGCGACGTATTTCTTGACCGAAGTGTCAATGAGGGGTTTTCAGGTGGAGAAAAGAAACGAAATGAAATCTTACAGATGGCAGTCTTGAATCCTGCGCTCGCAATTTTGGACGAAACCGATTCTGGATTAGATATTGATGCTCTACGCATTGTCGGAAGTGCCATTACTCAACTCCGACGACCAGATAATGCAACCATTCTCATCACTCACTATCAACGCCTTCTTGATCATGTCGCGCCTGACTTTGTTCATGTCCTTCAAGCCGGTCGAATCATTAAATCAGGAGGGCCGGAATTGGCCCTTCGGCTAGAAAAAGAAGGATACGACTGGCTCCTTGAGGAAACTCGCCCCTAATGGTGATGTCTTTAGCTTCTCTTTTTCCAGTGGCCGTCTTAGAGGCGCAGGGTTCCCCTACTTGGCAAACACTGCAACGCCAAGACCAAGTAGCCTGGGCTTCGATGCCCCTGCCCACCCTTCAGGATGAAGATTGGAAATACTTTGACTTACGTCCGCTGCACGATGTGACGTACGTCTCAGTTTCCGACACCCAGGTTCCGATTACTCTTCACGTTGAACCTTCATCTCTTCGTCTTTATTGGAATCAGGGTCGGCTCCAATTACCCGCTGCGCTTCCCGACGGAATCATCTTACGTCCTCTCGCCCCTCAAGCGCGTTCCACATCTCGTTTAGATCAAGATTATTTCTTCCGCATGAACCAATCTTTCTTCCCCGAGGCGTATGAATTAAGAATCCAAAAGAGTTTTCATGCCAAGGATCCTATTTATCTAGAGAGTGCTCTCGAAGGATCTCCTCAAAACATGGGTTTAGCTTTTTCGCGACTTCATATCGTGGTGGAATCAGGCGTTGACGTACAAATCGTTGAGCGTTTTAAAGGTTCCCATGCGTATCATCTCGTTTCAGTCGTCACGCTAGAGATCGAAAAAGAAGCACAGATGGATTTTGAACGTCTCCACTATGATGCCTCCGTAGCTTTTCATTTCTCCTATCTTCAAGCCCGCGTCGGACGAGGAGCTCGCTTAGGGGTTCGCACTATAGGCCTAGGGTCCCGACTTCGTCGCGACATCCCGGATATCTTCCTAGAGGAAGCTGCGAGTGTGGAACTTGACGGTTTGTGCCTCTTAAGGGACCAACAACTCGGCGATACCCATAGCTTTATTCATCACGCTCATCCTCACGCTCAGTCCCGTCAACTTCACAAATGCATTGTTCAGGATCACAGCAAAGGTATTTTTAACGGCCAGATTCTGGTCGCACTCAATGCGCAACAAACTGATGCGCAGCAGGAGAGTCGAAATTTAATATTGGGCGATCACGCGAGCATTGATACCAAGCCTCAGCTCGAAATTTATGCTGACGATGTGAAGTGTGCCCATGGTGCCACCATTGGCCAACTAGATCTCGATGAATTGTTTTATCTACAAAGCCGTGGGTTTTCAGAGACTGCAGCTCGAGGGCTCCTGACCTTTGCTTTTGCTTCAGATCTTCTAGGGCGTATTCGAGTGCCTGTTCTCCAAAAGGCCCTCAAACAAGAAGTAATTCATCGACTACAGATGGATATCCTGGGAGAACTCTCATGACCTACTCCGTGAGTCGCATCCGAAAAGACTTCCCTCTCCTCGATCGGCCCTTTCACGAGAAGCCTCTATATTACCTCGACAGTGCTGTGAGTGGACAAATGCCTACCTCCGTGATTGAGCGTATGCGGCAGTACGAAATGTACGAACACACCAACGTTCATCGCGGGGTCTCAACGCTCAGTCAAGAAGCGACGGATCACTTCGAAATGGCGCGCACCACCGTGGCTCAGTTTCTGAATGCATCTTCGGCTAAAGAAATTATTTGGACGCGCGGAACTACTGAAGCAATCAATCTCGTGGCTCAAACGTGGGGCCGTCAAAACATTAAACAGGGTGACGCAATCTGTCTGACTGAAATGGAACATCATGCCAATATTGTTCCTTGGCAGATGCTCGCCCAATCCGTTGGGGCCCATCTCAACATTATTCCCGTCGACGATCAAGGTGAGCTTCGTCTTGATGAACTCTCAAAAGTCCTTTCGCCCCAGACCAAAATCTTAGCCCTCACGCATGTCAGCAATGTCCTCGGCACCATTAATCCGATCAAAAAAATCATTACCGCGGCCAAACAGCAGATTCCCTCTCTGACGGTGCTCGTGGACGGAGCTCAAGCCGTTGCCCACCTCCCTGTGGATGTCCGAGACCTCGGCGCTGATTTTTACACGTTCAGCGGGCACAAACTTTCCGGACCCACCGGGATCGGAATCCTCTATGGCCGTAAAGCCCTATTGGATGCCATGCCTCCTTGGCACGGAGGAGGCAACATGATCCTCTCCGTGACGTGGGATAAGACCACCTATATCGAGGCCCCTGGAAAATTTGAAGCGGGAACGCCTCCTATTGCCGCCGCCATTGGCTTAGGAGAAGCGATTCGTTACCTCTCCAAGCTCGATCTTCAAGACGTGCATACTCACGAGCAGCACTTACTTCGCCGAGCTTCTGAAGGTTTAAAGAAAATACCGGGTCTTCGCATCCTCGGAGAATCTGCGGACAAAGTCAGTGTGATCTCCTTTGTGGTGGACGGAGTACACCCCCATGATCTTGGAACTTTACTCGATCATGAGGGCATCGTGATCCGTGCCGGACATCATTGCGCCCAACCTTTAATGGATCGATTTCAGGTGCCCGCAACGACACGAGCCTCGCTCGCTTATTACAACAACGAATCCGATGTCGATGCGCTCATCCAAGCGACTCAGAAATCTGTGGAGATGTTCCATGGCTGATCCAAGGGAACTTTATCAGCAGGTCATTCTAGAACATAATAAAAAGCCACGTAATTTTGGCAAAATCAATGGTTGTACCCATCAAGCGGAAGGCCATAACCCGCTGTGCGGCGATCAACTCCAACTCACCTTGATAGTCCAAGAAGGCATCATCGAAGATATTCAATTTGAAGGCCGAGGATGCGCTATTGATGTCTCGAGTGCCTCCCTCATGACCACAGCAGTCAAAGGGAAGACCGTTAAAGACACTTTAAATCTCATCCAAGGCTTTCGAGCGTTGGTTCGAGGTGAATGGAATCCAGCGACACATGGAGATCTCGGTAAACTAGTGGTCTTTCAGGGGGTTAAAGATTTACCCGTGCGCGTCAAATGCGCTGTCCTCCCTTGGGCCACCCTTCAAAGTGCGCTTGATGGTTCTCCCATCGCTTCCACGGAGTAACTGTGCCAAAAATTGCAGAAATCGAATATACCCCCAACCCCAATGCCGTTAAATTTCTCTTGAAAGAGAGTGTCGCGAAGGGATTTCCTAAAAACTTTGCTTCGGCTGAAGTGGCTGCATCTGATCCTCTGGCTAAAAGTTTATTTGAGGTGGGTCATGTTCTGTCGATTTACATGCAGGATAAATGGATCACCGTCACGAAGGACGACCACACCACCTGGACCGACCTCTTACCCAAACTCGCGGCCCCCATCCGTTCTTTCCAAGTCAGCGATACGCCCGTCGACGCTCCCCCCTCTCGGGTCGTAAGCGATCTTTATGATCCCAATGATCCGATTCTCCAGAAGGTCCAAGCGGTCCTAAACGAAACGATTTTGCCCGCCTTAGCCTCCGACGGAGGTGGTCTTGAAGTTGTTGGACGACATGAAAAGCAGATCCTCATCCGCTATCAAGGGGCTTGTGGAACCTGCCCCAGCAGTCTGACAGGCACCCTCGCGGCGATTGAAAATCTCATCCATCAAAAGATTGACCCGGAGTTGACCGTCGTCTCGGTCTGAACTTCTCTTTTCCCTTGGTTTTTTGGGTAATCGTGGGCAAACTAATAGTTCTGCCGGAGAGTATGTGCCGGGATTCCAGCCCCCCAAATGGAAACGGGGAGGCAACTAAAAGAAGAGGTGGACTGCATGTCCAAACTACTCAATACCATTAAAGGCAAGGCCCCTAAAAAGATGGGGAACCTTACCGTGCTTGACGGTTCTCTACTCGAGGACCACACCCCGGAAACGAACGAGTTTCTTGAGGCACTCTCGGGCGAAGCCCGTGGTCTCCGTGAAGACCAACTCGTCACCGGTCACGTGGTAGATATCCGTGGCAAAGATGTCATCATTGACGTCGGCTACAAAGGGACCGGCACTGTCAACCTGGATGAATTCAATAATCCTGATGGCACCAGCACCCTCGCCGTAGGCGATGTGGTGGAAGTCCTCTTGGAACATCTAGAAGATGCTAACGGCAACGTTCGTATCTCCAAAGAACGTGCTTCCAAGATGAAAGTCTGGGATGAAGTTGAAAAAGCTTTCAAGGAAAACATGACTGTCACCGGTACCGTGGTCGAAAAAGTCAAGGGGGGCCTCAGTGTGGATATCGGTATCCGCGCCTTCTTACCCGGATCTCAAGTCGATACCAAGCCGGTTCGTAATTTAGATCCTTATTTAGGCAAACAATTCGATATGAAGGTCATTAAAGTTAATCGACGGCGCGGCAATATTGTCTTGTCACGCAAAGTCTTTATGGAAACTATTAATGCCACCCTCAAAGGTGAGACTCTTCTCACCCTCGAAGAAGGCAAACTCGTTGAAGGTATTGTTAAAAATATTACCGAATACGGCGCCTTTGTGGATCTTGGTGGAATTGATGGACTCTTGCATGTCACCGACATGTCGTGGGGTCGTTTAAATAATCCAGGCGAAATGTTCCAAATCGGAGACAAGGTTGAAGTCGCCATCTTGAAATACGATAAGGAAACGGAACGTGTCTCCTTGGGTTACAAACAAAAGTTCCCCGATCCCTGGCTCTCTGTGCAAGATCGCTATCAAGTGAATGCCACGGTTAAAGGGAAGATCGTCTCCATTACGGATTACGGTGCCTTTGTGGAACTCGAACCCGGTATTGAAGGACTTGTCCACGTCTCCGAAATGTCTTGGACCAAGAAGATCAAATCAGCCAAAGGCATGGTCAATCTCGGTGATCAAGTGGAAGCCGTCATTCTCGGCATTGATTTTGATAATCGTCGCATCAGCCTCGGTATGAAACAAATCACCACCAATCCGTGGCTCGAATTGGCTGAAAAATATAAACCGGGCATGTCTGTGACCGGAACCGTCCGTAACATTACTGAATTCGGCGCCTTTGTGGAGCTCGAAGTAGGTATTGATGGCCTCGTTCATGTCTCTGATTTCTCTTGGACTAAGAAAATCAAGCATCCGGGTGAAGTCGTGAAGAAGGGCGATAGCCTAACGGCTCAAGTTCTTAGTCTCGACCCCGAAGCCCAACGCTTAAGCCTTGGCGTGAAACAACTCGAACCCAATGTGTGGGAAATCTTCTTTAATGCACATCATGTGGGCGATGTCCTGACGGCCCCCATTGTCCGCCTCACGGACTTTGGAGCCTTTATCGATCTCGGTTCAGGCATTGAAGGTCTCGTCCATGTGACAGAACTCTCTGAGAATCCTGTCCAAGATATCAATACCGAATTCCAGGTCGGCCAAGAACACACGATGAAGATCGTGAAACTAGACCCCGAGGAACATCGTATTGGTCTCTCGGTCAAGCAAATGAAAGAGGGCAGCGCTCCTTCCCCAACGGAAGATGAAAATGCCAAATTAAGACTTGAACCCTTCAAGAAACCAACTCTTGGAGATGCGTTCAAAGAACTCGACCTCTAATATCAGGCGGGGTTCCTCCTCAAAAAAGAGGCCTTCGGGCCTCTTTTTTTAAGCCCTATAATCATAGTGAACCAACCTCGAGCCACGCTCCATGCAATCACAAAAAATTTACGTAAAGATTCTCCGTTCGCTTACCTCCTACGAACGGGTCCTTCAGGCATCCTCAGAAGAAACCTTCACGTGCCCCTCTGATTCGGGGGGATGGTCGCGCAGTCAGGTCTTTAGTCACGTCTTCGGAGTCAACGGATGGATCTTAGCCAGGGTCGAGGATTGGCCAAACAACACCTATGAGCAATCCAAGGGCCAACCCATGCTCGTCCGACTAATTTTTTTTCTAGGTACCCTAGGGCCAAAGAAAATCAAAGCGCCTAAAGTGATTCAAGATCAAGTAAGTTTACTCTCCAAGAAAGAAGCATCAGACCTCTTAGAAAAGTTCAAAGTACATCTGCACAAAGTAATGCCCACCTTAGACTCTATTCCCTCGAATCGCGGTTGGAATCATCCTATGATGGGATTTCTTTCGGCCCATCAATGGTATCAGTTGATTGAAATCCACACCCGACATCACGAGAAACAACTATCGTAATCAGAATCTAACGGGGTTCCTGGGGAATAAATACATCAACCAAGCTAATAGAAAACCGATTCCGATGAGTCCTAACCAGTACTTAACAATACTTTTCTTTGTACGATCCCAGCGCTGCGTTGGGGTTAATAGCCCCATGATCATGGCGATACCTGTCCCCATCACAATGAAATGAAGTAGGTGAGAGGAGAGAAAGTTAGCCATAACCTAGCCTGCAACGGAAATGGAATCCGGAGGAAGCCCAAGAATCTTTTCGACTTGTTCGCGGGTGATACGCAACGGTTCTTTTTTCTCTCGTACTTTAGAAGGTAACTCATACATGGGCTCTAGAAGAATCTGTTCTAAGAGCGAACGAAGACCTCGGGCTCCTAATTTTCGGGCCATCGCCTGATCGGCAATCGCCTCAAGGGCACCTTCTTCAAAACTTAATTCAACATCATCCATTTCTAAGAGTTTGATGAATTGTTTGGTCACGGCATTCTTAGGTTGGGTCAGAATACGGACGAGGGCTTCGCGATCGAGCGCTTCCAACGTGGCAACCACAGGTAAGCGTCCGACCAACTCAGGAATAAGACCAAATTTAATGATGTCTTCAGGCTCGACAAGTGGCAAGAAGTCGTCCAGTGACTCTTTGGAACTAGGGGTGGATCCAAAGCCGACGGCCTTAGCCCGAACACGCTGTTTAATGGTGTCTTCAATGCCACCAAAAGCCCCGCCACAGATGAAGAGAATATTGCTGGTATCCACTTGGATAAATTCTTGATGAGGATGTTTGCGTCCTCCTTGGGGAGGTACATTAGCTACCGTTCCTTCGACGAGTTTTAGTAAGGCCTGTTGAACCCCTTCTCCGCTCACATCGCGTGTGATTGATGGATTTTCACTTTTGCGGCCTACTTTATCAATTTCATCGATGAAAACAATGCCTTTTTGAGCCCGGTCGATATCGTAGTTGGCAGCTTGGAGCAATTTGGTAAGAATATTTTCAACGTCTTCTCCAACATAACCCGCTTCTGTGAGCGTTGTGGCGTCCGCCATCGCGAGGGGCACATCTAAAATCCGAGCAAGGGTTTGCGCTAAAAGTGTTTTGCCGGTTCCGGTAGGCCCGATGAGTAGGATATTAGATTTTGCTAATTCAACCGCATTTGCCGAAGCCTTGGTGGGGTGAAGGATGCGCTTATAGTGGTTGTAGACCGCCACAGAGAGCCTTTTCTTGGCACTTTCTTGGCCAATCACGTATTCATCGAGGTAGGTTTTGATTTCTTTAGGTCGTGCGAGCTTGGCCTCGTGCTTCGCCGGTGCTTTTTCGGCTCGGGACATCTTGATCTGCAATTGACCGGCTTCAATGCACTCATCACAGATGAACGCTTCCGGTCCAAGCCTTCCGCTTACTATATTTGAACCGACGAATTAAGGAAATTATGAAGTATCATTTTATTGCAGTAGAAGGAAATATTGGGGCTGGAAAAACAACTTTATCACAATTGTTATCGCAACATTATAATGCAAAATTAATGTTGGAAGAATTTGCGGAAAATCCATTCTTGACTAAATTTTACGAAAACCCAAAGCAATACGCCTTTCCGCTTGAATTGTTTTTTTTAGCAGAAAGATTCAAACAACAACAGGACTTAATTAAAAATACTGACCTATTCCAGTCAGTCACTATTTCAGATTACTTGTTTACAAAATGTTTGTTGTTTGCCAAAGTAAATTTACCAGAAGAGGAATATAGATTATATCAAAAAATGTTTGATGTTTTTCAACAACAACTTGCAACCCCAGATGTTTTAATTTATTTACATGCGCCAGTGAGTAAGTTGCAATCTAATATCAAAAAGCGCAATCGAAAATTTGAACAATCCATACCTGACGAGTATCTATTTAAACTGCAAGAAACCTATACCAGCTATATAAAACAGCATAATATAAAAACCATCTTTGTGGACGCCAGCCATGCTGATTTTTTATACAATGAAGCACATTTAAAATTGATCACGGATGCACTTGAAAAGGATTTAGAAGAAGGCCAACATTTTATTAACCTGCCATAAAGTAAACCATGCAAAGCCCAGTTAAACAGTTGAATGATCCTTTGGGTGCTTTGCGCATTTCCGAGTTTAGAAATTTAATGATTGGGCGTTTTTTATTTATCATGGGCTTAAGGATGATGGGCACATTGGTTGGCTGGTGGATTTATGAGTTGACCAACGAGCCCTTTGCCATTGGATTGATTGGTTTAGCAGAAGTCATTCCTGCAGTTTCCTTAGCACTCTATGCAGGTCATGTCATAGATATAAGTGAAAAAAGAAAACTACTATTAAGAGGCGTGATTTTGTATTGGATATGTGCCATTGTTTTATTGGGCTTGTCTATTTATAACGACAAATCAGATCATGCAAATGCATTTGCAAATAATAGTGCTCTTATTATTGCTATTTGTATATACTTTGTTGTTTTTTGTACAGGTATTATTAGATCCTTTACGGGGCCTAGTTTTGGAACCATTGTAGGCGCTATTATTCCCAAGGATTTATTACAAAACGCGACCACTTGGAGCCAGGGTATTTGGTTAACCGCTTCTATTTTAGGCCATGCCATTGTTGGATTTATTATTGCTGGCTTTGGCCATACAGGGGCATTGATTACAGTGGTAAGCTTAGTAACCATTGGCTATTTCTTTATTGCAAAAATAACGGCTAAGCCGCCACATGCCGATTTAGTAGCCAATCAAAAAACATTAGAGAGTGTGAAAGAAGGACTGCGTTATGTATATAATACAAAAGAATTATTGGGCGCTCTTTCTTTAGATTTATTTGCTGTTTTATTTGGAGGCGCTGTGGCTATGATACCAGTATATGCTGTTGATATTTTAAAAGTAGGCCCCATTGGATTTGGCTGGTTAAATGCGGCTTCCGATATAGGTGCTATCATAATTATATTTATCATCACCCTATTCCCAGTGAATGCAGGTCAAGGCAAAAAATTATTAATTGCCGTTGGCGGATTTGGTCTTTGTATTATTGTATTTGCGTTATCTAAATTATTCTGGCTTTCTTTTGCAGCCTTATTATTAAGTGGCATCCTAGATGGCTTCAGCATGATTGTAAGAGGCACTATTGTACAATTAAAAACACCCGATCATATGCGTGGCAGGGTAATGAGCGTGAACTCCATGTTCATTAACAGCAGTAATGAGTTTGGGCAATTTGAAAGCGGTGTGGCCGCTAAATTATTAGGCGTCATTCCTTCTGTAGTATTTGGTGGAACCATGACTATAATTGTGGTTCTGACCACATGGTTCAAGGCACCTAGTTTAAGAAAAATGGAATACTAGTTTTAGAGAGAAATATATTTAGAGAGAAATAGTTTTATAGAAAAATAGTTTTATAAAACTAAGGCGCTGTTAATAGTCCATGCATAACATCATGCACAATAGGACAGAATTCAGCG
>OFRA01000159.1_pt1 | contig 17231 bp, 17 predicted proteins | sample 1543001 | NCBI WGS metagenome assembly OFRA01 (sample SAMN07774221, study PRJEB24372) | wastewater metagenome | isolation source: Lake Maggiore Verbania | place: Italy: Verbania | collected 2015-12 | reverse complement strand
CGCGGGGCAGTGGATATGAAAAATATGGACGCCATGATTTTGGCAACTGTCCGTGACTGGGCAAGAACTGGTTACAAACCAAAGCGTGACATTGTTTTAGCCTTCTTTGCTGATGAAGAAGCAGGAAGTATTTATGGTTCACATTGGATGGTCGATAAGCACCCAGAAGTATTTGCTGGATGCACTGAAGCAGTCTCAGAGGTTGGCGGTTTTTCAGTAACAGTAGCGGGTGGAAAACGTCTCTATCTCATTGAAACTGCTGAGAAGGGTATTCACTGGATGAGGCTCACCGCCCACGGACGCGCAGGACATGGTTCTGTTACAAACAATGAAAACGCTCTCACTCGTTTAAGTGAAGCAGTGGCAAAGATTGGTAATCACCAATGGCCGCAACGTTATAGCGCAACAGTAAAGGCTTTTTTCAAGAAGGTAGCTGCAGAGACTGGCAAGGAGTACAACGAAAAAGATTTAACACCACTGCTGAGTGAGTTGGGATTTGCTGCTCGCATGGTTGGTGCAACATTACAAAACACGGCTAACCCAACAATGCTAGAAGCCGGTTATAAAGCAAACGTTATTCCTGGTTCTGCCAGTGCAGTCGTTGATGGTCGTTTCATCCCTGGCTTTGAAAGCGAGTTGAATGAAACGATCAAATCCCTCATTGGTCCAGACATCACTGTAGAAACTATTACTACCGATAAAGCTTTAGAGGTGCCTTTCGAGGGCGATCTTGTTGATGCGATGTGCGCGGCAATTATGGTTGAAGATCCAGAAGGTGTTCCAGTTCCATATGTCATGAGCGGTGGAACTGATAACAAAGCGCTAGCTGAACTCGGAATTATCGGTTATGGATTCTCACCACTCAAACTAGACGCTGACTTTGATTTCATGGCGCTATTTCATGGAGTTGATGAGCGTGTTCCTGTTGAGGGTCTTACTTTTGGTGTTCGAGTATTGAAAGATTTCCTAGAACACGCCTAAGCGCTGACATCATCTAGGGCGTTGCGAACAATGTCTGGGAGAGAGATCTCTTCACTTTGTAATATGCCACGTAGTTGAGCACCGGTTCTAGCACCAATGATTGTGCTGGTCACACCAGGAGCATCTCTTACCCACGCTAGCGCTACCTCAAGAGGCGAATACCCTAACCCGCTTGCAGCAACACACACCGCTTCAACGATGCCACCACTTCGTGAATCTAGATAGAGAGCAATGTCTTTAGCAAAATGTGGCGCAGCGCCCCGGGAATCACTCGGAATTCCATTGCGATATTTACCGGTGAGGACACCACGTGCAAGTGGTGCCCAAGCAACAAATCCAACACCACATGCTTGCGCACTATCTAGAATTTCCATCTCAACATCACGGTTGAGTAATGAGTACTCGCTTTGAATAGTTGTTATCGGCGCTTTTGCTGAATTACTAATTTGTTTCGTCGCAGACTGAGCTAGTTGCCATCCTGTGAAATTTGAAATACCGACATAGCGCGCACGTCCGGTGGTATAGGCGAAGTCGAGTGCAGAGAGAGTGTCATCAATAGGTGAAAATGGATCCCACGTGTGAACCTGCCAGATGTCTACGAAATCGCTGCCGATTCTGGCGAGTGAACGGTCCAACTCAGCAATAAGAGCGTGCCGTGAATTATCAACGGTGCGCACACCATCAGGAAAAGTCAGGCCTGCTTTAGTTGCTATGACAACTTCGTCGCGTTGAAAAAGAGTTCCGATAAGCCCACCGATTACACGTTCGCTATCGCCATCTCCATAGGTCGCGGCGGTATCAATGAAATTTCCGCCAGCATCGATGAAAGCACGGCATTGATCGGCTGCTTCATGTTCGTCGGTGTCACGACCCCACGTCATAGTTCCTAGCGCTAATCGAGAGAGCATGAGCCCGCTATTGCCCGCTTTTCTCATCTGCATGGAGAGACCCTAGCAAGTCACGAGAGTAAAACCTGCGATAGCCTTTGCGATATGCAGATTGTTTTGATTAGACATGCCCATTCCCAAGCAAATGCTCGAGGGGTCTTATCTGGGCGTCTTCCTAATATCTCACTCTCTGAAAAGGGAATAAAGCAATCCCACGAACTTGCCTCCAGACTGGGTTTTTTTCCCATCGCGCAAATCCGCATCAGCCCCATGCAAAGATGTCACGAAACAATCGCACCCTGGCTTGGCGCGCTACCAAAAACCACCCAGAAACTTCTGGTGAAGGATGAGAATCTCACTGAAGTAGATTATGGAAGTTGGAGTGGAAAGAAATTATCTGTTCTTTCGCGCAACAAGTTATGGAAGACGGTCCAAGGTAATCCATCTGCGATGTATTTTCCTGACGGTGAAGGCTTAGCTCACATGCAGCAAAGGGCTATGACAGCAGTCCACGACTCCTTGAATGTCAAAAGGAGTGGAGTTGCTGTACTAGTCAGTCATGGTGATGTCATCAAAGCCATTGTCGCTAGCGCTCTTGGCATGCATCTAGATGATTTCCAGCGCATTGTTATTGATCCAGCCTCTGTAACCATTTTGGATTACTCAAATGGAAAAGCTCGTCTGACGCTGATGAATGATTCTCGCTCTGTTCTGCACGATGTTTTAGCAGGTCCCAAGCGTAGTAAAAACCTACTTGGCGGTGGAGCAGGAAAATGAGCTACGAGTTTAAGAGCGTAGACCGCTTTATCTGTGGAACTGTTGGAGAACCGGGTGAACGAGAGTTTTATCTTCAAGTTCGTGCTGGGTCAGCCCTTGTCAGTGCATCCCTTGAAAAGACCCAAGCCTCAACGCTTGCGCAGCGATTAGAGATTTTATGCAAGCAAGTTGCCAAAGAAGATGCGACATTAGTTGTCGATCGAGTCGAGCGCGATGATGCAGCCCTTGAGTCACCAGTGGATAAGGATTTCGTCATAGGCGCAATTTCTATTGCTTGGGATGATGCTTCAAAGAGTGTATGTGTGGAGCTGTTTTCAATGAAGGAGATTGAAGTCGAGGACGAAGTTGCAGATATAACGATGAACTTAACACTTGGACAAGCAAAGGCCTTCATTGCGCGAACGAATGCAGTGGTAAATGCTGGTCGTGTTCCATGTCCATTCTGCTCTCTACCGATTGATCCACGTGGTCATCTATGTCCTAGGGCAAATGGCTACAGACGATAAGCGCTCGATTCTGACTTTCGGAGAAATGTCAGTTACAGGTCGATTAGTTGATGCATCGAATGCAACCCTCTTTGCAACCGTTACACACCAGGACACCGAAATCGCATGTATCTATAAACCAGTTGCGGGGGAGCGCCCGTTATGGGATTTCCAGGATGGAACGCTTGCCGATCGCGAATACGCAGCTTTTCGGGTGAGTGAATTTCTCGGTTTGGATCTAGTCCCACTTACTATATTGCGCGAAGGTCCTTATGGAATTGGAATGGTGCAAGAGTGGATAGATATCGATGAATCGATTGATCTTGCCGAATTCTTCTCTCAGGACTTACCGCAACTTCGCTCGATGGCTTTTTTTGATGCAATAATTAATAATACTGATCGCAAGATTGGTCACTTATTACCAGATGAGAGTGGTCATCTCTTTGGATGCGATCATGGGGTTACATTTCACGAAGAGGACAAGCTCCGAACAGTGTTGTGGCAATGGGCCGGGGATGAAATAAGCGCTGATGAATTCAAGGCGTTGAAGTCGATCAAAGATTCTTTGGGTAAAGAATTGGATTTATCGCCGCATTTAACAGAAGTAGAAATCGCCGCTTTACTTGCGCGAACGCTGAGGTTGCTAGACAGTGGCGTGATGCCTATGCCTAATCCGGAGTGGCCAGCTATTCCGTGGCCTGCTTTCTAGCGGCAAAGTTACTAGAATCCACCCATGAAATCCTGGCCTTTAGTTGCAGTTCCACAACTAAACAAATCCTTCAGTTTTCCTCAGATATCACTCACGAATTCTAAAACACTAAAAAAGGAACTGGTTGTAAAGAAAGATCTCTATCGCATGTATGTCTGTGGCATCACACCATATGACTCCACCCACCTTGGCCATGCAGCTACATATTTAACTTTTGACCTCATCAATCGCTATTTACGTGCAAGTGGCTCAGACGTTCTTTATGTCCAAAATATTACTGACATTGATGATCCATTACTCGAACGGGCCACTCGAGATAATTTAGATTGGGAAGATTTAGCAACTTCTCAGATTGAGCTTTTCAGAGACGATATGTTTAATTTGCGAATTATTCCACCCGCTCACTACATCGGAGCAGTCGAGGCTATAGATCTAGTCACTGAGGCGGTCACAGCTCTACAAGCCACCGGATCGATCTATGCAATTGAAGGGGATCTATTTTTTAAGAATTACTCATCGCCTGATTTTGGCTCCATTTCACATCTGGACAAAGAAAGCATGAAAGAGATCTTTTCTCAACGTGGAGGAAATCCAACCCTGGCGGGAAAGATCGACCCTTTGGATTGTTTAGTGTGGATGGCTAAGCGTGAGAACGAACCCGGTTGGCCCTCAATTCATGGAGTAGGACGACCAGGTTGGCACATCGAGTGCACGGCAATCGCCTTGAAATATCTTGCCCCGATTGAATCAGATGCGACTTGCATCGATATCCAAGGTGGTGGAAGTGATTTGATCTTTCCGCACCATGAAATGTGTGCTTCACAGGCAAAAGTTTTAACAGATAAAGATCTGGCTTCGACCTATGTTCATGCAGCGATGATTGGCCTTGACGGTGAAAAAATGAGCAAGAGTAAGGGAAATCTTGTTTTTGTATCAAAGCTCATTGACTCGGGCACAGATCCCATGGCTATTCGCTTTGCTCTGATGTCACAGCATTATCGATTAGATCGGATGTGGACCGATGAACTGCTGGAAGCGGCAACAAAGCGTGTTGCGAAGTTACGAGATGCGATTGCTTCACCAGATTTTGCACCAACAAAGCCAGTAATCGAGGAGATGATTCTGGCCTTGAGCAATGACTTAGACACACCAACTGCTTTAGCCCACCTCGACAAGTGGGCGCTAGATTCAGCAAGCGGGGTTAGCGGTGGGGACGTCAAGGAACTAGTCACAGCGTTAGATGCACTACTAGGTTTATCGCTTTAATCCTTTGTTCTGCGCCTTAAATATCGCTCAAACTCTTTTGCTATTGAATCTCCAGACACATCAGGAAGCTCAGCTGCATCTTTAGAATCCTCTAACGCTTTCACATATTCAGCTACATCATTATCTTCCTTTGCCATTTCAGTAACATCCTTCTCCCATTCATCAGCAGCCTCTGCTAGATCTGCAGGTGGGATAGATATCTCCAAGAAATCTTCAAGAGAGTTAACAAGTGAGAGAGTGGCTTTGGGTGATGGTGAATTTGATGCATAGTGGGGGATTGCAGCCCAAAGTGAGACTGCATCAATTCCTCGTCGCATGCAGCCATCCGCAATAATTCCTAGAATTCCTGTTGGTCCTTCGTAACTAGATACCTCAACGCCAAGTCGCGTCGCTAAATCTGGATGCGCACTACTTCCGCTGACTGAAATGGGGCGAGAATGTGGGACATCGGCCAACATCGATCCCAGAGTGACAATCAAAGAGACTTCTAGATCATCGGCCAGATCAAGTAGCTCACGTGTGAAACTCTTCCAACGCATGGAGGGTTCAGTACCTTTAACGACAACTAAATCACGGTCATAATCTGGAAGAACAACTCCAAATATCTCAGTCGTCGGCCAGGTGATATTACGTATTTGTGAATCATCTACATAGATATGCGGGCGATTTACTTGAAAGTCATAGAATTCTTCAGATTCGATATCTGCAATGAGCTCTGGAACAACGTCGTTAGGTTCATTTTGCCAAGCAGAAAGTAAATGCTCTATCGCACCTGTTGCCGCTTCGCCGGCGTCATTCCATCCTGAAAAGGCCATCACCATAATCGGATTACGAAGAGCTGGGATGTGGTGTATCTCCATAGGACTAAACCTTAGGGTAATCTTGCAGGCTTCTGCTAGATATAAATCTTAAAGGAGACATGTGAAGGTTTTTTTCGACGCAGTCTTTTTTGATATGGATGGCTTAATGGTTGATTCTGAACCCGAATGGCTCAAATCCGAGAGTGAAATCACCGCTGAGTATGGGTATCAATGGCAGCTTGAGGATCAGTTGGCTTGCTTGGGCGGGCCTCTCGCGCGCGTTGGTCAATACATGCACCAGAAGTGCAAACAGGCTGAAACTCCAGATTTTTTCACCAGCAAACTCATAGAGGTTCAGTCCGAAAGGATGCGACTACACACCCCTTTTATGCCAGGGGCTTATGAATTGGTAAAGGATCTACAACGTAACGGGATTAAGACTGGTTTGGTTTCAGCTAGTCCACGAATCATTGTTGATGCTGTACTGGATAATGTTGGTACAGATCTTTTTCCTTTCTCTATTTCAAGTGATGACGTCGAAAATACAAAACCCCACCCAGATGCTTATCTCAAAGCCGCGCAGTTAACGAATAGCGATATCGCAAATTGCTTAGTATTTGAAGATTCATTAACTGGTGTCGGTGCTGCTACCAGCAGTGGGGCATGGTTGGTGGCTGTTCCACACTTAGTTCACGTAGATGAATCTGAACGTGTGCGGGTAATTAGATCCCTTGAGCAGCTTAATTTTACAAAGTTACAGTCTCTGTATAAGGATTTCTCAACAAAGATTTAACTGTTATGAGCAGGACAAATAGTTTTGAAATAGCACCAATCGCACAGGCGGCTAGGTTTAGGTGGCCAGTAATCCTTTTCAATTGAGGCAAAGATGTCTCTGGCAACGCGCTTTAGTACTTTTTCTGTTGACGCTAGATCAGTTAAGGTTGGTGTGCTCTTCACGACTTTCCCATCACCCAAGTAAATAAGTTGTAGTAGACGCGGAAGTACGTTGTGAGTTTTGAAATAGAGAAGAGCGTAAACGCGCAGTTGGAAGAGGGCTTTCTCTTCCCATCCTGGCTTGGGTGCTTTTCCAGTCTTGTAATCCACAATTCGCACTTCACCCGTTGGCGCAACATCTAAACGATCAACGTAGCCATGCAGATAGATTTCATCTGAGAAGTCATTTTCGAGGTGCAATTCACGGTGCGTTGCTTCAAAGCTTTGAGGATCTTCTAAGGTGAAGTAGGTGCGCAAAAGAGATTCTGCTCGATCAAACCATTCCTTCTCATTGGTAACCATTTCCATCAGCTCTGGTTTTTCGGCCATCTGCGCTTGCCAACGAGATGGCAAAAGTTCGATTGCACTCTGAGGTGTTCTATCTGTGGGAGCATTTTCAAAAAGGTCATGCAAAACGGTATGGACTAATGTTCCGCGCTCAGCATCGAGTGAAGGAGGTTGCGGAAGTTGATCGATGACACGGTATTTATAGAGTTGAGGACAGTTCTCAAACTCGCTTACCCGACTAGGGGATAGGCGCAGTGGCAGGTTACTCACGTACGGCAACATACCCGCACTTGCTTCACTTATTTGACCTAAGATGCTCCCGTGTCGAATCAAGGTTTCTTTGCTGCGGGTGATCGCATTCAACTCACCGACCCCAAAGGAAAGCTCTATAGCTTCACGATAGTTCCGGGCAAGGAATGGCACACGCATAAAGGCTGGATTACCCATGATGATCTCATTGGGATGCCTGAGGGCTCAGTTGTGAGCACAACTGCTGGGTTAAAATTCACAGCCTTCAAACCGCTATTGGCTGACTATGTTTTAACAATGCCACGCGGTGCAACGATTGTTTATCCAAAAGATGCCGCGATGATTGTTGGTTTGGCAGACATCTATCCAGGCGCACGAGTGCTCGAAGCCGGAGTTGGCAGCGGTGCTCTCACTATTTCACTGTTAAGAGCTGCTGGTGAAAAGGGATATGTTCATTCAATAGAGCGTCGTGCTGATTTTGCAGAGAATGCTCGCTCAAATGTTGATACTTATTTTGAAGTTACACCTAATAATTGGAAATTAACTGTGGGGGATTTGCAGGAGCAAAGCTTTGATAGCGAATTTGATCGTGTTATTTTGGACATGCTGGCACCATGGGAGTGTGTTGATATCGCTGCCCGCGCTTTGCGTCCAGGCGGTGTCTTCATGTCATATGTTGCAACCACAACACAGCTCTCTGCAACAGCTGAAGCAATAAAGGAAGATGGTCGGTTCACCGAGCCTGAGAGCAGTGAAACTCTGGTTCGTGGATGGCACCATGAAGGTTTAGCTGTTCGTCCTCAACAGCGAATGATTGGGCATACGGGATTTTTGATTCAAAGTCGCCGCATGGCCCCAGGTGTTGAAGTGTTGGCTCGTCGTCGCAGGCCATCAAAAGGTGCATACGGTGTCGCGGAAGAGTGAGCGTTTAGTAAATCTGACTATCGCCCTGCTAGCTACAAAGAGATACCTGACTAAAACAGAGATTTTCAACTCGGTTGAAGGTTATGAGGGTACTCCGGAGACAAAAGAGAGAATGTTTGAACGCGATAAAGATGATCTACGCTCGCTGGGGATTGATATTGAAGTGGGCAGTTTTGATCCATTGTTTAATGATGAAGCCGGTTACAAAATAAAACAAGAAAAGTATCAGTTTGAACTGGGTGACGTCTCATCTATAGAAATTTCACTTCTTTCTTTAGCAGCCGAAGCTTGGCAAGAAGCATCATTTGGTGATGTAGCGCAAAGAGCGCTTTTGAAACTCCGCTCTATTGGTATCCCCAGTGATGAGCTATCCATTCCTGCAACTATTCACAAACTTAATGACGGTGGACAGGATTTGTCTCTGATAACAAAAGCGATAGCACAAAGTCAGTCTCTAGCTTTTCCTTATCTGGATTCAACCTTGAGTATAAAAATGAGAAGCGTTGTTCCGATTGCCCTATCGACTCGTAATGGTTTTTGGTACTTGTCGGGTGTAGATCAAGACAATCAAGAGATACTAACCTTCCGAGTAGATCGAATAAGTAGCGCAATTACAGCCAGTGAGGGACCAGGTGATTTTAAGACTCCACCTGGATTTGACTCAAGCAAAGTACCGTCAGAATCGCCATCGCATGATTTAGCTCTGATTGATGTTCGCGTAGGCAAAGCTTCCTCCCTTCGCACTTTAGCGACCTCGACGCAATCATTGGGTGAGTGGGACCAAATCACAATTCCAATTTTGAATCTAGATTGGCTCTGTTCAATTGTTTTATGGCATGGCCCTGATGCTTTTGTTCAGGAACCAGCATCGTTAAGAGATCTTGTCGTTGAGCATCTTGCAGCCTTGGTGGAAAATCATGGTTAGTAAGTTTTCAGCACCGCTTGAACGCACAGCGCGACTTTTAGACCTTGTTCCGTATATAAGCTCTCATCAAGGGATTTCTTTAAAGGAACTTGCAAAGCTTTTCAAAGTCGATGAATCTCAGATGACCAGTGACCTAACGACATTGTGGATGTGCGGGCTACCTGGGTACACACCTCTAGAGCTGATGGATTTGAATTTTGAATCTGGTTTTGTAACTATCCACAATGCGGAAACTTTATCAAAGCCTCGCTCCATTACCTTTGATGAAGGAGTCGCTCTTGTTCTTGGTTTAGATTTACTACGTTCAGCGATTTCACCCGAGAGGAAGGATCTCTTGGAACGAATCGATCTCTTGTCTCAGCGTCTAGCTGGACTGATAAAACTCCCGTCGGCATTATCTGCAACTTCGGTTGTCAATCAAGAAGTTTCAGCCGCAATTAGCAATGCATTGAAATCTAGAATGGGTCTTGAGATCTCTTACCATTCTCTTTATCGTGATGAAATCAGTACAAGAATCATTCTTCCAATCGAAATTGTTGAAAGTGAAGGGCAGCTATATCTGAGTTCCTACTGTTATACCGCCTCTGACTTTAGACAGTTCCGAATAGATCGAATTCAAGGTGCAGCGGTTCAAGAAGTTCTACAAGAGATTCCGAAGAGTTCTGTCCAGCAATCACGTTATACCTGCACGATCAAGGTCCTAACTCCAACCCGTGCGGTAGCTGAACGGTTCAAACAAAGTGAACTTCAAGTAAACACCGCCTTTGATTTTGAAACTTACTCATTCCAGTGGATAGAGCGCTCCATCATGGCCTCTGGACGAGCGGTCTGCTTGCAGTCACCACCTGATGTTAGAAAATCAATAGCAGTAATGGCTCAAACGATGCTGGATCGTTACAAAGCACGCTGAAATCGCCTACCCATTCAAAGGAATCTGATGTAACCTAGACCTAAATATTAGCCAAGGAGTAAACGTTATGAATTTGGGTCCAAGAGAGATCGTCATCCTTCTCATTGTTGTACTTGTTTTGTTCGGCGCCAAGCGTTTGCCGGATTCAGCCCGCTCACTTGGTCGCTCTATGCGCATTTTCAAGAGCGAAATGAAGGAAATGAAAGCTGATGACGGTGTGATCGAAGAAGACGGCAAAACCGAGAAGTAGATAAATGGCATCTGTTAATGAAGCACGGATGCCCCTTCTAGACCATTTACGCGAATTTCGAAAACGAGTTCTTCGTTCTGCGATTGCAGTGTTGGTTGCATTTAGTGGAGGGTGGTATTTCTACGATTCGATCATTGTCACCTTAGCTAAACCAGTGTGCGACTTGAAAGTCGCCCAGCAATCCGGTGCGGCTAGTTGTGGTGCTCTTTACATCAGCGGTGTTCTTGGTCCACTTGATTTACAGATTAAGGTCGCACTATTGACAGGCATTATTGTCTCAGCACCATTTTGGCTTTACCAACTTTGGGCCTTTATTGCCCCAGCCCTTCATAGGAAAGAAAAACGTACCAGTGTTCTTTTCGTTGCATCGGCAACCCCATTTTTTGCGATGGGTGCGACTCTTGGCTATTTCATTCTTCCGATTGCAATCAAAGCACTTTTTGGATTTACTCCTAATTCAATAAGTAACTTGGTTAGATTTGACGATTATTTAGATTTCGTTCTCAGAGTGATTCTGTTTGTGGGACTTGCTTTTGAACTACCAATCTTCCTTTTGGCATTTAATTTGATTGGATTTCTCCGTGGAAAAACAATTTTGAAACCATGGAGAATTTGGATCTTCACAATTTTCTTCTTTGTTGCAGCACTATCGCCGACAGCAGATCCTTTAAGCATGGTTCTCTTATCTGGACCCTTGATTTTCCTCTACTTTATGGCTGGATTACTAGCGGTGCTGGTCGATCGGCGACGAGATAAGAAAGCTGTGTCCGTCGAAACGGGTGGTTCTGCGATTGAAGCACCAACACCCATTAAGGAATAGCCGATAGGGTCTTCCCATGTGGGCCTTAGTTATCAATCCAGTTTCTGGCCAAGGCAAAGGTGCTCGAATCGGGACCCATGTTGCCGGTTATCTCAATAGTCGTGGGATTAACTATGAAATTATCATTGGGCGTAACGGCATAGACCAAGCAGATTTACTTCAAAGATTCCTTGATCGCAATCCAGATTGCAGTGGTGTTATTGCAGTGGGTGGAGATGGGCTGCTTCATCTAGTTCTACAAAAAATTACTCCAGCACAAGTGCCATTAGCTTTGATTCCTGCAGGTACAGGAAATGATTTCGTTCGAACTTTGGGTTGGTCACCCGATGATCTTGATGCGATTCTTGAAGCAGTCTTGTCTAAGGGCCCGAGCTCTGTAGACCTAGGATTAGTCGACGGAGAGTGGTTTGGGGCGGTTTTATCGACTGGATTTGATGCGATTGTAAATGAAAGGGCGAACGCGATGTCATGGCCAAAGGGGCCAAATAGATACAACGTAGCTATAGCGATAGAACTACCTAGATTTGCCCCGCGTCATTATGAAATTGTGTTAGAAGACCGAACCATTTCTACACAGGCGATGCTTATTGCCGTTGCTAATGGTCGTTCTTATGGGGGAGGCATGTTAGTTTGTCCTCAATCCGACATAGCTGATGGCTATTTTGATGTCATGGTCTTGCATCCAGTCTCAAAATTGGAGTTTATAAAAGTATTTCCTCGTGTGTTTAAAGGGACTCACATTACCCATCCAGCTGTTGAAATCGTGCGTAGTAAGAGTGTGAAAATCACAGCCAATGCAGTGGCATATGCCGATGGTGAACGAGTAGGGCAACTGCCTATAAGCGCTCAATGTATGCCAGGTGCTCTAATGACATGGGTGCCATGACAACCCCAGCAGAGAAATTCGCCGCCGCTAAAGTTCGCAATCAGTATAAAGAGACTACGGCTTTTGTTCAGAGTTTTGATTTCGAGTTTGATCCCTTCCAGGTTGCTGCTTGTCACGCCGTTGAAGAGGGAAGTGGTGTTCTAGTTGCCGCCCCAACTGGTGCCGGAAAGACTGTAGTTGGAGAATTTGCTGCCCACTTAGCTCTTAAACTTGGAAAGAAGTGTTTCTACACCACCCCGATTAAAGCGCTTTCAAATCAGAAGTACTCAGAGTTTGTTGCGATGTTTGGTGAAGATCGAGTCGGTCTGCTCACTGGGGACACGAGTATTAATGGTGAAGCAGATGTATTAGTTATGACTACTGAGGTTTTGCGCAACATGCTCTATGCCGGCTCCAATACTTTAACCAACTTGGGTTATGTCGTGATGGATGAAGTGCACTATTTGGCTGACAAGTTCCGCGGCGCGGTCTGGGAAGAAGTTCTCATTCACTTGATGGAAAGTGTTCAAGTAATTTCACTATCAGCAACAGTTTCCAACGCTGAAGAGTTTGGTGAATGGTTGGCTGAGGTTCGAGGCAATACCCAAGTCATCGTCAGTGAGATTCGCCCCATACCGCTCTATCAGCATGTTCTCATCGGTAATCGACTTCTGGATCTTTTTGAAAAGCCTGGACAGATAAACCCCGAGATCCTGCAACGAGAGCGTGAAGCCGTGCGCAAAGCATCCTTGAGCAGAAATCGACGGGGAAGATTTACTGAAGCTCAAGATCGCTTATCTCGAGCCGACATCATCGAAAAGCTTGCTAATCAAAATTTATTGCCGGCCATCACTTTTATATTCTCCCGAATTGGCTGTGATGCAGCCGTTAAACAATGCCTGCACGCGGGATTACGTTTAACGTCCACACAAGAGCGTGAAGAGATCCGCGCAACGGCTCTCAAATACACTCGAAACATTGCAGAAGAAGATTTAGAAGTTTTAGGTTTTGATGATTGGCTCACCGCGCTAGAACGTGGAATTGCAGCTCACCATGCTGGGCTCTTACCAAGTTTTAAATCTGCTGTTGAAGAGCTTTTCCAAAAAGGTCTCATCAAAGCAGTTTTTGCCACAGAGACTCTGGCGCTTGGAATCAATATGCCTGCTCGGACTGTTGTCTTGGAGAAGTTGATTAAATACAACGGAGAATCTCACGTGCCAATCACTCCAGGGGAGTACACACAACTCACGGGACGTGCAGGTCGCCGCGGAATTGATATCGAAGGCAACGCTGTTATCCAGTGGTCTCCAACCGTTGATTCCGCGTCAGCTGCTGGTTTGGCTTCCACGCGTACGTACCCTTTGCGTTCCTCTTTTGCTCCCACATACAACATGTCGATTAATCTCATCGCACGATTTGGTCGTGAACGAGCTAGGCGTTCTCTAGAGTCTTCCTTCGCTCAGTTCCAGGCAGACCGCGCAGTCGTTGGTTTATCCAGGCAGATTGCCAAGAATGAAAGTGCGATTGAAGAACTACTTTCACAAGCTGTATGCCATTTAGGAGATTTTCTGGAATACGCTGGTATTCGTCGTGAAATCAAAGAGGTAGAGACTCTTCTCTCTAAGCGAGATCACAAAAAGAGTTTTGATAACAGACAACGTGCACGTTTAGAGGCTGACCTCTCTGATTTGCGCAAGGGAATGCGTAATCACAGCTGCCATGCCTGTGCTCAACGCGAGGATCATTCACGCTTTTCTGAAAAAGCTGGACGACTTAACCGAGAAAATGATGGTCTATACGCACGTGTTCAAAGCCGCACACACGTTATTGCGAAAACCTTTGATCAAATATGTCAGGTTCTAACCCACCTTGACTATATAGAGGGGGAGAAGCCAACTACTCAAGGAAAGATTCTCACAAAGATCTATGCTGAATCTGATCTACTTTTGACTGAAGCAATACGTCGTGGAGTCTTAGATGAACTTAATGCTCCTGAACTCCTGTCAGTTGTTTCCACAATGATCTTTGAATCCCGAAATGCCGACAATGTTGCTCCTAAGATGCCGAGTCCACGCGTATCAAACGCCCTTGCCGATGTTATTTCCATCTGGGCTGAGTTAGAAGAGCTTGAAACTGAGTATGGAGTCAAAACGCAGCGCCAACCAGATGCTGGTTTCTGTTGGGTTTCCTATCGTTGGGCAAATGGCAACTCACTTCAAAACGTTCTTAAAGGAACTGATATGTCAGTTGGCGATTTCGTGCGCTCAACTAAACAGTTATCTGACCTACTAAATCAAATCGCTGCTGCAAGTGAAAAGCTTCGGCCAGTATGCAAAGATGCCGTCAAGCGCATCGACAGAGGAGTAGTTGCATTCCTAATGGGAGATTTATGACATTAATGCTCCTCGATAGCGCATCGCTTTGGTATCGCGCCTACTACGGAATGCCCGACACACTCACAGCACCTGATGGAACTCCAGTGAATGCCATTCGTGGTTATATCGATATGACTTCACGTTTGTTGTCAGTCTATAAACCTAATCGCTTAGTTGCCTGTCTTGATGGAGATTGGCGACCCAGTTGGAGAGTGGAGCTTTTCCCAGATTACAAAGCCAACAGATTAGAGGAAGAGGGTGATGAGGAAGAGGAGCCAGAGACCCTGACGCCACAAATTCCTATTCTCTTGGACCTATTAGATCTCTTTGGGATCCCAGTAGTGGGCTTAGATGACTATGAAGCTGATGACGTTATGGCTACCTATGCTGAGATTGAAAAGGGACCTATTCGAATCGTGACCGGCGATAGAGATCTCTTTCAAATGGTCGATGATAAACGTGATATCAAAGTTGTCTATTTGGCTAAAGGTATATCTCAGCATGATCTAGTTGATTATGCATACGTCGCAAATAAATATGGAATTCCTGGCGATCGCTATGCCTTATTTGCAATGTTTCGCGGAGACCCATCTGATGGGTTGCCAGGGGTTCGAGGCATTGGCGAAAAAGGAGCAGCATTAATCGCAAACGCTTTTGGCAATATCGATGACGCACTTGCTGGCGCACACGCAGGACATGATTCTCTGCCTCCAGCTTTAGCTAAGAAGATCATCGCTGGCTCTGATTATCTAAAGATTGCACCAACAGTTGTCCAAGTTGCCCGCAATGCACCTCTTCCTGATATAGATCTATTAATGCCTAAATCTCCAAAAGATCTATCTGATATCTATCAATTCAAGGAACGCTATGGATTAGGCGCCAGCGTTGATCGTTTGATCAGTGCCCTAGGGTGGTAAACCTTCTTCTATCGGCCCTAAGCGGACTACTTCTTAGCGCAGCTTTTGAACCGATTGCGATGTGGTGGTTAGCACCAATTGCCATTGCATTAGAGATGTATGCGCTATCAAGAAATGAACGAACATTTTTAAGTGTCCTGGCCTTTGCACTCACATTTAATCTCGTCTTATTACACTGGACCAGTATTTATGTGGGCTCTCTGCCATGGATCATCCTGGCTACAGGGTTAACTCTTTTCTATCTTCCTCTCGTAGCGGTCAAACGCCTAGGAATGTCCTTCTTCCCAGTTATATTTATTGTGTTGGAAGAGATCCGTAACCATTTTCCTTTTCAAGGTTTTGGTTGGGCGAGAATCGCTTACTCTCAAGCCGATGCTCCATACGCCAAAATCGCAGCTCATGGGGGAGCGGTGGCGCTTTCTGCTATCACTGTATTAATAGGGCTATTTATTTTCCATCTTTCTCAAAAACAACTAAATTTTCTGATTCTTTTACCAATAGCATTAGTGTTTATACCTAGCAATGTGGCAATAAGTCAGACCACTAATGCATTATTGATACAGGGAAATGTTCCCAAGTTGGGTTTAGATTTTAATTCCAGAGCTACAGAAGTTTTTAATAATCACGTTATAGAAACTAAAGTTGCCTTGCAAAGTGAGAAGGAAGTCGACTTTATTCTCTGGCCCGAGAACGCTGTTGATGTAGATCCTTTTCGAAACCCAGAGGTCTTTGAGACGCTAAATACTTTTACGACTCCACTTATACTCGGTGCCATTGTTAACAGAGATAAGGAAGTTCTCAATACCTCGATATTATGGACAAAAGAGAAGCAAGATGTCTATGTGAAGCAACATTTAACGCCTTTTGGAGAATATATCCCACTACGCGCATTAGCATCAAAAATCTCACCATTAGTTGATGATGTGCGAGACTTCAGCGCCGGAGATGAGTCGATAATTTTTAGCATTGGCGCCGCAAAGATTGCACCGATTATCTGTTTCGAATTACTCGATGATCAGATCCTGCACGTTGCGGCAAAATCATCAAATCTTCTTGCTGTGCAAACAAATAGTGCAACCTTTGGAGATTCAGCAGAAAGTGCCCAGCAACTGCAAATAACTCGAATTAGAGCTATAGAGCATTCACGAAATGTTCTTTCAGTCTCAACAACTGGATATTCCGCGGTTATTGATTACAACGGCCAGGTTTTACAAAAGAGCGATATGGGAACTGCCGAACATCTCTATGCGCAGGTTGGACTAATTTCGAACACATCGCCGAGGGATAGAATTGGGGATTGGGCCTTAGTAATCACGCTGTTCTGGCTGCTCATAGTCGCTCGGCGAGCGTATATATATCGCCGATAAGTTACATTATGTAAAGTTAAGCGAACTCAGATATGGGAGGACAAGAGCAAATCAGGTTCCTATCCCCGTGTGCTCCATCGATACGGCCCACCGTTGGCCAGTACTTGCCCTGCATTCCAATGATTTCACCGCTCACAAGGCCATTTCGCACCGATGGTGTCCCGCCCACTTCGCGTGAGTAAGTGCGCACCCAATTAGCTGCCACAACACTTTCAATGGTGTGTGGTGCATGGCGAAGAGCTGACTCCTCCACCGAAATGTTGCCCTCCATAATTTCCTGAATTTCTCCGTGAATGGCAGTCATTGCGGCAATAAAGCGATCAATCTCAGCGATGTCTTCACTTTCAGTGGGTTCAATCATGAATGTTCCAGAAACCTGAAAACTCATAGTTGGTGCATGGAAGCCATAGTCCATTAATCGCTTTGCGATGTCATCGACGCTC
>OFRA01000158.1_pt1 | contig 17241 bp, 40 predicted proteins | sample 1543001 | NCBI WGS metagenome assembly OFRA01 (sample SAMN07774221, study PRJEB24372) | wastewater metagenome | isolation source: Lake Maggiore Verbania | place: Italy: Verbania | collected 2015-12 | reverse complement strand
AAAAGACTTGCCAGAAGAATAAAAATTGCTATCTTATAAGTCATGACAATCAAACGCACCATCACAGTAGAAGTCGAAATGACTTCAGGAGCTTCAGAGGCATCATTAAAAAATCATCTCGATGAGTTTGTTAATGAAATTAAATACAACAGCGAAGAAATGAGATTCTACTCTTGGTATAAAAAAATAAATACATCGTATGACGAACAAGAGAGCGTGGAAATCAATCTTACGATCACTGATCAATAACTCTAACCCGAAAGGGCCAGGGTACCCTGGTATTGAGACTGATTCTCAAGAAGACTAGCACAGGACACTATTAAGTCAAGAACATTCCTGGGCTAAAATTTCTTTTGAGAATATGCATTTATCGCTTGCACTTCTCTGTTCATCGCCTATAGTTACTTACCATATGAAAGACATCATCACCAAAGACCAACTCCTCAATCTCCTACGCGAAAACAAGCAAGGAGTCATTGACGCTCTGAACAGTAAACATGTTGTTTACTTGAATCAAGAAGCGTCTAGCATCAAAGCTAACGGCGTTCGCTCCTTCACGATCAAGGACATTGAAAAAGTCGCTACTGGCAAAGCTGGCCGCACCTACATCACCGCCAAAGTCGTTGACCATGACGACGGAGACAACGAAAAATATCGTTCTCTACATATCGCAGGTCTTGAGCTTGCTTGGCAATAAAAGTTTTGAAGAGAGACGGCAATCGGACAATGCCCCTAATAGGCTAGCAGGTTCAAACCCTGCCCTCTTCATCAATCTCCAAAAAATATGAAAAACATCATTACCTCTACCGTTTCGCCCACAGAAATCCTTGCTTCAAACTTGCCTGAAAATCCCATCATTGGAGCCTTTAAACGCGCCTATCCAGATAACAAGTCTTTTCTGGTCATGACAAAATATAAGAATACAAATTCTTACTACCTCATGTGTCGCGAAGGCTTTGAGATTGGCAATGGTTACGCCACGGATGGAGTAGGCCCATATGCTGGGACTCTTGAAAACGTCCTGAGTCACCCAAGTTTAAATTTCGTTCTCTTTGAGAATACGCAGGAACTCTTCAAATGGCTCAGTGAATAACCTTAAAACAATAAAACAATGATGCGATCAGAAACATCCGTTACACAAGCAAACGCCGCGATGCGTTACTTAATCGACAATAATGCAAATCTAGTGAAGCCTTTGAATGAAATCAATGTTTTCATTTTAAGCAAGTTAAAACTAAAATAATTTCTATGGGTTAAGGGGGGCGGGAAACCGCCTCCTTTTTCATGCTTGCTTGTTGAGACTGGATCTCAACCCAGGGTACCCTGGCGCTGTTGCGACTCAGTCTCATTAAGGTTTTTTGCGCTTGTCAAGAACTATTTTTTGGCCTAACTGCAAGCGTGACAATGGGGGCGTGATTATTCTGAAAAAATGATTTGCGATAGTTCAGCTATGCGTTAGCATGAGGCCCGTATGAAAAAACAAACTCAAGCAATTGATGTGCTGGTCAACTTGGTTGACTGGCTGATGACAAATGACCGCGCCTCATTAGCACCTGCTTTTGATGCGCTGAAACTGGATGCCGACACGGTGTTTGATGCTTTCGATGCTGCCTATGGCGACGACGAAAGCGAGGATTCAAAAGAACATCTTGTTTCACTCGCTAACGTTGGGCGCGAATTACGCGCGATGGGTGTTGACATGGAAGACTAAACCGCTATACTTAAACCCTTAACTTGCTAAAAAAATGACTCCATCACTTGCCAAAGAAATCACTGGGGGACTCAGCGCCCCGTCTAAAATGCCTGGATTTGCGTTTAGTATTCCAGCGCAGGCTTGCAACGTCGGAAGTAAACTTCGCGGCGTTGCTGGCTCCATCTGTTCAAAGTGTTACGCTCTTAAAGGTCGTTACACTTTCCCGAATGTTAAGAACGCACTCATGCGCAGGCTTGAAAATTTAACGCACCCGCTATGGGTCGAGGCAATGGCTTTTTTAATCAATTCAAAATCTGTCAATGTGTTCAGGTGGCACGATAGCGGCGATATTCAAAGCTTGGCGCATCTTGAAAACATCGCCAAAGTGTGTGAGGCTACGCCAGAGGTCCGCAATTGGATTCCTACTAGGGAATTTTCTGTAGTATCTGCTTTTAAAGAAAAGCACGGCGCATTTCCTGACAACCTGACTGTGCGCTTGTCGGCTCTTATGGTTGACGGTCCACTGCCTACGGGAGCGGCGGAGCGCTTAGGTGTTACCGTGTCGGGCGTTACTAGTGACGCCGCAAAAGTTACTTGTCCCGCTTACAAGCAGGAAGGGGTATGCGGTAGCTGTCGCGCCTGTTGGGATAAAAATGTTGCTGTCGTTTACTATCCAAAGCACTAAATGGAAATCCTAGTCTTTCTATTCTTCATCCTACTCTTATCCACCTTTAAAAAATAGAAAAATCCTTACGGCTGGCGGCTATGGTCGCCAGCCCTTTTCTTGAGCGCTTGTTGAGACTGAGTCTCAATCTCAGCCCAGGGTACCCTGGCCGACTGCCTGGACCCCCCTCCTGTCAAGAGAAAAGAAAAAAATCTTTTTTGTAAAGTTGGCACGCTAAAAAATAATCGTTAATAGAGTAAAAAGAGCTTGAATAAAGTTCGGCTAGTGGTATTGTATCCTTGTTAGAGAAAACCAAATCAAACCAAAGAAAAAAAACACTATGTCACTCCTCATCGCAAAAAATAAAGTATCCTTCGACGAACTCGCAGCCGTTGCCCTTCCCCCTAAGACCGAGAGCTTCACTCCTATCGGTCACGCTTACTTAGCTGACCAAATGCGCACTGCTATTGAGCGTGCAGGCTACCAAATCAAAGAAGAGGAGCACGCGCTCGCTCGCATGGGTCAGCGTTACTTCGGAGGCTTCTCCATCACTGGTTCAGACATTGCCGCTAGTGATCGAAACCTAGTCGTCGGCTTGCGCAACGCGCACGATAAAAGCTTCGCCGCTTCTGTCTGTATCGGCAATCGAATGGTCGTCTGTGAGAATCTGTGCTTCTCCTCAGACATTAAACTGGCACGCCGTCACACACTCAATATCTTGAATGATATTCCTCGCGTATTGGCTGAGGCTGTCGGGCGTTTCGTTTCTCACTTTAACGATATGCAAGCACGCATTGACAATTATAAAACCTATGAACTGACGGAGGACGCCGCCGCTGGTTTGATTGTGCAGCTTGCGGATGCCAAGGCACTGCCAGCCCGTGAGGTTTATCCTGTCATGCAGCAGTTCCGCGCTCCTAATCATCCTGAGTTCCAAGGCCGCACTTTGTGGAGCCTTTACAATGGAGTCACTGAGTGCCTCAAAGGCGGCGACCTAAGCAGATTACCTGCTCGCACCATGGTTGCTCAGAGTATCTTTGATTCTCGCGTGGGTCACTTGTCCGCGATTGAGTCAACACTTGATGTAAGTGAATTGGCCATGGAAGCCTAAGAGTTAGGAGGGGGGCGAGAAATCGCCCCTCTTTTTTATCCCCCCTTGTTGAGACTGAGTCGCAATAGCGCCAGGGTACCCTGGGTTGAGACTGTGTCGCAATAAGAAAATATATTGATTAAATAAGTTGCGCGGAGTCTTCTATGTGGTAGAGTTAACCCATGAAAAACGTTCGCGTCTATCGCAACCTCCACAAAGACTGCTTCTCTGTTCTCCATCGCACCGATAAGGGCTGGAGGCTTTGGAAGCACGTTGAACAGATCGAGTTGATGAATGTCAAGTTCAAAGTCTCGCAAGCAGGACACAAGAGAGTCTTGAAAGAAAAGCGCAAAAATGTTCATGCTTTTGTAGAAGGTGAATACTCTGGTAAAACAGACGTTACATCGTCTAGGATCAGATTTGTCAGATATAATCCCTACATCGCTGGGCACTTCATTGAGCAGGGAACGAATCAAAAAATCACAGAAGCAGTCTGGGCTTGGGTAACAAAAAAAGGAATAATGGCAATCTAAAACCATCGAATTCGATGGAATTAAAAAAACTATGAACGCAATAAAAGAACTACTAGTAAACGGCGGTTATATCACCCCTAAAATCCAAAACGAGCTAGAGCAAAACTTTCCAAAGTTGAAAGTCTGCATCAAGTGGGGTCAGGCTCAGAGAGAGGTCGTCAAGCTGGGCGAAGTCAGAGAAAAAATCAAAGCGGGTGAATCTCGCGGCGATTATGTTCACGCCATCGCGGGGTTGGCGTTAGCGATGCGCCTCGGCCATGTGCGCGAGGTGTTTGTTCCTGTTGATACTCTTGACAAATTGCAACAGGGCTTTGGTATCACTGACAGTGACGTTACTGAATACTATCAAGCTTTAAGAGTTTAACCTAAACCTAAGCGCGGGAAACCGCGCTTTTTTGTGGCCAGGGTACCCTGGGTTGAGATTGAGTCTCAATAGCATTATCATTTCTAAGAATGCTTATTTGGCATATTTGGCTCCTGGATTTTTCTTATTTACCCCTTTAGAAATTCATTGACAAACTGGCGTCCCGTGATGGAATCGAACCACCATCAGAGGGGTAGAATCCCTCTACTCTATCCATTAAGCTAACGGGACAAAAGTTTTCCCTCTCCTAGTGAACAAAACACCAATTAAAAACACTAGAAGAGGGAATTTGGCTAACGAACCACCACTAACCAATCTGTTCAAGGAAGGTTAAACCCGACCCTGTAATCTGCCTTGTGCCTTCAATGCGCAAGTAATTAACTTTTAAGAGATGTGTTTCTACATCACGCTGAAGACTTGTGCGGCTCATGCCAGTTACGGCGGAAAGCATTGTCAAGGTGCTTGGCCCACGCTCTTTCAAAACGCGCAACACTTGAATCTCAGTGTTAGTCAAACCGTTTTTATTGATGTTTACCTTGTGGCGAAGATCACCCCACTCTTTGAGTGAAAAGCTAGTGTCGTTCTTGCTCTCACAGAACATCTCAACTTCTTTTGCTCGTTTGACTGCACTGCGAGCATTGCCACGAACGGTAGTGACAATATCAGCCAAGGCCGCATCTTCAAACACCACATCAGGAATACGCATCTTGATGATTTGTTTTGTTTCGCTATTGCTGTATGGCACAAAGTCCACGACTGTAAGACGATCTTTAAACGGAGGAAATAGTTTATCCAGTTCCGTTGTAGCAAAGAAATAGCTTTGGCGGCTGAAGTCGAAGACGAACTCCATATCACGATAGGTAAACTCTTTGATGTGACCCTTCTCTGTATTAAAGATGGTTAAAAAAGTTGTGACTAGCTTTTTGGGCAAGTCGTGCGCCTCATCAAAAAAGACTGTTACATCTTGGTCGGTAATCATTGGCAGCATAACTTGCTCAAAGAACTGTTGCTCGTTCTTAATGGTGCTGCTGTTGATTTCGATGAAACGCTTCTTATTAGCCTTGGCCAAGGCGCGAGCGAATTCAGTTTTGCCGATACCCTTCTGACCATTGAACATCAGGAAGGGAAGAACACCATTGTTTTTCGCCGCGTCCAAATAGAACGAGAGTTGACGTTTGATGTGGTTTTGACCAATGAGTTTGTCGAATGTTGGGTTGTGCATAGTTAACGGTGGTTCGTTGTTAAGAATGATACAGTACTGATTTTTTAATCACTGTCAACGTATTCTTCAACATTGAATTCGATTTTCTCCTCAACGTCAATGACGGGGGAATGATAAACAGTTAAAGGTTTTGATTCTTCTACTGTGAGACCAATCTCGCGCAGCCATACTGAGCTAACAGGAACTAAACTTCCGTTAGGTAGGGCAGCGACAAGCTGACCAATGTTGATGCGCACGAAGCTGGATTGACCCTTTGGGCGACCGCGCCCACGTTTTGTTTCTGAGTTGTCTTGCATAGGAGAGTATTATACTGATTTTTTAATGAGTGTCAAGAGATTTTATAAACCCGCGCTTTTATTGTCGCGGTCTTCAATCCAATCGTTGATAAATTTATCTGCTTCTTCTTCAGTATCGAAAGCATACACCTCAAGGGTGTTGTCATTTTCGTCTGTTTCGCGCAGTTCCCATTTGAGGGTTGTTGCGTTTAGTTCGGGGATTAGATCAAGCAATGTGTTCATGGCGGATAATATATTGATATTTTATTCGTTGTCAACAATGACTTTGAAGTCTTCGTTGTCTGTGTGTGCAAGGCAAAGATCCATTGCAGCATCAGCGATTTCGTCAATAATGTCGGCGCTCCATTCTACTTCACGCTCTAATACGCGCAAAACAAATTCGCCAAATAATCTTTTTTGTTCGTTAAGTTCTTTCTTATTCATGGCCAATAATATATTGATTATTTATTCGTTGTCAAGGATTACATTTCGTTACCGTCATCATCGAAAACAAAGTCTTCAAAGGTGCAAGGCGTATTGTCGCTATTAAGCAAATTCGCTTGTTTGATTATCTCATCGAGTGAAATAGAACATTCTTCTCCGTCTAAGGTGTAGTGGAGAAGAGTGGTGTCGAGTCGTCTTGGTGAATACATGGGAGTAATATATTGATATTTTATTCGTTGTCAAGTACTTTTGTCATCTGGATAACATATCCATCTTCAGTTTCAAATAATCCATTCTCGACACTCTCATTGTCGGCAAAGATGCCATAATCCGTAAACAACTTTCCATGCGGCGCGTGATTGAATTTTTTCGTATTGAAGTTCTCTTTCCATATTGGTAATATGCTGATTATTTTAAACCGCGCAAGTTTTATTTAACATATTTCCATTAAATCATCGGCCATTTTACCCACAAAGAATTTTTTCAATTTATTGGACAATTTAAGGCAAGCGCGGAAAGTTTTTTCGGCACTTCTGGAATCTTGGTCATATCCAAATTCATCACAGAACTCTTCAAAGTTATTGGGGCAATTAAATTCTGCTGAGCAGCAAGTCAAAGCATCGTATGCTCGTAATTCAGTCACGCCTTTTTGAAAATTATTCATGGAATCAAAAAAGTCAAAAGAAATTTTTTCTTTGCCTTTCTTGAAAGAAACTAAGAAATGATTAGAAAACCTGCGGGAATCATCATATTCATCATTCCAGTTTGGCGTTTTAGTATTTGCCAATTTAAACGAGAAAGTGATTCCATGTTTAGTTAGGAAATTAGCGGCTTGTGTGTCGTATTCGTTCATGATGTTATTATAGAGCAGGGTTTTTTAGAATCAAGCAATTAGTGCAAAATGCGTGTTGAGCATCTTCTTCTGTATTGTAAACAGAGCCTCCAAGGAGTTTCCCATAATGAATTTCGCAAACAAGATATTTTTCTTTCATGGTGGATAATATATTGATTATTTAATAGCTGTCAAGCTATAGTTGGGTATATGCCCCACAAAGATAAGAAGCCGCGATCATTAGAAGACCGATCCAATATTTTAATTCGTTTACTCTGTACGGGCTAAAAAGACCGTAGCAAGCACAGATGAGAAAGTAGATTATTTGAGGCGTGTTATTAAGCATATTATTAAGTGATTATTTATTCCTGGGGAGTGCCGCTGGTCGAACTCGAATCGACAAGGGATGTTATCCCAGCAGATTTTAAGTCTGCTGTGTTTACCATTTCACCACAGCGGCGTTTTATTAAAGTGGTTACTTATCTCTGTATTGTTGAATAATTCCTGCGAAAATATAAACAATGGATACAATGTTTGCAATGTCGGCAATCCAACCTGGTTCAATCACATTGCTATGAATTGATAGGAGGCAACCGAGGATGAGATTGTATTGATAATTTTTCATAAGGTTATTTTTGTTCGTTTATTAAGCGATTTTTATTTCCTGGGCAGATTAGTATTCAATCCTAGATATTTCTGGAAGAACGCACCGAATAGGGGTAGAGGAGCGTACGTCATCAAATCTTCCGCTATTTAAAGAACCATTGAAGTTAGTGATTATATTATAGCTGTCACTACAATATTTTTGACACAAATTCCCAGCGAAATTAACAAAAAACTGATCTATTTTAACGTCTCCAAAAGTAGATTGTTTGGAAACTTCTTGATTTTTAAAGATGATTTTCATATTTTTTTGTTCGTTTATTAGGCGATTTTTATTTCTTGGTGAAATTAGCAGCTCCAGTTGGGAATCGAACCCACGTCCCATCATTACAAGTGATGTATTCTACCATTGAACTACAAGAGCATTTATTAAGAGATTTTTGTTTCCTGGCGAAATTGGTACTCAGTGAGGGATTCGAACCCACAGTCAAGGAATTATGAGTTCCCTGCTTTAACCATTAAGCTAACCGAGTAAATTAGTTGCCGCTCTAAAGCTCCCCCGTATTCACAGAAGTAATCGCCACTTTAGACTTCTCCAATCGCGGCACATACGCCCCTCTTGGATCGGCCAGCGAAGGCACGGCAAAATTAAAAATTGGTCGCAGAGGAGAGATTCGAACTCTCGATCTTCTGATTATGAGCCAGACGACTTAACCGCTTGTCCACCCTGCATTCTTTATTATAATCTATCCTAAGCTTTTGTCAAGATCATTTTGTTTAAAACTTCTTTGACGCTAGCATGGAGAGTAAGTGAGTCTGTATTTATTGTATTTTTATTACAGTCTGGACGATCAAAGCGAGAATCTAATCCTGTAAAATCTTTTATCTCACCAGCCTTTGCGCGTGCATACAAACCTTTAACATCACGCTCTATAGCTTTCTCAAGAGAGCAATCAAGAAAAATGTCTGTGAATGGCAGCGGCGAAACTATTCTTTGCGCCTCAAGGCGGTGAATATTCATTGGCGAAATCATAGCGACAAGAACAACAAACCCTTGACTACAAGCTAAACGCGCAATTTCTGCTGCTCGTCTAACGTTTTCGTAGCGGTCAAGAGGGCTAAAATCTAAATCACTACTTAATCCTTGTCTTAGCTCATCACCGTCTAAGATTAAACAAGAAAGATTTAATTCTTTTAGTTTTTCAGCAACCGCTCGCGAAAGTGTTGTTTTACCACTGCCCGAAAGACCATAGAACCAGACCACTTGTGGTTTTATCTGAGTCTCGTTGGTTTTTGCTGTTATTGTATTTGGCTGAAGATCGTTCATAATTTGTAGAAAAAAATGGAAAACTGCGAAAATAAGTGTAATATACTTTGTTGACTGATTGCTTGTTCAGTATAAAAAACACGCATTATTTAGCTACTATTGATTCATTGATTATAGCTTTTGATTGGAACAGGTGTGAACCCTGAATAAATGGACTCTTTGAAGCCGTGCCTCATTAAAAGTACTTTTCTGTTAATCGAAAAAACTAAATCTAAAACCTTTAGGAACCCAAGACGTGAGCTTGGGATTTTTTGTTGTGATTTTTAATCAATTAAACCACTCAGGAATCTTTTCTTGGTTGATTATTGGTTTGATAGGTTCTTTTTTCTCTGGCTCTTGAGAGAAACGCCAAGCTTCTTTGTTGCTGTCCATGATTGGAATAAAGATGTCCATAAAACAGGTATAACAAGCTTTGATGATGTAAATTGGAGTTGCTAGAGCGATCCACATTAGCAATGTGGGCAGCGCTAAAGTGTTGAATATCAACAAGTAAGGGATTAGTTTGATTTTGTTTTTCATGCGTGTGTAATAGTAGTCTATGAAAGCGTTCTTGTCAAGATTTCGGTGGAAAAAAGTCGATTTTGAATATAAAAACATTTTTAATTCGCCGTATAAGCTTTTATCATCCCTATTTTCTAAACTCTTTTCTTTCTCTTATCTTTCTATTGTATATCCCTTATTATATATAGTAGTATTCTTATCTCTTTTGTTATTCTTACCCTCTTTGCTTGTGATATTTATCTTGTTTTATTTAGTTCAAAAGTATTTGGTGTAAGTTGTTGGTAATCAAGGGCTAGCGCCCTTAGTTTTCCAGAGATTTTACTTAACGATTAACCTTGTTTTTGAACTTTGACTGAGCTTTTCTGTAAGGTTTTCTGTTATAGTTTTGCTTTTGATTTTGGTTGTTTCCGCAGCAGTTTGAAACACACTTTTTCATAGCGTTTTCCCCCCTAAAAAACTTGCATAGTAATTGACAAATGATTCTTTTGATTTTATTAAACATAGTAATTTGTTAGTTTCTAATGGTGATTATTGTAAAACGTATATACTCTCAAGGGCGCGATTCATTGGTAACTAATTAGAAACAATTAAAAAACCGCGAAAATACCTTGTTTTTGGCATAGTAAGGAATTATCAGTGTTTTTGTGTTATTCTTCCCAAAGATTTAAGGCTCTAAGGAAAGCTTCTGCCCTTTCTCCTGCTGTAGCTTCTGTTGCTGCCGAATATCCATATAAAGAGATGCGTGAAGAAACGACCCTACAGAGACACGCAAAGTAACTTGGCATTATTGTTTGAGGTATGCTTTTTACCGCCTCATGTTTTGTATTATTATTTCACTATATCAGCCAAATACTCTAACAAGTAAACTTTTGGAGCTAACAAAATCTTGAGCCATTTTATGTTGATGTATGCAACAAACGTTACTAATCCTAGCGCGGAGGACACTATACTAGTCAAAATTACTGGTAGCCAAAAGGCAAATTCTTCTTCCCACTTTGCAACTTCAAGCTTTTGATATAAGTGATTCGCCACTTTATAAACAGCAAAGGGTATACTCAATGCTGCTACAGCAGCAATGCATTGAATAAGAGATTCCACTGCATGCCATATGAGCAATTGCTCAACTACTTCTGGTGCTTGTTGATAAAGAGCATCTACAAGCTCTGTACCTGTTTTCTGAATACCATCAAGGCTCTTGATGAGTGCTTGCTCCAGAGTGTTTTGGATGGTAGGTGTTGGCGGCAATTCGTTCATATTTTATTGATTTTTTATTTCTGTGTGAGATTAAAATCTTTACTAATCCGCTTGAGATATTTGCTCAGAGTCTCGTTTAAATCATATTGATAATCGTAATCGTAATACTCATCATCTTTTTTGGTTTCAGCGTTAATCTTTACAACGCTAAACTCTTCTTTGAGTACTTGATGAAGGTAAACTTTAAAACCTTCAAACATGTCGGTCACTTTGTTGTGGTAATAATCTCCTTGCATAAGAGGTTCATCATCGACAAAATATACATCGTATGAATCTCCATTAGGGTTAAACCTGATGTGCGTAAATGTTTTCATATTATTATAGTAATTTTATTGATTCTCTACCACACCATCATTCCAGTGACCCAACCAAAATGTTTGATGACCGTCGAATGCGTCAGCAACGATAACATCATATGTATCATTATCAATCTGGTGAACGCCAACTCGCGTTAGTTGCGAAATGTTATTATGTAATGGTGAACCAATCCAGCACCATTGAGGCAATCTCGTCTCTCTATGGAGAGAGCTTTGCAAACAATAAATAAGCTCAATAGGCTCAGGTGTTTTGAATTTAACTAAATTGTCTATGATTTTGATTTTATTCATGGCTTTACTCTACTCTTCGCTAATAGCTTTGTCAAGTGTTAAAAATTTCTCCGCTTCATTAATTGCGTCTCTATAGCGTTTAAGCACTGGGCAGTCTTCATCGTGACTGTGATAATCTGCCTTACTATGGTGCAAATCATAGCAATACCCTTCTGGGCAGTTTTTTAATAGGTTTTTTATTATTTCTTTCGCTTGTTTTATTGAGCTATTCATTGTTTTTTATTTAAATTTAATTGAATTACGATTCTCTCATATTTATATTTAAATAAGAATATGGAATGCATTGTTAACTGGAACTACTTGCCAAGTAATAAACCCAAAAATTTGTCACATAAACAAATTAAAGAGTCTATCCAATCTGCCGCAAAAGAATGGAACTCATGTCTCGCAGGTTTAGTGAAATTTGTAGAGGGTTATGGTGAATTGCAGGTAAGATTTGCATTTGATACCAAGATAAACAAACAATTGCATCCAGAGAGAATCGGAGAATGTAGGCAATTGAAAAATCCTACATCATGGGAAATATCGTTTGATACAAGAGAAAAATGGAACGTTGGTGGAATGAGAAAGTTTCTAGGCATTGGATATGATTTGCGTTCCACTGCCCTGCATGAGTTTGGCCACATAATTGATCTACCACATGCACTACGATATGACTTCATCATGCACAAAGATTACAATGAGCAAATCAAATTAAATAGAGATGAAATTAGATCATATCGCGAACATTACATTGCGATGAATGATTTTGCGTGAATGTCTTAATCGTTCATTTCTTCGGTTAATTCTTCTAGAACATCCCACGCATTAACCCACACAGAGTCGCGAACACATCTACCAACAGCACCGTTAATAAGATTCCAACTGTTTGGTCTTAAACCATGGTTTAACTGAATGGTATTTACAACAGAATTACTAATATCCCTTGTGACAGACTTTAAAACAGCGTATCGAATTGAATCATACATTGTTTGCTTCCTCCGTTAGTTCTTGGATAGAACCCACTTGCGACATAGAGTAGAGAATAGAGTCGCGAACAGATTCCAATACAGATTCTAATACAGGATAATCAATAGATTTTCCAGCACAATCCCATATAGGAAACTCTACAGAATCCAGTATAGAATCATTTATTGTTTCGTTAATTGTTTGAATCATCATTCATCTCCTTTATTAGTTGACTCACAGAATCCCACACAGAACCTCCTATAGCGACCTCTACGCAATCCCCTGTAGGAACTTCCACAAAAACAGATACAGAATCGCTCGCATCAGCTTTTACAGCGACATCAACTAAATTGCGCATAACAAAACCATAAACATAATGGATGATAAGAGAACTAGTATAATCCCATATAGAAGCGTCAATTGTTTTATTCATTGTTTAATTCCTCCGTTAGTTCAGAGAAAGAATCCCACATAGAGCTTTCTATACCAGTCTTCATTAAATCCTGTAAAGCATTTCTTATAGAACCTCTTACAGAATGCCTCATAGAATCCATGACGGCAAACATCATAGAATCTCTCGCAGAGTTACATACGCCAGACCATACATAGGAACGTATAGAAATATTGATTGTTTTAATCGCGGTTTTCATCGTTCATTTCTTCAATTAATCTAATCATAGGAAATATAGTAGGAATCTGTAGGGAATCATACATAGATATTTGCACGGGAGATCGCGCAAAGTCAGTTACATACCACAGCGCAGGATCTTGTATCGAACCGATAACAATATCCCATAAAGGGCGCTCTACAGATTGCCGCATATAATGGCCGATAAATTTACTGGTCATTCATTTCTTTGATTGATTGACTGACAGAATCCCCCACGGAATTCCGCACAGAACTCCGCACAGAAGTACTCACAGAATCCCACGCAGAACTTCGCACAGATTTATCCGCAGAAATCCTCACAGAATCTACCACAGAACCCCCCACAGAAGTACGCACAGAATCCCCCACAAAACTCCACACAGAACCCCACACAGAATTTACCGCAGAACTCCGCATAGAATTTTTAATTAATTTATTCATCATTCATTTCTTTGATTGATTGACTAACAGAATGCTCAACGGAATTTTGCACAAAACGTCTCACGGCCATTACTGAACGCCACGCAGAATTATTCACAGAAGAATGCCACGCAGGATGATTAGCAGAAGTCAACACAGAATCGTATACATTTTTACGGACAAGCTCCGCCAAAGATAGATAAATTGATTCATTCATGAAGCAAAAATATGAAGCGTCGATTTCGCGTATTTTGTGCTATGTCGCATATCAGCAACACAATCTGGGCACAAAAGACACGTTGCAGATTCCATGCGCGTACCAACATATTCTGATCTAGTAGCTTTACCCCAAAGAGGCGGGTGTTTTAATTTATCCGAAACAAATTGATACTGATGTCCGCACTCATCACAAATTGCGCGAAAGGTTTTTAACTCTATGAGCATAATTTATTGATTTTTTATTCGTATTGCACGAATCCTTTTTTCGCCACGATAGCTAAAGACTGCCAAAGCTTAACCTTTTCTGTTACCACGATTTGTTTGTCGGCAAAGACTTGAGAGTAAGTGATCGACACTGGTTGTTCGCCTAAAGACCATAGTGCCAATAAAAATGGCATAATAATTATAATTTTAATCATTGTTTTTCCTTCCATTTAAATTCAGTTGCTCTTGTTCCCTCGACAAGATGCCACTCTGCAAAACCTTTGTTCACAATTTCTTGTTGCCAAGAACTCTCTTGCGTTACAAAACCAATAATAAAGCCAAAAAGTAATGCCGCTACTATTGCAATTACAACAAATAAAATATCATCGTCTTTCATATTATTTTTATTTTAAACCGTCAGTTCTTAATTTTCCGATTTCAGTTCTCAATTTTTTACCCAATTTAATATCTTTTGTTTGAGTGAGTTTATGGATAACGTTGCACGCTCTTGTTAGACCATAATTGAATTCTGTTTTTGCCCTGATCTTTTGTTGCTCGATTTTATATTCTTGACGCTTTCTCAAGCCTTCTAATCTTCTAAAGAAATCGGGGTTTGCTAACTTAATGCCCTTGCAGCAAGAGCAATCTTTAAGAGCGCGAGCAATATCTGGCCCATCGTAATCGCCGTACGCTGTAATGTTGCGATACTCATTATGACCGCAAGTTTCGCATATAAAAAGTGAAGTGTAAGTAGCCATTAGTTTAATTAGTTTAAAATGTTTGCAGTGTTGTCGATTCGTTCTAAGATGAATTGTTCTTCGTGTTCTTCTGGCACTCCGCCAGTATGAACAACGCTTTTGTCTTCCAAACCATAAGAGAGTGCGCCCCATTGAGTAACAGGTTGCTCAAATTCCAAGAACAATGTCATGACATCATTCAATGCTTCGTTATAGCTTTCTATGCTTTGATAGTAAAAATTAGCAGCTTCGCTTGCTGCGGTTTTCATTTGGCTAACCAAATAAACGATTTCGTCGTTGCTCCAATTGTTGCGTTTGAGTTTTTGCATAGAGTAAAGATAGAGAGATAATTGATACAGTCAATTCATTTCTTGAATTAATTCGCGCACAGAATTCTCCACAGAATTCCACACAGAATGCCACACAGAACTCCGCGCAGAATTCACTACAGAACTCGCTACAGAACTCCGAACATAATTCGCCATAGAATCGTTAATTGATTTATTCATTATTTATTTCTTCGATATGTTCTTCCACAGAAATCTCCACAGAACGCTCCACACAATGGCGCACAGAAGTCTTAACATAAGACCTAATAAAATCATTTACAAAATCATCTGCAATTTCTCCTAAAGAAAGCGCAACAGACTCTATCATAGGAGTCCATGTTGAATTCCATATACGATCATCAATTAATTCTTCATTCATTGTTTATTTTCTCTATTGTTTCAAAACAAACATCACATACAGGATTAATTATAGAATTTCTAAAAGAATTCTCAAAAGGTTTGAAAGTAAGTAATCTGAGAGGGTCTGCGTGGTAACGGAGGCCACATCTAACAGTCTTCCAAAGAGGATGATAAACAGATTCCCAAACAGAATCGCGAATATAAAATAAATTGTTACTCATCGTTGTAATGTAGAAAGTCTTGAATGTCACTATAAAGTGACATTTCCATGTTTGCAGGATTGTTACGGCATCTTGTTAAAAGGCTAAGGACTTTATCTGCTCGCAAGTACAAAATGTCATGTTCAAAGATCGAATCTTCGCACCAAGACACATCACCAACTTCAGTTGGTTCGCTGGGAGGTTCTTGATCTCCGTAGAATTGTAAGTATATTTTGTCGGGAGGATTAAGCATAAAATATTTATTGTTTAATTTGTTTCAGACCAATCAAGAACGTTTTTAGTTTTTTCTTTAAACTCTTCCAGACTCATGTATCCATCATGCGGTCTGCCAGTGTCATGTCTGTCGATTAAATCACCATCTACCGCTCCTTCATCTGTTAAATCGCCAGTTTTGCTGATATAAACGCGAAGATAACCATGTCTATAACGACCATAAATTCTTCGATTATCATCTGTAAGAGCGTCGATTTGAAAGGGGCAAGATCCGCCGTAGTTGAGAATTTTGGTAATTTTAATCATTGGTTGGGTAATAAATTTTACCACTCGTAGCACTTTTGTCAAGAGCTAAGTGTTGCCAATGTAAAAATTTAGCAAAAATTATTTATTAGGAATCAATAAAGCCTCACTAAAAGCAATCATTGTCTCTTGTTTAGCTCCATCATATCAAAGATCATTTTGTTGCTTGGAAATGCATTGCATCATAACCCCAAAACGCACCAGCACAAAGCCACCCCTCTTTGGCGAATTCTTCCATGATTTCAAAAGGCATGTCAGATTTCATAGGCCACGAATCGCGAAAAGTATTATCGTCAGCATCAAGGTCGATTGCTGCTCCCCATGCGTGAATACTATAGCTTGATCCGCCACGTTTGCTGCGAAAATTATAAACGCCGCCAAAATCTTCAGCTTCTTCCATAATGCCTCGATCTTTACCGTATTTTTCTCCAATACTTTTTAAGATTCGAACAAGAGAATCTGCGACTTTCTTATGGCAACGAAATTTTGTGATTTTTTTGCCTTCGTAAAAAGTGGAGAATGGAAAATCAACAGTAACAAGATTCTTCTCATCGCCAGGATTTCCATAGAAACGACACATTGAAGCTGTATCGCTTTTAGGCCAAGGATTAACGCTTGGCATTAATGACTTAAGATGCTTTTGACATGCAGCGATTGATTTTGGCCCCCAAAATCCATCAGGAGTTACGCCGATTTTTAATTGAATTTCTTTTATTTGTTCTGCTGTCATATATAATAATACATTTAAAAACCAAACATTTCCACTATTCTGAAGTGAAAGTACAGTTGCACGAACCGCAGATTAAATTCTCTTTGGATAGAGGGTCCATTGGCACAAACTGAGTTAAGAAAGAATCTCCACAATAGGGGCAAATGTTTCCGTCACTTTGCGGGTTATGATCATTCATTGTTTAAGAGATCCAAGAAAACTCTTCTTTGAAGCGATAACTAACAACAGTTTTTGAGCGAATAGCTTTTAAAGCACCGACTAAAATGTTTGGTTTAATTCCAAACGCTACGCAACAGTATTCAATACTTCTTCCTGTTTGATAAAGCTTGATAGCTTCAGAGATTTGTTTCTTTTGCGGTTCGCGATTAAAAAGAATTTCTTCTGCTTCGCAAGCTAACATATCAAATGATATTGCTGCTTCTGCAATGGTGCAATTTTCTTTTAAGATTTTGTCTTTTAAAGAGAATTTGCGCAATAGGTTAGTGTTTATTTTTGTTT
>OFRA01000157.1_pt1 | contig 17329 bp, 19 predicted proteins | sample 1543001 | NCBI WGS metagenome assembly OFRA01 (sample SAMN07774221, study PRJEB24372) | wastewater metagenome | isolation source: Lake Maggiore Verbania | place: Italy: Verbania | collected 2015-12 | reverse complement strand
TTTAAAATTTAACTCAAATTTTTTGTATTTAATAAGTGGTAATTCTGCAAATCCATAAACACCTGTATATGTTCCAAGAACCTTTGTATTTCCAACAGATCCAATAAAAAGTGTGGCGCCTATTGTTGGATATCGATAGGCTTTATGCCATAATTTATTACCGCGAGTTTGATTAAAATAACTAAACTCAAATGCTTTTGCAGTTTCTTTTGGAAGATGGGACATTGACTGATGCTGAATAGCTAAAAATCCTATTTTTGATTTGACTTCAAATCCTTTTTCATTAGTTCCTTGACCAAAGAAAAAAAAGGGGACTAAGTTAAGTATAAAAAAAAATTGAATTTTAGTATGCATATTTATCAAAGATAAACAAAGGTGAAAGACTATAATCTATACTTTTACAAAAAAATGGATTCCAGACTACAAGCATTTGAAAGATTATTGACAATCATGGATGAACTCCGTGAAAAATGCCCTTGGGACAAAAAACAGACCATTGAAAGCCTTCGCGAGTTAACAATTGAAGAAACATATGAATTAGCAGATGCAATTACAGCAAATGATTTAAACTCCTTAAAAGGCGAATTAGGAGATTTATTCTTACATCTTGTCTTCTATTCAAAAATAGCTGAAGAACAAAAAGCATTTACTTTAACAGCTGTTTTAGATGGGATTTGCGATAAATTAATTTACCGACACCCACATATTTATAGCGATACCATTGTAGCCGATGATACAGAAGTGAAGGCCAACTGGGAAAAATTAAAATTAAAAGAAGGAAAAAAATCAATTTTGGAAGGTGTTCCTACTTCGTTACCTGCATTAGTAAAAGCAATTCGAATTCAAGAAAAAGTTAAAGGAATTGGATTTGAATGGAAAAAAAAGGAAGATGTTTGGAATAAAGTGAAAGAAGAATTGGAGGAATTCCAAGTAGAAATTGCAGCAAGTTCAGAACATATTGAAGAAGAATTTGGTGACTTATTATTTTCTTTAGTAAACTATGCTCGATTCATTGATATTTCTCCAGAAAATGCCTTAGCAAAAACAAATCAAAAATTTATTCGTCGCTTTCAATTAATGGAAGAAACAATTCGCGAAGACAAGAAAAAAATTGAAGATATGCATCTTGATGAAATGGATATATATTGGGAAAAAGCAAAAATTAACTTAAAAAATAAAAAATGAACATAATCGAAAATCAGTTGCTGCTAACATTTGGGCTCTTAATTGTTGCAGTAATCATAAAACTAGTGAGCCGAAAATCTGTTAATCGCTTTTTAAATCATTTTGACTTTGACGCAAAAAGAAAACGAATTGCACATAGAATCATTAATCTTTTTCTATTTATTTTTATTGCTGTAACCCTTATCTCTATATGGAATATTGACAAAAAAGATTTAATTGTATTTCTTACTTCTGTGGTGACTGTTTTAGGAATTGCATTTTTTGCACAATGGTCAATTCTTGCAAATATTACATCAAGTTTAATCTTGTTTTTTAATCACCCTTTAAAAATTGGGCAAAGTATTCGTGTTTTAGACAAAGAATATGATGTGGAAGGTAAACTCGTAGATATTTCTTTTTTCTTTATGTACATTCGAAATGCAGAAGGCTATTTAATTACAATTCCGACTTCTGTAGCTTTGCAAAAAACAATGGTTACAAAAGAAGAAGTTAAAAAGAAATAAATCAGGCTACTGGATAACATAAAAAATACTTTTCGACAGGCTGAGCCAATGCTGAAATATTTAAATTATCAGAAGCTTTTGTGAGATCAATTATTTCTCCAGTCTTCATTAAAATATTAATATTTTCCTTGTCTTGATTATACGCTTTATTAGTAAGAATATCTGAATACACAAAGTAATCAAGAGCTTCAGGAGTCAAATTGTATAATGATTGCACCGTCTTTTTTTCATTTTCAATTCTAGCTTTACTAAATGGCTCTTTTGAAATTTCAATTTTAAAAAGTTTGCGGTTCACAAGTGCCTTAGAAAGAATCGACAAAATTTGATCTGAATTATTCTGCCACTCTTTGATTGCTCCCAAAATATCATAATCATCGAGCTGAGCGAAAAAATCTAAAACTTTAGGGTTTTGCTCAAAATCTTCTTGTTTTATATCATTTTCAAGAAAAAACTTTAAGGCAGAACTTGCAAAAATTACTTCGCCGTTTTTAACCAACTCTTTTGCCCTTCGCAAAGTATAAATAAGCATGTATTCCGCTGCAACAACCGTCTTGTGAAGATAAACTTGCCAATACATCAAGCGCCTAGCAACGATAAATTTTTCAATTGAATAAATTCCTTTTTCTTCAAGCACCAAATGTCCATTATGCACATTCAGCATTTCAATTAAGCGCTCACTGCCAATAATTCCCTCACTTACGCCAGAATAAAAACTATCTCGATTTAAATAATCCAAGCGATCCATATCCAATTGACTAGAAACCAACTGATGTAAATAGGGCTTTTCATACTTATTTTGAAAAATTAAAAGTGCTCTATTTAAATCTTCTCCAAATTCTGAACTTAAGCGATCTATAAAATAACCAGATATTTTCTCGTGACTAACTCCACAAACAATATCGTATTCTAATGCATGACTAAAAGGACCGTGTCCGATGTCGTGAAGTAATATTGCTAAATAAACAGCACGTTCCTCCTCCGAAGAAATGTCATTTCCTTTTCTGCGAATTGTTGAAACTGCCTGTGACATCAAATGCATCGCTCCCAAAACATGATGAAAACGAGTGTGAATTGCACCTGGATAAACAAGATGGCTTAATCCTAATTGCATGATACGACGAAGGCGTTGCATGAACGGATGTTCTATGACATCAAAAATAATTTCATCAGGAATAGAAATAAAACCATAAACTGGATCGTTTACTATTTTCTTCTTGTTATTTCGATTTAAGTTCGGTCGCAATTGAGTAACTTTAGAATAATTATTCAAAGCTATTAAAAATAAGGCAAATGCAAGGTAAAATTCTTTGGGCAGATGATGAAATTGAATTATTAAAGCCGCATATTCTTTTTTTAGAGAATAAAGGTTACTCAGTTGACGGAGTAACAAATGGTTCTGATGCAATTGATAAATGCCATGAAAATAGCTACGATATTGTCTTCCTAGACGAAAATATGCCTGGACTTTCTGGGCTTGAAACCTTATCTCAGATAAAAGAAGCTTTTCCACTTGTGCCGGTTGTAATGATCACAAAAAGTGAGGAGGAACATATCATGGAAGAAGCAATTGGAAGTAAAATTGCCGATTACCTCATCAAACCTGTTAATCCAAATCAAATTTTATTGAGCATCAAAAAAATTCTTGATAAAAGTAAATTAGTTTCACAAAAAACAAATTCTAATTATCAGCAAGAATTTCGACAATTAGGAATGCTTTTAAACGGGAGATTGGATGCCGAAGAATGGAAAGAATTATACGCAAAACTAGTTTTTTGGGAAATAGAACTCGATACAATTGAGGAATCTGGAATGCGTGAAATTCTAGAAATGCAAAAAAAAGAAGCCAATAAACTTTTTGCAGATTTTATTGAAGATAACTACCTTGATTGGCTGAACGGAACAGAAGAAGCTCCTTTAATGATTCAGAATGTTATAAAAAACAAAATAGCACCGAAAATTGGAAGCGAAAAAATAGCAGTTCTACTAATTGACAATTTGCGCTTTGATCAATGGAAAATGATTGAACCTATCTTTGCAAAGTATTTTGTTAAGGAGGAAGAAGAAATTGTTTATTCAATACTTCCAACCGCCACACACTATGCTAGAAATGCATTTTTTGCAGGTTTACTTCCATCTGAAATTGAAAAACGCTTTCCTCAACTTTGGAAAAATGAAGATGATGAAGGTGGTAAAAACATGCACGAACAAGATTTCTTAGAGGCTCATTTAAAGCGTTTGGGGAAAAATGTAAAGTGGAGCTATAATAAAATAACAAAAGTTGAAGCAGGAAAAAAATTAAGTGAGCAATTTCATCTAATAAAAGAGAATGACATTAATTTCATTGTCTATAATTTCGTAGATATGCTTTCTCATGCTAGAACCGAAATGGAAATCATCCGTGAATTGGCAGAAGATGAGGCGGCTTATCGTTCTATCACTGTTTCCTGGATTGAACATTCTCCACTTTTAGAAATTATTAAAAAAATTGCTGAATCAGGAATTAGATTGATTATTACAAGCGATCATGGCACCATAAAAGTCAATAACCCTGTTCGTATTGTTGGAGAGAAAAGCACGAATACAAATCTGCGCTACAAAGTCGGAAGAGGTTTAAATTACAATCAAAAGGAAGTTTTTTGTGTAAAAAATCCACAAGATGCCTTTTTACCAAAACTAAAAATGTCTTCTGAATTTGTTTTTGCAAAAGGTCAAGATTTTTTTGTTTACCCTAACAATTACAATCATTTTGTTAATTATTATGAAAATACTTTTCAACATGGGGGAATTTCAATGGAAGAAATTTTAATTCCATATATCAACCTTAAGCCAAGATAAGTATCATTATTTTAAAACTCTTTTCTGTTTAGAACGTTTCAAAATAAGGGAATGCTTAACTTTGTACTAGACTATGACAGAAATTATTAGAAAACCATTTAATGTTCGTGAAATACGGGAAGAATTTCCTGCATTAAGGCAAGAAGTTTACGGCAAAAAATTAATCTATTTTGACAATGGTGCAACTTCTCAAAAACCACAAATCGTTTTAAATGCAATAAATAAATTCTACTCAAAAGAAAATGCCAACATTCATCGCGGTGTTCATTTTATGAGTCAAAAAGCCACAACAGAATTTGAAGAAGCACGAAAGCAAATTCAACACTTTATTAATGCACGAAAAGCAGAAGAAATTATTTTTACGAAAGGGACAACTGACGGAATAAATCTTGTTGCATCGTCTTATGGAGAATTATTGACAGCCGGAGATGAAATTTTAATTACTGCTATGGAACACCATTCTAATATTGTTCCGTGGCAAATGCTTTGTCAAAGAAAAGGCCTGATACTTCGTGTAGCTCCAATTAATTTAAAAGGAGAATTAATTGTAGAGGAATTTGATAAGTTGCTTTCGAAAAAAACAAAATTATTGGCGATTACCCATATTTCAAATACACTTGGTACAATTAATCCAGTGAAAGAATTAACACAAAAAGCACATGCTGTTGGAGCTAAAGTGCTACTTGACGGTGCTCAAAGTATTCAACATATGAAAATCGATGTGAAAGATCTCGACTGTGATTTTTATGTTTTTTCAAGCCATAAATTATTTGGCCCCACTGGCATTGGAGTTTTATATGGAAAAGAAGATCTGTTGGATCGAATGCCGCCTTATCAAGGTGGTGGAGATATGATTTCACGAGTTACGTTTGAACACACAAGTTATAATGAATTGCCTTTTAAATTTGAAGCTGGTACTCCACATATTGCTGGTGGTATTTGCTTAGGAACTTCTGTTGGCTTTTTAAACTCAATTGATTTTGATGGAGCTCAAAAACACGAAGGAGAATTAACAAAATATGCCGAACATCTTTTAGATACATTTGAAGGATTACACATTATTGGTGAAGCCAAAAATAAAACGAGTGTTATATCATTTACTGTGGATGGAATTCACCCTTTTGATATTGGAACCTTACTTGATAAACAGGGAATTGCTGTTCGCACCGGTCATCATTGCACGCAACCACTGATGGATTTTTATAAAATTCCCGGAACAACCCGCGCTTCCTTTGCCTTTTACAATACAAAAGAAGAAATTGACTTATTTGTGGAAGCAGTAGAAAAAAGTATAAACATGTTGAAATAATGGCCATCCTAACAATCCAAGAAAAGCAAGACGAAATCGTTTCAGAATTTGAGGTTTTTGACGATTGGATGGAGAAATACGAATACTTGATCGATCTTGGAAAAGATTTGCCATTGATTCAAGAGGAATTAAAAACAGATGAGCGATTAATTGAGGGTTGTCAATCTCGTGTTTGGCTTAATGCAAACTATGAAAATGGAAAAATGCAATTTTCTGCAGATTCAGAAGCAATTATTACCAAAGGGATTATTGGGTTATTAATTCGCGTTTTAAATGATGAGCATCCTGAAACTATTCTAAAAACTGATTTAAAATTTATTTCTGATATTGGACTTCAAGAACACCTTTCTCCAACTCGGGCTAATGGATTAAATGGCATGATAAAGAAAATGAAAATAGAAGCACTTAAATACATTCAACACTAAAATGGAAGACCTAGAAAATAAAATTGTGAGCATGCTAAAAACAATCTATGATCCAGAAATTCCTGTTGATGTATATGAATTGGGTTTGATTTACGAGGTAAAAATAGATGAAGAAGGAAATGTTACAATTGAAATGACGCTAACTTCCCCAAATTGCCCTGTTGCTGAAAGTATGCCGAAGGAAATCGAAGATAAAGTTGCAACTGTTGAAGGAGTTTTAAGTTCTAAAGTGAACATTGTTTTTGATCCACCATGGGACAAAGACATGATGAGTGAAGAAGCAAAATTAGAATTGGGCTTTCTGTAAACTACTTTTTTCTAAGGGTAAATCGCTTGAGTTTATAGTTTGGATAATCGTAATATTCGATCACTAAAGCATCTTTAGTTAAAACTATAATTCTAAATTTATCCGAAAGACTTCCAAAACCATCCTGAATTATCTCCAATTGTTCTCCTTTATTATTTAATACAAATGTTGCTGAATTGTAGTCAAGAGTGTCATAAATCATCAATGAACTTCTGATAAATTTTCATAAGAAAAAGCGAATGTTGCAGAACAAACTTTTGTATTCGATTGAAATTCTATTGTTCCTGAAGGGAAATCATCATAAAATGTGAATCCTTGTCCATCTACAATTCTAGCCTGAGTTACTTCCCAAATGCCATCCAGTTTATTATATGCTCGATTTTCTTTTGAACAAGCGAATAAAAAAACTATAAGAATCAGAAAAAATCCACGAATCATAAAGCAGCTTGTATCATTGCAAGCATCCCCGTTTTTAAACATGCTGAATCTACATCAAACTTTGGATGATGAACACTATAAATAATTCCTTTTTCCTTGTTTCCAACTCCCAAACGGAAAAAACAAACTGGAATAGTTTGACTGTAAAATGAAAAATCTTCAGAAGTCATGCGAAGTGCTAATCCCTCAATCTTTTCCGGACCAAAGAAAGATTCAAATTTTGTTTTTAATTTTTCTGTGAGTTCTTCATCATTCTTTAAAAAAGGATAACCCTTTGAAACGATCAAATTAACATTTCCTTTGTACTTATTTTCCAAGTTATTTGCTAAATCCATTAAAAGAATAGCTGCCTTTCCCCTCCATTCTTCATTCATAGTTCGAAAAGTGCCTTTTATTTCTGCACGTTCAGGAATTACATTCGTAGCGCCAAGTGCGTCAAAATGTCCAAAACTTATTACACATGGAACTTCCTTAGGACAAGATTTATGAATGATATTTTGTGCTTCAATAATAAATTCTGAACCAATTAGAATTGGATTTATACATTTCTCTGGCATAGCCCCATGACCACCAACACCAATAATTTCAAGATGAAGTTCATCACTAGATGCCATATACAATCCAGATCGCATTCCCAATTTGCCAACTTCTAATTCTGGGAAAACATGAAGAGCATACATTTCCTTAACTTTTGGGTTTTCTAAGACTCCTGCTTCAATTAGTAAACTTGCACCACCTGGATTTTTTTCTTCTCCTGGTTGAAAAATTAGTTTTACAGGATGCTCTAAGTCCTCACGCAATTCAAAAAGAATCTCTGCAGCACCAAGTAAAATAGATGTATGAACATCATGACCGCAAGCATGCATTACGCCATCAACTTTTGACTTATAAGCCGCTGTATTTTGCTCCTGAATCGGCAAAGCATCTAAGTCTGCGCGTAATCCTATGCAAGCTTGATTTTCTGAATGTTTAGAAGAACGAATAATGCCAATAATTCCAGTTCCAGCAACACCTTTTTCATAGGGAATTCCAATTTCTTTGAGCTTTGCTGCAACATATTCCATTGTATTAAATTCCTTGTAGGAAAGCTCTGGATTTTGATGCAAATGCTCCCTGTAGCCCTTTATTTTTTCATAAATAGCGGAAACTTTAGTACTAAGAAATTCTTTTAGCTCAAGATTCATCTGAAGAAATTGAAGTGTAGCCTGAAAGAATCATTCGAAAAGAAATATATGCCATTAAAATTCCAAAAAGTAATTGCACAAGACCTGGAGATATTTTTAAAGATAATTTTGATCCAAAAAATGCGCCTACGATAAATGTCATTGCGATTACTAGTCCATATTCCCATTTAACATTTCCACTTTTCCAATAATTTAATACTGCAAAAGAAACAACTGGAAGCATTAACACAAATAAACTTGTTCCTTGTGCTTGATGCTGCGTTAATCCCAAAAGAAAAACAAGTGCAGGAACAATGATGATCCCGCCACCCACTCCAACAAAGCCGCTTAGCAATCCTGCAAAAAGACCAATTGAAACGAGCATAAAAATTGTCTGTGGAGTCATATGAATTATTTTACCAAAGATATAAATGATTTTTAAAACTTATACTTTTCAATTATTAGCACTAACTAATCTACCATTAAATTACAGCCACGCAAATCTGATTGTTCCATTCTGCCTTCCAAAATAAAACCGCCAGGCACATTTCTTCCTAAATCTTGAGTAGCAATAAAACTACAACTGTGAATATTTGCTAAGTCGATGACATTAATTGCACCCTTTCCACTTCCTTCAATTAAAGTTAAAGGATCATGTACTTCTCTAAAAAGAACTTTCATCCATGGAGGACATGAAAAAATACCATCCTCGAAACTATAAGCCTGAGAAAGTAATTCTGTCATGCCGTATTCTGAGGAAACAAAGGGAACATTTAAACCTTTCATCAATTCAAGATGAAGTGATTTTTTTGATATTTCTTTTCTTCGCCCTTTCATTCCACCGGTTTCAATTATGATTGCTTCACTCAAATTTATATTTTTTTCTGCTAAATCCAATAAGGCATATGAAACGCCAAAAATCACAACTTTTTTACCTGAAGCGCATGCTTTTTTATAGCGAATTTCGATTTCCTCAGGTTCATTTAACAAAAAACCAGATAAATTATTTCCTGAATCGCTTATCAAAGTATCTACCATGTATACCAAACTTGAATTCCCCTGCTCTTGGTAATTTGGTAATAAAGCTAAAATAACGTGATCAGAAATAGCACCGAAAAATTTTAGATATGAGGCTCTAAAAGAGGATTCGTACAACTTAATATCGCGAACAATGTGTTTACTGCGAGTACTATTTCCAGTTCCACTGCTTAAAAACAAAATATCATTACCGCTTTTTTGACCGCAATAAATTTCATTGGTCTTAAAGAATTCAATCGGTAAAAATGGAATTTCTTCTAAAGACTTTGCATTTTGACGATTTAATAGGTGAACATAATCTCTATAAATACTACAATTTTTTAGTTGATAATGAAAGACCTCCAAGGCAATTCTCTCGAAATCTGCATCTGATTTTATTGCTAGTAAATTTGAAAAATCAACCATGTAGCAAAGTTAGAAGAATAAATTGTTCGAGAATGTGATTACCTTTGAACTTTCAACAAACATACTTGTTCTAAAATAGGATAAAAATAATTTTAAAATGAAAAAAACAGGTGTTTTACTCTTACAATTAGGAACACCAGATAGTCCAAGCACTAGAGATGTTCGGAGCTACCTGTCCGAATTCTTAAACGATAGAAGAGTAATCGATATTCCTTGGCTCCTCAGAAAAATATTGGTGAATGGTATTATTGTTCCTTTTCGAGCTCCAAAATCAGCAAAAATCTATAAAGAATTGTGGGAGCATGGAAAAGGTGTTTCTCCTCTTTTAGAAAACTCTCTTGCAGTTCAGGAAAAAGTGCAAGAAGCATTTAAGGGTGAAAATATCACAATAGAAATGGCTATGCGCTATAAAAATCCTTCAATGGAATCTGTACTAGAAAAAATGCGCTTAGCTAATTACGACCAATTGATAATTCTTCCTCTTTTTCCACAGTATGCTAGTGCATCTTCCGGTTCTGCAATTGAAAAAGCAATGCAAATTATTAGAAAATGGTGGGTAATTCCAGAAATTAAAATTATAAACCAGTTTTGGGATAATCAAGGCTACATTGACTCTATCGTTGAGCGGGCAAAAGAATTTAATTTAGCAAGTTTTGACCATATACTATTCTCCTATCATGGTCTCCCAGAAAGACAAGTTGATAAAGTCTATGAAGGAAAAGATTTATGTGGCGATCAACCCTGCGAGAGTGAAGTAAACGAAAAAAATAAATTTTGCTACAAAGCAACTTCCTTTGCAACTACGCGACTCATTGCTGCAAAACTTGGTATTACTGAATCGCAGTATACCGTTTGTTTTCAATCACGCTTAGACAAAAAGTGGCTGACTCCATTTTCTGATAAAGTAGTAGAAGAATGGGGTAAAAAAGGCGCGAAGAATCTATTGGTTTTTAGTCCTGCTTTTGTTGCAGATTGCCTAGAAACAATCATCGAAATTGGCACAGAATACCAAGAAATTTTTGAAAAACATGGTGGAAAAAAAGTTCAGCTAGTTCCAAGTTCAAATACGCATCCACTTTTTATAAATGGCTTAGTTCAACTAATTAAAGAACGGATTTAATAAAAAAAATATCTTAAATTTGCACTCTATTAAAATCAAAAAATAAATGAGCAACACATCAGAGAAATTAGCACACAAGGTAAAAGACATAAGTCTTTCTGCTTGGGGAAGAAAAGAAATCAGATTGGCAGAGGCAGAAATGCCCGGCTTAATGGCCTTACGTGAGGAATATGGTGCTTCTAAGCCCTTAGCTGGAGCTCGTATTGCAGGTTGCTTACACATGACCATTCAAACAGCCGTTTTAATTGAAACTTTAATTGATCTTGAGCAGAAGTTTCATGGTCATCTTGTAATATTTTCTCCACGCAAGATCATGCTGCTGCTGCAATTGCTGCTGCTGGAATTCCTGTTTTTGCTTGGAAAGGAATGGGAGAAGAAGAATTTGATTGGTGTATAGAGCAGACAATTTTTGCTTTTAAGGATAATCAACCCTTGAACATGATTTTAGATGATGGTGGAGATCTAACAAATATGGTTTTTGACCGCTTTCCAGAATTAACTGCAGGAATAAAAGGACTTTCTGAAGAAACAACAACTGGTGTTCACCGTTTATACGAACGTGTTAAAAATGGTACGCTCGTAATGCCTGCGATAAACGTAAATGATTCTGTTACGAAATCAAAGTTTGATAATAAATATGGCTGTAAAGAGTCTTTAGTAGATTCTATCCGCAGAGCGACTGATACAATGATGGCAGGAAAAGTTGCTGTTGTTTGTGGCTACGGAGATGTTGGTAAAGGTTCTGCTGCTTCTTTAAAAGGCGCCGGAGCTCGTGTAATTGTTACTGAAATTGATCCGATTTGTGCACTTCAAGCTGCAATGGATGGTTTTGAAGTGAAAAGATTAGACACTGTTGTTCATTTAGGAGATATCATTGTTACAACTACAGGAAATAAAAATATCGTAGTTGGAAGACACTTTGAAAAAATGAAAGATAAGGCAATTGTTTGCAACATTGGACATTTCGACAATGAAATTGATATGGCTTGGTTAAATGGAAATCACGGACATACAAAGAATGAAATTAAACCACAAGTTGACTTGTACAATATTAATGGAAATGACATTATTGTTTTAGCTGAAGGCCGTCTAGTAAACTTAGGTTGTGCTACAGGACACCCCTCTTTTGTGATGTCAAATTCATTCACAAACCAGACATTGGCACAAATAGAATTATGGCAAAATTCTGCCAATTACAAAAATGATGTGTACATGCTTCCTAAATATTTAGATGAAAAAGTAGCACGTTTGCACCTTGCAAAAATTGGTGTAGAATTGGAAACACTTTCAAGCGATCAAGCTGATTATATTGGAGTTGCTGTTGAAGGACCATTTAAAGCAGAGCACTACAGATATTAAGAATCAAATAGGAAGTAGAAATTCCTGTTTTAATCAAAAAAAAGGCGAGTTAAACTCGCCTTTTTAATTTAATAAAGCTAAATACTCTTATGCATTTGCATTCATTGTATCCAGAACATTCATAACACCTTTTACCGCTTCTGCTGACTCTGCCAACAAGGCTTTTTCTGCAGCATTTAATTTCAATTCTATAATTTTTTCGATACCGTTCTTTCCAAGAATAACTGGAACACCAAGATAAATATCTTTCATGCCATATTCTCCTTGCAACCAAGCGCAAACTGGAAATATTCTTTTTTGATCGCGAACCACTGCTTCAACCATTTGTGCAGCTGCAGCTCCCGGAGCATACCAAGCAGATGTCCCTAATAATTTAACCATCTCGCCTCCACCAAACTTAGCGCGTTCGATAATTTCATTCAATTTACTTTCTTCAATTAATTCAGTTACCGGAATTCCACCAACTGTTGTATAACGTGGTAAAGGAACCATTGTATCTCCATGTCCACCCATCAATACTGCTTGAATATCTTTTGGAGAAACATTTAATTCTTCTGCTAAAAATGCTCTATAACGCGCTGTGTCTAATACACCTGCCATTCCAAATACTTTTCTAGAATCTGTTTTTGCGTGTAAATAAGCGCAATAGGTCATCACATCCAAAGGATTAGAAACGATAATTATGATTGCATTTGGAGAATATTTTACAATGCTTTCAGTAACTGACTTTACGATGCCTGCATTGGTCGCTATAAGATCGTCACGTGACATTCCAGGTTTGCGGGGTAGACCAGAAGTGATAACCACAACATCTGAATCTTTTGTTTTTTCATAATCATTTGTCGAACCAACTGTTCTTGAATCATACAAATTTATGGGTGATGTTTGCCAAATATCAAGAGCTTTACCCTCTGCAAAACCTTCTTTGATATCCAATAAAACAATTTCATTGGCAATTTCTCTTTGTGCTAGAACATCTGCGCAAGTTGCGCCAACATTACCGGCTCCTACTACTGTTACTTTCATTTTTATATTTTAGGTTGAAGATTACTTAATTCTGACTGCGAATTTAGTGAATTTAAGTAAAATTTGTTTTTTTATTCAACATAAATAATAAATCACTTAATTTAGAGGCAACCATTATAGAATTGATGCGTTTTTAAAATGTTGAAAAATTGGAGAATAAAGAACATTTAAAATTAATTGTCGAAGGCTGTGTCCGCGGAGAACGTAAATCGCAAGAGGCACTGTTTAAACAACTTTATGGTAAAATGTTAGTAGTTTGCTATCGGTACATTAACGATAAAGATGCTGCTCAAGATGTTCTTCAAGATGGATTCATAAAGGTCTTTGACAAATTGGGGGTTTTTGATTTTAGCGGTTCTTTCGAAGGTTGGGTGAGAAGAATTATTGTAAATACAGCAATTGATTCTATTCGAAAATCGAAGAAAAATCCATTTTTAAGTGATCAAGATACTGATTTTAAACAAGAAGCAGTAGACGAAATGATAGAAAAAGAAGAACTAGAATTTAAAACTTTAAAAGCAGAAGTAGCGCTTGAAGCAATCTCAAAATTGTCTCCAGCCTACAGAACTGTCTTTAATCTCTTCGTTTTAGAAGATTTCACACACAGAGAAATCGCAGAAATGCTGGGGATTAATGAAGGAACATCAAAATCCAATTTGGCAAAAGCAAAAATGAATTTGCAACGCATATTAACTGAAAAATTCAAATACATCGAATCATGATGAATAAGAATATTGATGAATTAATTAAAAGCGCACTCGAAGGGCATGAAATGCCTTACGATAACAATGCGTGGAATTCATTTGAAAAAAATTGAATAAATCGAATGTACCCTTTAAATCTTTTAAGTTTTGGTTTTTTGGAACTTCTATAATTGCAGTCATAACGATTAGCTCCTTGCTTTATTTTTCTAATAAACAAGAAGAAAAGAGTGATAAACTAGTTGAGCAAAAAACGGATGTTATTGAAAAATCAAACTCTCAGAGTACTACTTCTAAGAAAACTAAATCAGAAAAAACAAAGGGGATTCAAGATGAAAAGATTAGTTCTAATGAACTAGAAGCTAAAGAAGATGTTAAAAAGGAAACTAAAACAAACCTGATTTTACCAGAATTAAATGAAGTTTTAGCGAAAGAAATCACTAAAGATTTGAAACTTGATGAGGAGTTACCTAATCCAAAAAAGGGAAATAGTGTTATTACAAAAAAAGTAACAGATCCTGATGTTCCAAATTTTTCAAATAAATGTCTTGGAGAGAATTTAAAGGTTATCAATAAAAATGATGAAGGAATGACACTTATCTTTCCAAGTGGGAAAAAAGTAAGTGTGGCCGGGTCAGCAACTGAAAATATTAAACTATCTGAAGAAGGAAAATATGAACTGCTTGTAAATTCAAAACAAAAAGAAACATACAACAGTTTCTTTAGCGTATATGAAAATCCAAGAGCAACTTTACTTGTGGAAGATGAGTTAAATTATGAAACTGGATTGCCAATAATCAGAGGAGAGGTTCAAACTTTTGAAGAATCGATAAAATGGAAGATCGATAAAGTAGTTAGTGCAAGCTCTTCGAATAAAGCAAAAACAGCGGCTTTTTATTTCTTTAAAAAAGGACAGTTTGAATTAGAAGTTATTGTTTCGAATGAAAAAGGTTGTTCATCTGTAGAAAGAAAAACAATAAGTATTTCTGAAGACTATAATTTATTAGCAGTAAATGCCTTTGATCCACTTTCTAGTGATAGCAGAAAAAATACATTTATGCCATATGCCTTATCCAAGCGAAATAGCGCGTTTTCATTAATAATCATCGATCCAGACAACGGAGGAATCATTTTTGAAAGCTCAGATGCCTCAAATCCTTGGGATGGAATTGACAAACGACATGGAAAGTTAGTAAGCGAAAGCAAGACATTTATTTGGAAAGTGACTCTCTCTTCTCCAGAAAAAAATGAGAAAGCTGTTTATAAAGGAACAATCACTCGAATATAAATCAGTCTTTTATTTTTTAGTATCGGAATAATCTTCGAAATCTTCAGTTAGTTCTTGAGTTACAACTTTTGTTACAGAAATGGGAATGAAATCTACTACAACATTTGTTTTATCCAATCCAAAATCTTCAGCCGGCTTAAGGCCTGTTGACTTAACAAAACGATATGTTTTTATACATAAAGTTTGAAATGCTGTTAAAGCATTGTCAGTTGATACTCGGGAATTGAGAACAACAAACTTAAAGTCAATTGAATCAATTTTTCCACGAACTGAGTTAAAAATACTATCATTTGTTAACTCTCCTTTCTCTACCATGTTAGCATGAATTTTTCGCATCATGAACTCAATTCTGTGTTCCTCCTTAAAGCCCAATTGTAAATTAACATAATAACAAGATTTATCAATTATTTCTTTTACATGGTAGTGAACTTCCCATGGCTCATTTAAAATATCGACATGCAAAAACCAAATTACACCCGCTTTTCTAGGTTTTTTTCTAAATAATGAATAATAAACAGATCTATCTAATTTATCTGAGGAATCACTGCGTGTTGGAAAAACAAGATTTGAAGCCTCATAAAGAATTTCCTTATCATTTCTTACAGAATTTAAAAGTGGAATTACCTCACTCATTGGAATATATTCTGTAATACTTGTCCTTAATTCACGTGCTTTATAATACAAATAAAGTACACTAAAAAATGAACTTGCTAAAATTAAGGTGAACCAACCTCCATTTACAATTTTACCTAGATTTGAAAGTAGGAATACCCCTTCAATTAACAAGAAGATAATAAAAACAGATAAATATAAATATTTTGCTTTTGGGTATTTTAGCATTAACAAGAAAGCAAGAAGAATCGAGGTCATCACCATATCGATAGTAATAGCCAGACCATAGGTATGCTCCATTGCACTTGATTTTTTAAAAATGACAATTACCAACAAGCAACCTGCCATTAGAAACCAATTGATAAAAGGAATATAAATTTGACCCTTATGATCTGAGGGGTATTTAATCTTCAAATTAGTCCAAAGTTTTAATTTTATTGCCTCATTCATCAAGGTAAAAACACCTGTTATCAATGCTTGAGATGCAATAATTGTTGCCGCAGTTGCAATTGTTATGGCAAAAGGAAGTAGAAATTCAGGGACCATTTTATAGAAGACTGTTTTAGAACCTAATTCTAAGCCTGGAGTAAGGCATAAAGCAGCTTGCCCCAAATAATTAGTGACTAATAAAACAGAAACAAAACTCCAACTAATTCGGATGTTCCCCTTTCCGCAATGACCTAAGTCTGAATAAAGTGCTTCAGCTCCTGTAGTACATAAAAATACAGAACCTAAGACTGCAAATCCGCCATCTACATTAGCTACTAAATTATAAGCCCACCAAGGATTAAATGCTTGAAGTACAGCTGTGTTTTCCGCTATATTTATGAATCCTATTAAACCCAAAAATGCAAACCAAATCAACATGATAGGGCCAAAAAACTTTCCGATTAACACAGTTCCAAACTGTTGAATAGAAAATAAAACAACAACAATTCCAATTACAATAGGAATTACAGGTGTATCAGGAAAATAAATATTTACTCCTTCTACGGCAGAAGAAATAGAAATTGCAGGTGTGATAAACCCATCTGCCATCAAAGTAGCACAACCAATTAAGGCCAAAATTATAACCCAAGAAGTCTTCTTATTTTTTAACAAGGCAAAGAGCGCGAAAATACCTCCCTCACCCTTATTGTCAGCATTCAACGCAAAGAAAACATACTTTACAGTTGCTAATAAAATTAAAGTCCAAATAACGCAAGATAAACCACCCAAAATAAAATCAGGTGCAATTCTTGTTCCACCTCCTGTTATTGCTTGGAAAACATATAAGGGTGATGTTCCAATATCACCAAAAACAATTCCTGATGCAATTAATATTCCTGCTAGCGAAATCTTATGTGAAGAGTCTGACATTTAAAAATTTTTGTTAAAATTAATTTAAAATTTAAAACAACACCATATTTGAATGAAATAGTACTGCACTCTCCATACAAATAAATGAAAAACACTATATTTGCTCCCATTCATTGCCCACGTGGTGAAATTGGTAGACATGCCAGCTTGAGGGGCTGGTGCCTTCAGTGGTGTGCTGGTTCGAATCCAGTCGTGGGCACAAAAACACCTGCATTTTTTTTAAAAATTAAAAGCTGAAAATCTCTCGAAAATAATA
>OFRA01000153.1_pt1 | contig 17656 bp, 15 predicted proteins | sample 1543001 | NCBI WGS metagenome assembly OFRA01 (sample SAMN07774221, study PRJEB24372) | wastewater metagenome | isolation source: Lake Maggiore Verbania | place: Italy: Verbania | collected 2015-12 | reverse complement strand
CGTACTCTAGCGTTAACTGAACGTCGTCCTCTTAAAAATCAAAATATTTCGCTCGAATTTGTGGTTGATCAAGGCAAAGAAGGTGATGCATACGATGCACTTCTTTCTCGTGAAATCCGAAGAGAAATTCAAAAGCTCCCCTCTACTTTTCGAGAATCTATTTGGTTGTTTGTCGTCGACGGACTGTCGATCCGTGAAATTTCTCATATTTTAGAAATTCCCGAAGCCACTGTGAAGACTCGTATTCATCGCGCTAAAGCCCAGCTTAGAGATCAGCTCAATCCAGGAGGTCACCATGTCATGGTTTAACACCAGGCTTCAAACAATGTCTCCCAGAATAGAGCCCCTCGAGGATGCACAATTGCGATTAGACTTCGGACAAATGCTTGGCTTGAAAGTGCCATCTGAGGCGTCTGTGATGGCAGAATCACATCGCCTTCAAAATCTTGCTCAAGACCTCTATCGTGAGGCACTGCGTCGCCGTCGCACTCTCCGTCAGCGTTCCAATTTAAGTTGGATACTTGCGGCCGCCGCAATCCCGGTTATTTTTGCTTTGGGCTCATGGGGTATGGCACAGCAAAAAAAAGCACAAGTCTTGGCTCAACAAATTGAGCAGAATCGATTAGAACAACAACGTCTTGTGAATGCCAATCAGAATCTTCAAAAAGTCATCCAGGATGCCCAACTTCAATTAGCCAAAGATCGTCAAAAATATCCAGTGATTCCTTTGCCTAATCGAGAAAACTCAGTCAATCAGATTAATACTGTGAAGGTTAGGAACAAGACGAACTAGCCAACCTGAGGCGTATCGCGGTTCCATCCTTTTTCATTGAGAAGCCGGACGCCATGAATGCGTTTAAGCCTGAAAACCATATCTTCTTGATGTAAATGGCAAAAAGCCACTAACGTATCTTCTTCGATTGATTTGGGACTGAGTCGTCGAAGTTGTGTGCGGTGTGCCGCCGGAGGTAAATAGGTTACTTCGACGGCTAAATTATGTATGGTTGCGTAGTCTAGAATCCCCCTCGTTTCTTCCATGGGCTGCTGCTCTCCCGACAGATGGAGCATAGGGATGCGACGTTGTATTTGCTGGAACAGGGAAGGGCTTTCATCATGAATCTGCTGAAGGGACTGGCGAATCATTTGACGGATCGGATCTAAATGATGATTGAGGCCTTTCTCATCGATGAAGGCTAGGCCCGCCAGGGACCAAAGATAAAGATCTTCTTGTGCATCAATGCTTAGCGGGAGAAAACGAGACGGTTTGGGAAGGTAACCCGCTTCTTTGAGGAACGTATTAATGTTGCCTTGCCCATGAACTTCAATGAGATTGGGACCAATCTGTTTCAGACCTAAAGAGATAAATTCGGGGCGCACCATGATCTCTTTTGCGAGCTCCGGGGTTTTCGTTTCAATAAGCCGCGCATTCTGCTTGATTTCGACTTCGCCAATTCGACGATCAAGATCTGTTAGTAAATCGGCCACTGTGGATGGAACTTTCAAACCTAACGTATTTTTTATTTCTCCAATCGTGAGTCCTAAATCGACCGCTTTGATAATGGAATCATGGGAGAGCTTAAAGTTAGCCAACGTATCGACGGATTCTAATGATGAAATTTCGGCAAGTCGAAGAAGGCGGTGTGGGTTTTGGAGGAGTGGGGTCAGGATTTCTAAATTCGGCTGAATGACCAAGTCTTGAGTGGCTTCAAACAAAGCCCAATGGGCGCGAGTCGACGAAGGATTTCTGTGAATATATTCTTCGGTTAAGGCTAGGCCATGCTCTGAAAGAGCCAAAAAATGACCGTTTAAATCCATATCCAATAAACCCATACGATAAAGGAAAGGAATGAATTGTTCTCTGATCTTTTGGGCATCAAATTGGCGAAGCGTACCCAAGAAATGCAAAAAGATATCGACTTTTACAATTTGCTTGGGTCGATCTAAAAGGTGCTGGAGAAAGAAGATGCGATGTTCAGACATTGGCATTTGCCAAGCATCTAAATCATGTTCCACCAAATAAGAGAAGGTGCGCTCAGCAATCCATCTAGGTGGATGAGCCAAGACCGCGGGAATTAACGTCTCGACTCGTCCTTCGCGTTGCCATAGCAAGCCAAGTCGGTGGAGTAAGGTAAAGAGCAAAGAAGCATCTTCTTCACCCGAAAGATTGGCAGAGAAGAGGGTATTATTTCGCGTGATATGGTCCAACTCTTTCTTGGCAGGTAATCCAGCTTTGAGGACGCGGACCCCATGCACACAACGGAGGAGAATGACGACAAGCGCCAAAGAAAACCGGAAAGAACCACTGTGATTAAGCTGAGTTCCTTCGGGAGCTTGAAGCGACAACGCTGAATCGTCAAAGTCATCTAGCGCAGCTCGGACCCGTTCCGATAGAATCCATACATCTCGATGTTGAGCTGTAACCGGGAGAATTAGGCCCAGCGAGAACAAAGCAGGAACGATTGAGATAGGCGGTTGGTGTCCCTGGGTCAGATGCTTTATGGCAATCAATTCGGACTCTTGGAGTGAAGCCAAGACGCCCGATAAGTGATGATGATCCTCGAGATGGTAGATCATACTTTTGATTAAAGATTTCAATCCATCCGGTCTATCTTTCCATCGGATGGGGATGGTTATATGTCGTCGTTCGCAGATCAATTCCAATTCGACTTCCGTACAATGGGAGAGGAGTTGGAAATGATTTAAGACCTCATTCATGCAAACAATACCCAAAGAATTACCTTATAGTGTCTCATTAAGATATTCAAATGCATAACAAAAAATACTTATGTAATCCCAAGGAGAGGTTGGATAAAAAGAGGGCTTGAAACCCTCTTTTTATCCAACCTATTTCGGGAGCCTAATTGAGCGCTAGAGTTCCAACATTAACCGTAATACTTGATGGATTAGCGATGCCTTGGACTATGGCTTGAGCCTTAGTGATTGTTAAAGTGACCGCCCCAACGGCCCCTGTTCCCACGGGATCGAGGGCGATACGTGCTAAGACGCCCCCGCTGCCATTAATGGCTACTCCGGACGATCCTTTCAAGGCAAGAGCCGCTGAGAGAATAGTCGAAGAGACCCCTGATGGAGTGATTTTTCCATATTGAACTTGTGGAGAAGTTCCTAGATTGAAAATAGTTCCATTTTGTACGAAGGTGGCATCAGCAGAAGCCACCTTAACCCAGGTAGCTTTTGTAGTGTCGGTTGAAATATTAAATCCGATACCACTGACTAATTGCGTATCACTACTTACTAGGTCAAGCACGAGATGGCTAGAGTTGCTTAAAGAAGTATTCCTGATGAGTCGATAGGTGCCTGAGGTTGGATCTGTGTAGTTCAAGGATCTTGAGGCTGAAGTCACCGTGACTGTTGCCGAGCTTGTTACCGATGCGCCAGCTGTATTAGTAACGAACAAGGTGTAGGTGGTGGTCGTCGTCGGGGTTACCGAGATAGGGACTCCTGAGAGGATGGCGACTGGAGCAGGCCCTCCCGAAACCGTACCAGTTCCATTAGAGAAAATAGCCGTGAGCGTCGTAGCTTGGCCGGCATTGATGGAAGCGCTTCCCGCTATAAAACTTGTGATGGAGGGTGAAGGTACTACGACTACCGTATCACCACCTCCACCTCCTCCACCGCAGGCGATCATAAGACTTACTAAGGCACCTAAAACCCCAAAACGATGACACGACTGTTTCATGATGATCCTCAATATTATTCAGAAGCAGTGTAAGTGGGATTATTAATTTCCCACACACCTCTTCCGTAAGTGGCAATTCGAATGAAGGACTTATCCGGAGCAATATAGATATCTCTAACGGCCACTAAGGGTAGACCAGCACCATAGCGGACCCATGTATTTCCAGAGTTTTCTGAATAATACATACCGAAATCGGTTCCACAGAATAGTTTAGTACCATCTCCAGGAATATTCTTGATTACATGGACGGGTACACCAAAAGGAAGTCCGCTGGAAGCACCACCGATAGCAGACCATGTGGTTCCACCGTCTATGGATTTATATAATTTTGACTGAAGTCCCGTGCTACTTAAATTACGCGTGACCGATCCAATGTATATAATTTGTTCATTGGTGGTATCAACCCAAACCCATGAATTATTCTGGGCAGCATTGGCCGTTCCACCTAATTGTGTCCACGTACCAATGTTATTTGAAGCCCCGTCGAGAACTCCAATTGTGGCCGTAATATCCGAATCGCCGACGCTTCCGTCACCATTGACATCAGCCCATTTTCTAGACGTTGCCGTCGATGACCCATGATGTTTCGCCACGACGAGTAAATCTAGAGCATCGATCACTGCATCATTATTTAATTCAGGAATTCGAGCTTTATAAAAAGTACCACTACTTCCTACGATGACATGCAAGGCTTGATTGGCCTCCGAGACATGAAAATTACGAATAATGCTAGTCGTTGGATATCCTGTCATGGGTAATGCAGACCAACTCGTACCAAAATTACCACTTTTATAAAGTACATAATTAGTTTGGGTATAGACGGAATCAGGGGCGATGGAATTACCTAAATGCATTTTGGGATAAAAAGGAGACGTTGAACTAGACCCAGCTCCTACGATTCCAGAACTCGAACCTGAGAACGACGACGTTCCTCCATTCGTGCTTTTGAAAATACGTGTGTAGTAAAGTGAGCCGAGCATGAGGTTTCCATTATCGGGGTGAATCAATGAAGAAAAACCATCACCTCCGATCTGATCCTCGAATATTCCGCTATTTTGGAGCAACCCCGAGGTACCAATTAATCCGGTATTGTCTACGGCTTGTCTCACTCGGGTTCCGTTATCTTGAAGGCCGATGATCACTCGGTACTTAGAGTCCGTTGGAGTAGTAGCATTGGTCGATCCTAGATTATAAATCAGATGAGTAGCCAGACCATAATTGCGACGATGGTCTACAAAGGTGACGTCGGCGGCAACACCTGTCGTTCCCGCCGCAGTGGGTACAACTGAACGGAAAGGATCGCGCACGATAGCAAATCCGCCATCGGTTCCAATCAGTAAGATCTGTCCATTAGATGACCACGCCGCCGTATGGTGGTCGGCATGCATGTAGACTTTCCCTCCCCCATACCAATGGGTCATCTGCTGCCAGGTCAATCCACCGTCTTGGCTTCGATAGGAGGCTAAATTAGCAGCCACGAATACATTATTTCCATTGTTGGGATCAATAGTAAGGAGTTGGTTATACCAATCCTGACCTCCGTCATTAGACCCCCCGCTGGCATAGAAAAGACCAGTAGCGCCTGAACCGGTTTGGGCTTGATAGGTAAAGGTGGCTCCCCCGTCGTTACTGACGAGTAGTCCCCTTGATATCACGCTTCCCGTCTCAAAAATGCCGACCACCTTTGAGCCATTAGCGGCTAGAGTAATTCGGTATATTGAACCTGGAACGCCCGTGGTCGAAGATGAGCTCCAAGTCGAGCCCCCATCGGTTGAGTAAAAAATAGAACCCGTTGAGCCTTCAACGCTACAGACTAATTTATTCTGATCGAGTTTTTTTATGGTCCACACCAGCCCAGTAATACCTTGTGCAACACCGACTGGAACAAACGTTAAGCTTGTGGAGGTATTCGATGAACTCACCTTAAGGCCATCATTGGTTGCCCAAAAAATACGACCATCATTCATCACAAGAATGTCATGACTTCGAGTTGCTGCACCCAAACCAGTTGCGGCAAACCAAGTGGCACCCCCATCTATAGATTTGTAAAAGCCACGTCCCTCGCCATCAACAAAATCTCCCGAACCCAAGTAGAGTATGTTGCCATTATTGGGATCGATGGCCAAAGCCCCGACAGCTTGATTTCCATCAGAACTAGAGGTGGGAAGGCTGTCCGTAACAGAAAACCAAGACCAACCCGTCGCCGCTGCAGCGGGGTCTGCATTCGTGCATTTGAAAACACCCCCCCCTGCAAAAGATACATAGAGCGTGGGAGTCGTAGGCCAATTTGGGTGAGGAACAATGCGAGTCACGCGGCCAGTGTCATGGTCAGGCCAAGTGGAATCAATCAAATTACCAAAAGGTCCAATATTGACCCACGTTCCTCCGCCCAAAGGTCCAATAACCCCTCCTAAAAGTGGATAAGTTAAAGTAGCGGATGATCCTGAAAAAACAGGCACAGGAACTTTAGATCGATATTTGCTGACTTCTTTGACGGCTATTTCGTTAATTGCATCGAGATATTTAAAGGACGTAGGTCCATACCAATCTAAAGCCCATTGTTGTCTCTCTTCTGCCAAATCATGGCCTTTTAAAACATTGGGACCGACTCGAGCAGGTAAATTCCTTCGTCTTTCTCCAGGGCTTCCCAATTCTTTATCTTGGGTAGTATTTTGTGCCCCAATGACTTGACCTAAAAGCACAATCATCATCACAGCGAAAAGTCTCTTAATAAAACTCATGCTTTTTCTCCTGAATCAGAATTCAATCTTATACCTTTTCTATAGGTATCGGATATACCTACTTCATATCTTCATATCTTCATATCTTCATATCTTCATATCTTCATATCTTGTTATATTTTGGACAAAAAACGAAGATTCTTATTTGACCCTTTAGCAATAAGACTTTAGCCTTGAGGGTTAGGTGCCCAGTGACCCCTCTTCGTCCCGATAATCCGCTGATCGTCCAAAGCGACCGCACTTTGCTGGTGGAGGTTGCCCATCCAGAGTTCGAGCGAGTTCGAGATGAGATTTCTCGTTTCTCTGAATTGATCAAGAGCCCTGAACATATCCACACTTATCGCATCAGCGCCTTGAGTCTTTGGAACGCCTCCGCATCCGGAATCCTCGAAGAAACAATTATTGAAATTCTATTGAAGTGGTCCAAATACGAAATCCCACAAAATATTATTCAAGAAATCAAAGACCACTCCACTCGGTATGGAAAAATTAAATTAATTAAAAAAAATAACCGTTTAGCCCTTGATATTGAAGATCGTGGTCTTTTTTGGGAAATCTCGAATCAAAAAACACTCCAAGATTTTCTCCAAGAGCCCTTTGGTGATCAGAAAGGGATTTTTATCCGCGAGGGATCACGAGGAGAAATCAAGCTTCAACTTATTCGATTGGGCCATCCTGTGCAAGATTTAGCAGGCTTTAAAGAGGGTCATCCGCTGTCTTTTGAACTAAGATCCCAGTTGCAGCAGAGCAAGAAACCCTTTATTTTGAGAAAATACCAACAAGCCGCAGCCGATGTCTTTCATGCAGGGGGCGGTCCCGAAGGGGGGGCTGGCGTCCTTGTCCTTCCCTGTGGAGCGGGCAAAACAGTTATCGGGATGGCCTGTATGAGTGGTTTGCAAACCCATACGCTCATTCTGACGACCAATGTAACAGCGGTTAAGCAATGGAAACAAGAATTACTCGATAAAACAACTTTGACAGCAGATCAAATCGGTCTCTACAGCGGTGAAAGTAAAGAAATATGTCCCGTCACGATCGCAACCTATCAAATATTGACTTATCGTAAAGACAAAAATGGACCCTTTGACCACTTCAAAATCTTTGAAGCCTCCAACTGGGGACTTATTATCTACGATGAAGTCCACATGCTCCCGGCTCCTATTTTTAGAGCTGTCGCGGAACTCCAAGCCCGCCGTCGACTCGGTTTAACGGCCACCTTAGTCCGCGAAGACAACAAAGAAGAAGATGTCTTTTCTTTGATTGGGCCTAAGCGAGTCGATGTTCCGTGGAAAGTCCTAGAGAAAGATGGATTCATTGCCACGGCCCAATGCCTTGAAATTAGAATTCCGCTTCCCAATGAAGAAAGAATGAATTATGCCGTGTCCGATCAGCGCCAACGCTTCAGAATCGCTTCGGAGAATTCACTCAAGATGAAGGTGATTGCTGAAGTTCTAGCTCTGCACCCTCAGAATTCAGTTTTAATTATTGGTCAATACATAGAACAACTTAAAATCATCTCCGAGTATTTTCAAGCCCCTGTGCTGATGGGTCAGACTCCCGCGAAAGAACGCGAAAGACTTTTCGATCTTTTCAGAAAGGGTGAATTGAAAATATTGATTGTCAGTAAGGTCGCTAATTTCGCGATTGATTTACCCGACGCGAGTGTTGCGATCCAAGTTTCGGGGACCTTTGGTTCGAGACAAGAAGAAGCCCAGCGTTTGGGTCGCATTCTTCGACCTAAAGATATAGATAATGTGAGTTACTTTTATACTTTGATCAGCCGGGATACGACCGAACAGGAATTTGCCCGTAATCGCCAGCTTTTTCTGACCGAGCAAGGCTATAAATATCATATTCAGAGTCGTCATCTCGACAGCGAAGGTAAAATCGCCCCCCTATCGGAAACCTAAGAACTCTAATATTGCTTAGTTAATAAAAAGACGATGAATTAGGACAAGTAGGGGTTTGGTGAGCAAAGCAGCTCCAAAACCTGCGAGGACATCATCCATCATAATGCCTGCAGAACCTCCTAGTTTTTGAGCACGACCAATCGGTCCGGGCTTCCAGATATCCAATATACGAAAGAGACCAAAGGGAAGGGCACATCGCAAGAGATGCTCCTGCCAGGATGCAAAGGGATCCCTTGCGATTACAGAGGCGAGGGGCATCAGTGCAATCCACATGCCTACCCATTCGTCAATGACGATATAAGGGGGATCTTCATTTTCGAATGTGGACTGAATCTTTTTAATGCTTCGTGAACCAATCCACCAAAGTAAAAAAGGACCTAAAAAAACAAAAGCCGCTAGCGGTTTTCTTAAATCCAATAGGAGCCCCAGAATGACTATGCCGATCCAGGCGGTAAGAGCAGCAAAACTTCCCCAAGTGCCGGGGGCAAAAGGGAGCAGGCCCGATCCTAATCCCGTGGCAATAATCCACGAGCCATGCTGAGGAAAGGTATGAGGCTCAGGGCTGATTTCGGTAATTTTTTTCATAATCTTCTATGGTTGACTCTAATCCACCCTCCCGAATCTCGCCAACTAAATCATAGGCATGAGCCTCAAGAATTTTGACCCATTGAAAGGTTTGGGGTTGTGGATCGCCATCGACAATAAGCACATTTCCATCGATATCAGGGGATTGACCTTCATGCCGGCCTTTGAAGATCATAGGCGTTTCTTCGTGGGCCCCTTCAATAAATACCTTGAGCGTCTTTCCAATCTTATGTTGGTTCTTTGATCGTGCGATGTCTTGTTGAAGACTCAGGATTTGATTCTTTCTTCGTATCTTTTCTGATAAGGGAATTGGGTCACCTAAGGTAAAAGCCGGGGTCCCCTCTTCTTGACTGTAGGTAAATACTCCCACATGATCGAACTGCATGGCCAAGATGAAGGATTTAAGTTCATCGAAGTCCGCTTCGGTTTCTCCAGGAAAACCTACAATAAAGTTAGATCTCAAGTGGATTTCGGGACAAGCCGCTCTAATTTTACGGATCAAGCGGCCAAAGCTTTCTGAAGATCCCCCTCGTGACATTTTTTTTAAGAGCTGGCTGCTGGCGTGCTGAAGGGGCATATCGAGGTATTTGGCGCAATTATGAGTTTCAGCAATCGCTCGAATCATTTCGTCAGATAATCGATTGGGATAGGCGTAGTGAATTCGAAACCATTGAAGCCCCTGGACTTTTCCAAGCTCGCGAATCAAGGTTGCCAGGGCTTCAGGCTGGCCAAAATCACGCCCATAGTCGGTTGTGTCTTGGGCCACCAAGCAAATTTCTAAGACTCCCTGATCGACGAGTTGTCGGGCTTCGTTGACGACACTCTCGACCGATCGACTGCGTTGTCCACCTCGGATGGCAGGGATGATGCAAAACGCACAACTATGATCGCAGCCCTCGCTGATTTTTAGATAGGCCGTAGCTTTGGGTGTCGTGAGCAACCGGGGAGAATGCTCATCATAAAGATAAGAGGGATTGCGGTCTAATTCCTCCCATCCAGAACCCCCAATGACTTCCGCAATCTTTTCAATATCTCTAGTACCCAAACAGGCATCAATTTCGGGAATATCTTTGAGGAGCGTTTCTCGGTAGCGCTCCACCATGCAGCCCGCCACAATTAATCGCTCACAGGCGCCTGCCTTCTTCATGGAGGCCGCTTCGAAAATAGCGTCCAAACTCTCACGCTTCGCATCTTCAATAAAACTGCAAGTATTCACAACAAGAATATGAGCCTCGTCCATCTTCGATGTGATCTGGTATCCCTTAAGCCTTAAGTGACCAAGCATGACTTCGCTATCTACAAGATTCTTAGGGCAACCTAAACTGACAAATCCAACTTTCACAAGGGCTCCAATCTATTAGGCTACCTTAGACTTTGAGGTTGCAGGACAACCCCCTTCATTCACGAGATTCTGTGTTCTAGGTCAAACTAAATAAAGTTCTTGGAGGACTCTTTTGCCTAGTTCAGTGGTGACACGTTTTGCACCCTCTCCGACCGGGATGCTGCACATCGGGGGTGTTCGCACAGCTCTTTTTGCATGGCTTTTTGCAAAGAAATATTCTGGAAAATTTATCTTACGCGTTGAAGATACCGACACCGATCGATCCACAGAAGACAATATTCGCATTATCGAAGAGGGAATGCTCTGGTCGGGTTTGATCTGGGATGAAGGCCCCGACCCAAAGCGTTCAGGTGCCTGGTTGGGTGATCACGGTCCCTATCGTCAGATTCTCCGGATGGATCTCTATAAATTAAAAATTACCGAACTGCTCAATCAAGGAAAAGCCTACCGCTGTCGCTGCACCAAGGAATCCTTGGAAGATCGACGTAAAGAATCTGATCGTGCAGGAAAGCCCTTTCAATATAACCGTGGTTTGGATCTCGGTCGAGGCTGTCGTAACCAGCATTACGATGATTCATCTCCGAGTTCAATTCGATTTGCGATGCCCCTTGAGGGAGATATCCTTCTGCAAGATGCCATCAAAGGAACGATCCGGTTCCCTTCAGAGAGTTTGGATGATTGGATTATTGCGCGCTGGTCAGAGCCTGGCGAAATAGGGGTACCTACCTATAATTTTTCGGTGGTGGTTGATGATGTCGCCATGAGAGTCTCCCACGTCATTCGGGGCGATGATCATGTGGCCAATACACCGAAACAAATCCCACTTTTTGAAGCGCTCGGTTACGCGCTGCCGGTCTTTGCCCATGTACCCATGATCTTGGGCAAAGATAAACAAAAGTTAAGTAAACGTCATGGGGCTGCGAGTATTACGGAATTTAAGGATCTAGGCTTTCTGCCTCAGGCCGTTCGCTTGACCCTTGCTAAGTTGAGTTGGACTCCCAAGATTGACGGGAGAGTAGCCGCATCAGCCGAAGAAGAAATTCTCACTGATGCCCAGTTAATCGAATCCTTCAATTTAGAAGATATTCAAACCAGTCCTTCTGTTTTTGATATTGATAAACTTTATTGGATCAATCAGAAACTCATCATGAATTCCACCAATGAGTTCTTGATTCAGGCCCTCAATCCCTTTATGCCACCCCCCTGGCTTATCCGCGATAGGGCCTGGAAAGAGTTGGCCGTGAGTTGTACAAAGGAGCGCTCGCGTACCTTGAAAGAAATGGCAGAGTCTCTATCTTTTTGCTGGGAAGCCCCTCAAGTATTCGACGAAAAATTGCTTTCTAAACATCTTTCTGAATCTCACCGTTTGGCTCTCCGAAGCGTTAGTGCGCTCAAGGACTGGACCGCTGAGGGCCTCCGAGAGGGCTTGGATCAGGTACTCCTAGAACATCAAATAAAACTGAAAGATCTAGCGCAAGCCCTGAGGGTGGCTTTGACGGGGGGCACGATCAGTCCGCCGATCCATGAGACATTGTTGTTGCTCGGTGCTGAAGAAATTAAACGTCGATTACTACGGTGGATTTAACCGCTTCTCTCTAGCCATCTTTTTGTCAAAGTGGTAACTTGAAGAATTGAATTTTCTTTATTAATGGGCTTGGTTTGGGAGAATCACTTCTTTGATCCTCAGTATTTTATCTCTCACTCCCGAGCTTTCATGGATGCTCATTAAGGTAGCAGTTTGTATTGGGTTTCTCATGCTTCTCGCTCCTCCTCTGACTTGGGTCGAGCGACGAGGAAGTGCCATGATTCAAGATCGAATCGGTCCCAATCGAGCGGCACTTTTTGGAAAAATAAAAATATTAGGCATGGCTCATGTATTAGCCGATGGGCTCAAGTTCTTTTTTAAAGAGGACCTTATTCCCAAGGATGCTAACCGTTCCCTTTTTTGGATCGCGCCCGCGCTTGCTTTTATTCCTGCTCTTCTTGGCTTTGCGGTCATTCCGGTTGGACGAAGTTTTCAAACGGAAGGGATCACTTACCATTTGAGTCTCATTGATCCCAATAACGGCATGGGTCTGCTGTACCCATTAGCCATCGGAGGACTCGCGGTCTATGGCGTCCTAGTGGCCGCTTGGAGCAGTAATAACAAGTGGTCAATCCTAGGCGGAATGCGTGCCAGTGCGCAAATGGTCAGTTATGAGCTGGGCCTCGGACTTTCGGTTTTAGCCCTCTTTGTTGCCGTCGGGGGATACGATCCCCATGAAGTGATCCTCGATCAGGTTGAGCATGGCTGGTTCTTGTGGCGACAACCCCTGGGTTTTTTAGTTTTCTTTGTTTGCCAGTTTGCTGAAACGAATCGACTACCTTTTGACTTTGCCGAAGGCGAGTCGGAAATTGTGGCAGGCTTTCACACTGAATTCGGTTCTATGAAATTTGGCCTCATGGCCTTGGCCGAATATATTCACATTATTGTGGCCTCAGCCCTTATTGTGACGCTTTATCTTGGCGGATGGAGTGTTCCATTTAATGGAGACGGAGATCGCTGGCCCGTGGTGGTCACGGTGGCCTCTTTCTTGGTAAAACTTTTATTTATGTGTTGGGTCTTTGTCTGGGTTCGATGGACTCTGCCAAGATTTAGATATGACCAGCTGATGTTCCTTGGCTGGAAAATTATGTTTCCGCTGAGTCTACTTAATTTAGTTTTGAATGCTTGGTGGATGACGAGGTAATAACCGGTGGCTATTTTAGTTAAAAAAATACAACTTTCTTGGTGGGACCGCCTTTATTTCCCCTCGGTCCTGAAGGGAATGTGGATTACTTGGGGTCACTTCATTCGTCAGATCTTAACCCCGACCTCTAAACGATTCACGATTCAATATCCTGAGATGAAAAAAGAGATGCCCGAGGGGTATCGTGGCCTTCACGAATTGAAACAGTTTGAAGATGGATCTATTAAATGCGTGGCTTGTTTTATGTGCCAAGAAGCGTGCCCCGCTCGCTGCATCACTATTGAATCGGAAGAATTTAGTGATTTGAATTTTACCCAAGGTTTCGAAGAAAAACGCCCGAAGGTATTCAAGATCGATATGTTGCGCTGTATTTATTGCGGGATGTGCGAAGAGGCTTGTCCCAAGGATGCCATTTGGCTCCGAAAGGACTATGAGTTGGCAGCCTACGATCGGCTTTCTCTGAACTACGGTAAGTGGGATCTCATGAATACCTACGCGGACACGGATGGGAAACCCCTCCAGTCCGAAGCCAATGAATTACCCCCCTCTCCACCCCGTAATTTTGTCACGATGTAACCATGTTTCTTGCCTTTGCTCTCTTGACCCTCGGTTCGGCTTTAGCGATGGCCTTTCAGAAAAACGTCATTGTGGCGGGTTTATTTTTAGTAGCTACGTTTATCGGAGTTTCTGGGCTATTTATTTTGCTCTCTAATCCTGTATCAGCCGCACTTCAAATTATTGTTTACGCAGGAGCTATTTTAGTCCTTCTACTTTTTGTCATCATGATGCTCAATGCACACGAAGAGGAATCGCCCCAAGATGATCTCTACTTTCAACGCTATTTAGCTCTAGGGGTTGGGGCACTTTTGGTGGGCGGAAGTTTCTGGTTCATCAAGCAGTCTGAACTTCTCCAGTCGCTCTCAGAGCGACCGGTCGATCAGATCGCCCCTATATCTCTTAATCAAATAGGGGCTGAAATGCTGACCCGTCATATTGTTTCTTTCGAAATGATTGGACTTCTCTTGTTAGTTTCTATGATTGGGGCCATTAGTTTGGTCAAGAAGCACCTATGATTTCAATGCCTTCTTTCCTTCAGGCCCTGTGGACGGGCGGGTTGCAGGGTTATCTATTGGTAGGGTTTCTTTTATTTGTCATTGGGCTCATGACGGTTCTGCTTCGCCGCTCCTTTCTTCTTCAATTTATGGGCATTGAACTGATGCTGAATGCCATCAATATTATTCTCTTAGCCTTTGGCAAATGGCAAGGGGGAGCCCCCACCGCTTCGATTTTTTATCTTTTCATTATCGGTGTTGCTGCGTGTGAAGCAGCGATCGGCTTGGCTCTGATTGTTGAACTTTATCGTCTCAAGAATACGACCGACGCAGACCAACATTCTACGTTGAGGCACTAATGACTTCGGCGATTCTTATCCCCCTGATCCCTCTGCTGGGATTTCTGATCAACGGCTTAATCGGTCATCGCTTGTCGCGGGGTCTCTCCCATGTCATCGCTTGCAGTACCATTGCTTCATCTTTTGGGTTAAGTCTGATTTGGTTTAGCCGAGTCTTAGCGAGTCCCGAACATCGAATCGACTTGGTGGTTGGGCAATGGATGGCGGTTGGCAATCTCCAGATTCCATTTGGGTTTGTCATTGACGCTTTAAGTAGCGTGATGTTGCTCGTCATTACAGGCATTGGGCTCTTGATTCATATTTATTCCGTTGGCTACATGCATCACGAGAAAGGTACCGCTCGCTACTTTGCTTATTTGAATCTCTTCGTATTCTTTATGACTTTATTGGTCATGAGTTCTAGTCTTCCTTTGCTCTTTGTTGGGTGGGAAGGCGTCGGTCTTTGCTCGTATCTCCTCATTGGCTATTACTTTGAAACCGAGGAAGCGCCTCGGGCAGGCCTTAAGGCTTTTTTATATAATCGCGTTGGAGATGTAGGGGTCCTCATCGGCATGATGACTCTCTTTTTAATCTTCGGAACCCTGACGGTAGGTGATCTACTTCAACAAGTATCGCTACTTGGGCCTGAAACACACTTTGGTTTGATCACCTTTGCCACACTCATGTTGTTCATTGGCTGTACCGGAAAGAGCGCTCAAATTCCTCTCTACCTCTGGCTACCAGATGCCATGGCGGGTCCGACACCCGTATCGGCCCTCATTCATGCCGCCACCATGGTCACCAGCGGCATCTACCTTATTTGCCGACTCGCCCCCCTCTTTTTATTGGCCCCCATCACGCTTCACGTGATTGCGTGGATTGGTGTTGCAACTGCTCTTTTTGCCGCCACCATGGCCCTCTTCCAGAGAGACATTAAGAAAGTTCTGGCCTATTCCACCGTTTCGCAATTGGGGTTTATGTTTTTAGGTCTCGGTGTAACCGGTTTTTCAGCAGGTTTCTTCCATGTCTTCACACATGCATGGTTCAAAGCTTTGCTCTTTTTGGGAGCGGGAAGCGTCATCGTAGCGCTCCATCACGAGCAAGATCTTTTCAAAATGGGCGGGCTTCGAGAAAAATTGCCCATCACTTTTTACACCATGCTTATCGGAGCTCTTTGCTTGATGGGCTTCCCAGGTACGAGTGGTTTTGCGAGTAAAGATGAAATTCTTTATTTGACGTACCTGCATAGTCCTACCCTGTGGGGCTTTGGAGTTCTTGCGGCCATTTGTACTGCTTTTTACACCGCACGACTTATGGTTTTAGTATTTGCAGGCAAGCCTCGTGATTTGAAAATATTTGATCATGCCCACGAAAGCCCCAAGTGGATTACTGCCCCCCTCATCCTCCTGTCCCTCGGAGCCTTGTTGGCAGTTACTTTCGGCTGGCCTGAGTCTTTTGGGGGCCACAATACGATCGCTTCATGGCTCCATTCAGCCATCAATTATGGTCAAAGTGCTGAGCCTGAAGCCCATGCGTTACAACCCACCTTGGCTTGGACATTAGCCCTTATCTCCACGGTCTTGAGTTTGGTTAGCGCAGGAATAGCTTGGAAACTTTACGGAAAAGGTCTCGGCTGGGAAGAAAGTTTCGAGAAAAAGTGTTCTAGAACCTACCAGATCCTTCGAGAAAAATATTTTGTTGATCAAGGCGTGATGGCCTTAATCATTAACCCCTTCTTCTTTCTGGGTAAAGTATTTTGGAAATTGGGTGACGTCATTATCATTGATGGCATTGGAGTGAATCTTCCGGGGGCACTTACCCGTGTCATGGGAGATCTTGGCTCCCATCTTCAAACCGGACGTTTGCGAAACTATACTCTACTTTCGGTACTGGGACTTCTGGGACTCTTGACGCTTCTTTTGGTCGGGAGGATCTAATGTTGTCTTTTCTTTCGGAATCCAATTTCCCACTCACTTGGTTGATTGCTATTCCATTGATTGTCGGTTTACGTTTGATCGTGCTCCCTTCCTATCCATCTGTTAAAACCATGAAGTTGCTTGGACTGGGTGCTTCTCTGCTTACCTTCCTGTACAGCCTTTTATTGATTCAACCCATGCGGATGGCGGGCTTTTTATCGGAATCGAGGTCTTGGTTCTCCGTCGCAGGCTTGTCGGCCAATTACGTCCTCGTGATGGATGGTTTAAATGTTTGGTTGATTCAGCTCACCACGCTTTTGATTCCTTTAGCTCTTTTGGCTTCATGGAGAAATATTAAAGAAAAAGAACCCATTTTCTTTGGCCTCTTAATGATTTTGGTTTTAATGTTAAAGTAGAAGTAGCTCATGTAGATGAGGACGAAATAAAAAATTCTTTATTAGCAGAAAAATTTAGTTCATTTGATATTTCAAGAGCTCTTGCGGAGACAAAAGCAAAAAAAATAAGCAGCAAAATTTATAACCAGGATGTTCTCGGGGCAGATCAAGTTTTGGATTTAGAGGGCAATATATTCAATAAGCCAGAAAATATGGAGTTAGCATTTAGCTTGATGAAAAAATTAAATGGCAAAGAACATTCTTTGTTTAGCTCTATTTGTTTGAGTAAAAATGGCTCGACTATTTGGATGCACACCGAACAGGTTGTTTTAAAGATGAAACGGTTAACAGACAGTTTTATTAAAGACTATTTAGCAAAAGTGGGACTGGAAACAATTAAGAAATATGGCGTTTATCAAATAGAAGGAATGGGCAAAGATTTATTTGAAGAAATAAAAGGAGATGAATATTCTGTGATGGGAATGCCAATTAAACAATTAATTAACTATTATAAATTAAATGAAAAATAGAAAAAATTTTTTAGTTATTGGAAATCCCATTAAACATTCCCTGTCTCCTTTATTGCACAATTATTGGTTTCAAAAAAATAAAATTAATTCTGATTTAGAATTGAATATTTGCATGCCTGGTTTGCTTACTGCATGACTGGGTTTGGCAACACAAGGAAAGTGTACACTGTCTGGTACTGTGTCGATACTTTGGTCTGGAGGAACCATGGCATATATCTTGGGAACAGGGATATCTAACTGTTCAAAAATTTTGTAATAGGCATCTTTGGTATTGATATGCTTTGCGGCCGAACTTGGGATAGTCGGTAAGTTGTTGCGTTCGTTTGCTTCTATTGCACTGAGAGTATTATAATCTGGCCAACTGGGATAAAAATAATTGTATTGACCACTGTCTAAACATTTGTCAATGGTAGATCGGAAG
>OFRA01000151.1_pt1 | contig 17782 bp, 6 predicted proteins | sample 1543001 | NCBI WGS metagenome assembly OFRA01 (sample SAMN07774221, study PRJEB24372) | wastewater metagenome | isolation source: Lake Maggiore Verbania | place: Italy: Verbania | collected 2015-12 | reverse complement strand
TAATCCAGCTTGGTTTAATGCATTTGATGCATTTGATTCTGTCATTCCAATTACATTTGGAATAGTACAGACATTAACCTGCCATCTTGCATACATAGTAATATTTTCAGCAGGGGGGGAAAAGGTTCCTCCAGTAGTTGTATAAGTATAATCTCCTGATGGTCTGTCTGTCCATCTAACAAAGGTGTATCCTATTCTGCTTACTGAGGGGACTGTAACAGAACCTCCTTCAGTAAATGACCATGGGGTGCCTTCATTTCCTGTAGACCCGCCGTTGCCATTCCAAGTAACGTTATAAGTTACTTGATTAATTCTTGTTCCAGTTACACCGTTTCCAACTGGATACCAGGGGCTTACTCCTGTACTGTATCCATCACCAGTTCCGTCTGTTGCTTGCACCCAATACCATCGTGTGACTCCAGCGCCGATTGTGGTATCTAAGAATGGTGAAGTTTTGTTTAAAAAATCTCCCTGAGTTACATTGTTTATAGGAGTTCCATTTTGTGCGGTATTCCAAAATATATTATACCCAGTTGCATTAGATGAACCACCAAATGTTAAATTAACTCCGTCACTTCTATTTGTTGTTGCAGTAAGAGAAGTTGGGCTTGCAACGCCAGAGCCAACATTGATTTGTCGCTGTCTAGTACCAATGCTTGTAAATCCTTGAGGAACAGTAATTAATTTTGCAGTAAACGTTCCATTAGTTGTATAGGTATGATCCCAAGTTGTATAGGAGGGGTTACTTGTTCCAGTAGGCCAAGCAATGTTTTCTACGTTTCCGTCACCAAAATCTATTCCATATGATCTTGGGTAAGATGCGTTACCTGAAGGATATGAGTCTCCAGTAACTGAAAACCTTATTGTTTGTGGAGCGGAGCCGACGGTATAATTATTAGCAGACAATACTCCTTGTGTATGTGGGTGAATATCTATTGATCCTCCAGCATCATCAGTCATATATGTTGGATAGATGGTAGTACCTGCATGATTAGAAGACACTAGTCCTGTGTAATAAAGTATAGACCCACCAGATTTTGTAGCACTTAATCTAAAATTAAACTGATACTTTGCTTGTCCTCCGCCATATGTTGGATTTGGGGGCAGGAAGTTTGAATTTATATAGGTTCTCCATATAACTGTAGCAGACGTTCCAGATACTTCAACAGAATACGGGGAAACATTTGTGGGAAACGAATAAGCATTGCCATTGGTTATTGTAGCCCCAGAACTATAATTTAAATAATTTCCCGTATCGGCTTTATAAAATTTCGGCTCAAAATTAAAAGATGTACCAGATTCGTAGTCTGCTACTTGAGCAACTATTTCAAAGTAAGCTTGAGATACAATTCTAGGACTTGACTGGTTGTCCATTACGGTGTCTACTTGGCCATCATAAGTTCTTAAACTTACGCTTGTTATAGTAGGAGCGTTTCCAGTGGATCCGTAAAAACTTACTGGAGAATTTCCAGGCTCTGCTGTATATGAATTTTCTAGATAAAGCTCCGCAACAATATACTCATTTGCAGCACGTGTGTTCCCGCAGTTATCGTATATAGTTAATACGTTTGAAGTATTGTAATCATACGAAAATGTAGGTGACGTAGTTCCCGAAACTGAATCGTAACCGTTTGTTATATTAATTGATTTTAACAACGTTCCGCCTGGAGTCTTGCTAGTATTTTTCCACCATCTTAGTAAGGGAGTGCCTCCCAGGTATCCTCCTGGACGAATCCACCAACCCCAGCGTATCTGAGCGTTGACTTCTGGAATACTACTAGTACCAGTTAGAGATCCTCCTGTTTCAGAAAGAACTGTATAGCTAACCAATGCTGGTCTTCTTTTAATTACTTTAATTGGTTGAGAATATGCTTCAAATACACCATCTACGTTTGTTGCCTTTAATTGATAGAATGTGTAATATCCTTCAGCAAGATCTCTATTTGCCTGGCTAAGTGTAGAAAAGTCTACTGTATCATTTCCAGTTAAACTAAGTCTTTCAACTTGGCCGTCAACGTTATCAGAAACAAGCATTCTTCTATTTGATAATGTAATTGGAGTTACTCCATCATATGAACCGTCATCTCCCCATAGCTTTAAAAATGTTCCAGACGTTCCAGCATCCGTGCTGCAAAATAACTGGGGGCTTGTTGCTGCATACAATGGGGAAGTTCCGCTGCCTGTTCCACTGTATCCTCCAATTCTTATTCTAATTGGGTCTGATAACCTTACAGACGGAGCATTTCCTGGCCACATCTTTGTCCAGCCGTTTGCAACTTTAGAGTATAAGCCAGTAACAGATTTCCAAATAGGTGATGCTGCAGTGCCAGTTTTAGCCCATATTTTTTTTATGACTCTCCAGTCTGTTGAAGAACCAGAGCTAGATACTTTTACATGTATTCCCATTTAGATTCCTAGTATGTAATCATAATGTCGCCAACATAGCCCGTAGTGGCTGATGGAGCAGATGTTGTTTGCTTAATATAAATGTTTCTTACGTATGCGCCCGTTGTTCCACCTGGATAGGTTAAAGGGGCTCCTCTTCTTAAACGCATTCTTGCGTCAATTGATATATATGGAGAGGTATGATTTTGCATGTTAGCACTTGTAGAAACCGTGGGGTTTCCTAAATACAATCCTGCGCTAAATGTTAAAGAAGATTTTGTAGAACTAAACATTGCAGATTGTGTTCCACCTGATTTTATTTCCGTGTAGTCTGCTCCTGTCAGCTGAAGAATTTTGTCTGAAGAAATTATTCCATTAGATAAAGTTAATGTGGTGTTGTTAAATACTGCAGCAGGTTCAGATACATCTGTTCCGCCTGCCCCCGAATCGTTATCTCCATCAAGTGAATCGTTTACAAGTGTTAACGCACTTGAGTTAATTGCAGCTGTAACTTTAATTGTAGCTCCAGTAATTTGTCCAGAAGTAATAGCTGGGGATTCAATTGAAATTCCAGTAGATAGCGTTCCTTTAAACTTTGCGGTTCCGTCAGAACCTAAATAAAATTGTGGGGAGTTTATTATTCCATTATCTAAGTCTATTGATGTTCCAGAAGCAGAATATGGCAATAATAAGGCATTTGTATTTGTAACAAAGTTTGAAGATTTAATTATTCCTGTAGTTATTTTACCGCCATTAATACTTGTTACGTTAGTCATATCTTTTTTAGCAAGAAGCGCAAGGTCGTCTGGGCCTGCATACCCTGTAATGGTTGCAGTCGTCATTACGACTCCTCCGTCTGCTCTTACATAGAATGGGGCAGATGTGCTTCTTGATCCGCCTGCCCAAAATACAATGTCTGCTGGATTGTTGCTATCTGGTGTTGCAATACCTGCAGTATATGTTGCGCTTGTAGCTGTAATTTGTGCGGTAGATGAATTAAGAGTAAGTGTTCCATTGTTTGAAGTTTTACTAATTGTAGAAGGAACTACATTCCACCCACCAATGCTGGCGCTATCTGAGAATAAATACCCAGAGGTGTCTAGTCCAAATAGCTTTGATCCTTGAGCATTGTATCCAGCAATTCCTGCGCTGTTAAGTGTTACCGAACTTACAAGTGGGTTTGTGCCAGTATAAAGAGCACCGCTATCAATATTTAAGTTTCCTATTTTTCCTGTAGAGGCTGTAATTTTACCAGTAATTTCTGCGTCAGTAGATGTAAGCTTTCCAGTGCTTGCTGCAATTGTAGATGCCCCTACAGTTAATGAACCGCCAGATATAGTTATGTTTTTAGCTTGAACTGCACCAGCTTGAGTTACAGAGAATTCTGCTTGTGCGTCTCCGCCTGCTGTAGTTGATCCAGCCCAGAACGCATAAGTTCCGCTTGCAGAAAGTCCTGCAAATTTTGTAATTCCTGCTATCAACTGGTTTTCTATTTTATTAGAATAGATTTTCCAATCGGCAATCTTGGCATTGGTTGTAATAAATGTTGGGCTACCCGAAGCAGCATTTGCCATAAGTTGAGAAGTTGCATCTCCTGCAGTATCGTAAAAGTAAACACCAGTTTTATTTAGTATTGCTCTTGCGCCTGATGTTGCTGAATCTCCAGCCAGAATAGATCCGTTGGTGCTTATCTTTACTTCGTTATCAATAAGAGAAAGCATTCCTGGGTCTGCTGGAGTTATAGATTGCTGGGCAGAAATCAAAGAGGCCGAGCCATCTGTTTTAAAATATTTAATCTTTACATATTTAAGAGTGTATACGGAATCAATTACTATACCTGGGCTTGCTCCGCTGTATACGAGATTGGTGGCATCGCTTGGAGTAAATCCAGAGGTTGTGCTTGCATATACTTTTGCATATGCAGCACCCGATGGTAAAGAGTAGGATACGCTATATCCATTAGATATAGAAGTCAATGTAAAGGTTGGAGTTACAGCCGACAGTTCATTTGCTTTTTCTGCAACCGTAAAGGCTACTCCTGCGTCACGATTATCTAGGGCGTCTGCTGATACAAATAGTCCGCTAAATGATGTAAAATAAGATCCTAGAATATTATACAATTCTTGCTCTGTTAACAAGATTGTTTGTGAGGTTCCAGCCACTGATGGAAATTTAGTAAAGAACCCCACCGTAGGTCCGTTAGTTAATCTAATAATAAACTTTTTAACATCAGATGCAACTGTTGCTGATATTGTAATATTGTTTCCTGACCACACTGCGCTATTAATTGTAGCAGCCGTAGGCGGAGTTATATCTAATGCAGCAGCAATAAGATCTATTGGGGTTACCGCAACGGCGGGCCCGTAAGGTCCGTATGACCCTACATTATCTGTAAACCTTGCACGAACCCATCTTTTAGTTGCATCTCCAGCGGGAATAATTGCTGGGCTAGATGATCCAGAAAACACTTTACCGTATCCAGTTGCTGGGGCGGTTGCGCTTGCCGATTCAACTTCTTCAATTTCTATTGTATTAAAAGTAGAGTCAGTGGGTATTGTGTACGAAACGCTATATCCATTACTTATTGGTGTTGCTACAATTATAGCTGCTGGTAAAGTATTTACATATGTTGCAGTAGAAAAGGGAACTTCTGCGCTTTCATTCCCATAAATATTAACAACACTTACTGCTCCGCTAATTGCTGTTTGAGGGACCCCAAATACTGCTCTGTTTTGAGAAAGGCTTAGAATAAATGATTGTGCTGTTACGCCTGGAGTTGCTTTTACGTCAAATACCTTTGACACTCCACCTGCAGTTAACTTTACTTTATATGCACTAAAAAATTCTTCTGCCGCATTATGATCAAATGATACTTTAAAGTTTGTCCCAACCCATGAACCAACAACATTTGTTGGCAAGGTACTTGGAGTAAGTTTTGGTGTTTCAAATTGAGCTATGCTAAAATCTGACTCAACTCCTTCTGCATCTACAACTGTAAGCTTTACGCTATGTGCTCTTGGTGGAACCGCAACACGAATTGTTCCTGCAGCTTTTAAAGAGCCCACAAGTCTATATACTCCGCCAATTACAGTTTCATCTTTAACGTAAACATTAATTCTATCAAATGATTTTGTATACGGGTTGCCGCCTGCGTCAAGACCATTCCATGTAATTATAAGGATGCCATTAAAATATGATAGGTCTGTATTTAAAAATTTAGGCGGGAGTAGTGTTGGTAACTTTATTGTTCTAAATTGATACCCATTAGACCATAAGGACTGTACTTTATCATTTAATGCTTGATCTTGAAAAGACCATTGGAATTTTGCTGTATAGGCTAGATCAGTTTTAAGCTTAGATATTTTAACAAGATAGTAATCCTTGTTTGATGGGTCTGCTTGTCCAGTTAAGCTTAGATCTGCGTTGTCTGCCATGCTAGAAACCTAAATTAATTCTATACTCTATATCTACTGGTTTTCCCGCTATCTTTTCAATTGGTGAAACGACAGATCTACTTATGAGCCCGAAGTTTGCATCAAAGGTGTCTTCATCATCTATTCTTAATGCATCAAGGTATACTACTGCCTGCCCGCTTGATTTTGCAGTAATAACAACGCCAATTTTTATAATTGAAGTTAGATCCGCATAAGCATTATTTGCAACTAGGCTGGAGAACAAAACCTTAGCAATCTTATTTGTATCTGTAACTGAGGCTGCGCCAGCAAAGGTAGCTGAGTAATATGATGAGTCTGAACTGTAAAACCTAAACACTATTGAATCTAAATTTGTATTCTCTTGGTTATAAGCAAGGGATAAAGAATCGCTTGCAGTATATCCAGACAGATCTAGTCCAGAGTACGAGCATACAAACTCCATTGACTGGCTTGGGCTAACACCAACTTTAGAAAAATATGAACCAATTCTAGGGCTAATATTAGATGTTGTAGTTGCAACAAGTTCGGGATTTGCTCCATCTGACTTAAACCACATCAAATTATTTTCAAAATCTGCAATAAATTTACTATCGTAATTGTTAATTGAAGATTTCAGGCCTGGGTACAAACCAATTTCTTTAATTATACCTGACACATCTTGAGGAATAGTTGCCTGATATACAATAGAGTATGTGCTATTTCCAGATCCATCTGTTTGAATATCAATGCTGCCAAAGGAGACGGGGATTCTATAGAACTCAAAACCTAATCTAGTGTCGTTACCGTTAGATTGAACTGCAGTAGAATCAATTCCAAAAGCTAGGTCTTTTGTTGGGGATACTGTTGTTCCTGCTAAGTAAGAGGATAGGAACCTTTTTCCAAATTTAGTAATCAATTTGTTAACCTCGCAGCGATTCCTTTTACTATTTGTTTAGTAGAATTTTTAATTTTAATAACTACGTCTACCGTAGGTGGCATTGTTGTATAATTTATTGACTGGGAAACAATGCTTATGTCTCCTAGTTGTGGGATTAGTATATTTAATGCTCCAAAATCCCCTCCGTCAAAAGTAGTTACTGCTCCTGAAGTACTACCACTAGTGTAGCTACCATAGCCTCCTAGGCTATTTAGGATTGTCCTTTTGGTATCGGATCCTACAATTACAACATCTCTTTCGTCAAGGTCTGCAAGTACGTCTGCACCTTGTTTAACGAATACGGGATTAGGTCTATTTGTTGCCATTTTATTATTATACCATTTGTTAGCTATATATCGATCTAGCTGTTAAGGTAGTCTCCAATCCGTCTGACCATGATTGTCGGACATTAGTTATAACAAATTTATCAGATACTGTTAAGTCTTGATACGGATAGTCTACCGTAACAATATCCCCCACAGAAATTGTTGGGTTGGCCAGCACCGTCATATCAATAACTCTCTGCCTTTTGCTCCATTGGGTTTTAATCCAATCACTTAGCTTTTTAGCATCCCCTGGATTTTGAATCCATGTAGAGTCCATTGTCATTTGCTCTTTAATTTCATACTTATTTGTTTCTTCATCAAAATATACTAAGTCTTCGCTTTTCATTAGAGAATTACCAAACACGCTTAATTTAGTTCCATCTGAGGAAGAAACTTCGGTAGTTACCCCCGCAGCGTTTAATATATACGCTGTGGCACCAAACGATGTTAAATCGTATCCCAAAAAGGCAACGGAGTTATTTAAATTATTATACATATATTTAGGAAGCTTTGGCTCCTGATCTTGATACTTAGAAGAGAATACTCTTAGCTCTCTGGCCACTGAGCCAAATTCCTCTACATATCTAGTTGAAGTCTGAGAGTCTATCTGATCTATTCCGCTGGCAAGCATATCTCCATAAGCTAAAGAAAATGATGACTTTGAAAATTGAGACCCATATATGTTTTCTAGATCTGCAGTTTTATATTGATCCTCGGTGATTGCAAGGGCATAAACATAATCAAAATTTATTGTGCCCATATTAACAGCTAAAGATATTTTAGATGTTTTTGGCAAAATTGTGTTAGATGTAGATACATGTGTATCTGTTGCTGTTATCTTAAATCCATTAATATATGCAGATATATAAACCTTTGTTGATGTTACCTTTACTCTGACGTCTACTTTGTATGGGACTGCCGCCGTAATTGACCCTACGTTATTCTTTGCATTAGTAACAGACTGGCTATCTGTAATTACTTTTTGAGAATTTTTTACAACTTTTCCAATAGAAAACTCGTCACCATTTGATTTTGCGTTTGCAGTAGTTTTAATTTTAATAAAGTATCCATTTGAAGAAGTTCCAGATACAAAGAATCCAAAGGCTCCCGATTGCAGGGATGTGGATTCTGTTGAAGTAAAGTATAGTGTAGTGCCAAAAGCATAGTAGTTTGATGTTGTTGCTAGCCCCGTATCTTTTACTGCAGCACAATAGCTGTTAGCATTTGTATTTTCAGCATGTATACTAAACAAAGATTTACTAATTGCAATTTTTGTTGACTCGCCTGGAAGTAATACGGCTGCTGGTACTTCTTCTCCGTCGTAGGTATCTTCTGGGGTTTCTGTTTTGCCAAAAAGATCTGAAGAGTAGGCTGGCACTACAAAACTAAAATAATTATATGAGCCAGACTGTCCCGTACCCGCTGAGGCTGCGTATCCTATTGACCTAGCGTAATATGTTTTTCCTGGAGTTAGCCCGCTAATTGTAAATTGCCCAACTCCGTTTGAAAGCGAATTAATAATGATATTATCTTTTATTGTTGAAAATATATAATCTGTATAAACTTGACCTCTAATGCTTAAAACATTTGATGGAGCATTAAATGTTAGTGTGCCTCCTACAGATGTAGAAGAGGCAGTAAAGTTAGTAGTATCAACATCAAATAGCGGATTAGACAAAAGCAAAAGACGTTGTGCTTCTGATATGGTTTCACTTCTATAATCGTCCCAGGCTCCCATTATTTCCAGACCACCGCCTTATATGGAGTCCAACCAGCTGCTTCAGCTGCTGGGCTGGCATAGTGGTTTGCTTTCTTTGTCCCAAAGGCTCCTCTTGTTTTAATTCTATATCTATGTGTTGGGGCTACTGTAGTTTTGTATGTTGTAATATTTGAATCTGTTATAACTTTTCCAAGCCCCAGATACCTAGACAAATCTGACTTTGAGCTAACATCTATGTATTTATAAACTCCTGTTATGGCGTCTTGATAAACATATTCAATTGCATCGTATTCAATTATTTCTGAATCAATTAAAACGTATCCGTTAAAAGGAACAAACGTTGGTGTATTTGGGTCTAGTATTTCATTGGCCTTAACCTCAATAATCTGGAGGCCCATATAGTGATTAACGTGTGGTACATGAGGAGTTACCTTTGGATCTGCCGATTCTAAGATATTTGTTTTGATTGCTGCCGCCATTATAGCGTCGTCAGTGTATTCAAGTATTTCGTGGGAAGACTTATCGTATGTTGCTTCTGACACAGTCTTATATCTAATATTAATCTGATTAATTGAAGGCATTTCTTTTTTAGATAGGTCTATAATGTTTGGCAACAACTCTCCAGATGCGGTGTGTCTAAATTGCCAAGATGTGGGATTAGATGAGTTGAACAAATAATCTCTTGTGTAAAACTGAAGCACGTTGTACTCATCAACTAAAGCTGTAATTTGAGAATCTCTACACAAGTCTTGAATGTTATCCCATACTGTTACAGATCCATTTCCTCCAGTATTTGAAGAAGAGCTCCACCAATAGGTAGGGACTATAACTGACCCGTCTGTGTCTGTATAGTTAAAATTATAATTTGTATACCCTACTGAGTCTAGCATTCTTCTAATAATTGCAATTGCTGAATAGTTGTTACATACCATATCTGGACAAATAGTCTGCTGTAGTATTTTTGCAGAGTCTAAGGCAAATATGTTTACGTCTCCTACGTCAGAGATGTTCCATGTGTCTATATAGAATAAACCCTGTGGAATTTTATAATAGGTTCCTTTTGAATCTGTAAATGTTCCATCTGCGTGATAGACCTTTATGTATGCAGTTATTTCAGCATCCCTTACTAAATATACCTTTGAGGTATCAAATGTTTCAGTAATATTATATTTGTTAAATCCTTTAAACTGAAGAGATGTTTGGTTATACCTTACAATGTTAAGATCTAGGGAGTTAGCAGTACAGTACCCGACTGGTAGAAGTTCTTCTGTACTTGCATTTTGCTCTTTAACAATATCAAAAGACACGATATCATTTGATAAGTCTCTTACCATATGTGGGGCTACTTCTATTACCCCAATCCATCCGCCAGGGTTTACTGCTGTAAGTCCGAGTGAGTTTACATTTACAAATGCGTTGTAATTCAATTCTGATTCTAGCAAACTCCATGTTGTTCCTGTATAGTAAATAGTAACTGTTCCTGCATCGTAGTTTTTAGTTGTAATTAAACCCACGGTAGAAGTAAATGGCTTAACTGCTGTACCCGTCTTTAGAACAGTTCCTCCGTTTGCAGAAATTGTCCAAGAAGAAGGTGTTGCATGAGATGTCTCAAACTTAACAACAACCTTGTTTACTGGTATTGTTTTTGGATAAGCAATGGCAAGATTGGCATTAGTATCTTTTGGAGACACCCAATACTTGTAGTATGAATCTTTAGATGCATAGTATGTTCTATAGTTTAGCTGATAAGGTGTTGTTGTTGGATTCTTAAAAGTGCCACCTGTAACATCTCCGCTAATTGCATACTTTACTCCTGCCAGCAAAGGCCTGTTTGGTTTAATAACAGTATCAATTGGAAATAGCTTTTTAAATGGAGTTCTTCCATTAATTACTGTATCTGCATTTCCTGTTACTGGGGTAGTTACTTTATCCCAATCTATCATTGTATTTAAATTAATATCAAGGGTCGCCCCAACATTCATAGAGATGCTTGTGCTCTTCTCAAAAATGTCTTTTACTTTGGAATCTACTGTGACTGCCATTTATACCTGCTCTAAAGAAATACTTACATCCCAAAACTCTTGGGCAGCATCAGCAGATTTAGCTTTTACATTTCTTTTAATTACATCAAAGCTACAAGAACTAAATATAACTTCCATAGTCTCTTCTCTTGTAGGAGAATAAGATATCTTTATTTTAAAAGATCCTTGCCCCTTTGTACTATTATAAAATGTTTGAATGTCATTTGCTCCATACCCACCGTCTACGGTCATTGTTGATGATGTGGGTACCATGTTCCAAGAAACAGATATGCTCTTTTTATCGGCAATAAAAAACTTTCTCATTGTTCCATTTGAGGTTCTCTGTGTTTTTTCAATTCTATTTATCTGGATAGATGCTGGCTGTCTATTATGCTCTGTTAGTTTTGTCCATGTGGGGTTAACAGGGTCTGTTCCTGTATCAAAATATAATAGTGATCCTACTGGCAAGAATACTGTTGTCATACGTTTACCACCTGTTGAGTTCCATTACTATACCCTCTATTGTTTCCGCCCCTAGATACAGCCTTTGCTGTAACCATTCCGACTTCTCTTGCAAGCTGTTTAATATCCATATTTGGAGTTGCTGTAATATAATTATTAATTACTGGAGCAGAACTATCAGACCCACCAGAAGATTGATTTCTATATCCGCTATATCTGCCTGATGGGATATCATACTTAGGCATTGTTGCAGCATTTGGATAAATTACTCCTGAGAAATCAGGCTTAATTAATGTACCCATTCCTTCTGGTTGTGCACCTAAAGGATTAATTCTATCATTCACTTCTATAATTTGTCCAGCAGCAAATGGTCCTCCTAAAGATTTTTGTCTAACTATAGAGTTATTAGAGTATACCTTATATGTCTGACGATTATATTTAAAGTACTGCCCTGCTTGTAAATTATTCTGTCTAACAATTGCTTCTTTAGCCCATTGCTCAAGACCGCCCTTATTAGTATTTCCTCCATATGAAACGCCATTTTCGTTTGCTGTTGTTGTAATATCCTTTGCGGTTGCTTTAGTTGTAAAGCCTAAAGATCCTTTACCACCCAGTATGTCTCTTATCTGTGTTAACAGTCCTTCGCTAACCTTCATTGCGCCACTTAAAGCCTTTGAGTCATTTTTTAATGCAACATCTGCAGCTCCTGTAACATAGCTAGATGACATCTGTGCTCCAGAATATCCTTGTGTTGTTTTTCCGCCTAGGCTTGCTCCTGTTTTTGCATCTATTAGGGTTCCGCCAAATGCAGCCTTTAGTGCCTCAGCTAATCCCTTGTCTTTGCCTGAAGCAGATTTAGAAACATCATTTGCAAGAACAGATAATGCCTGAGAAATTTTTACTCCCTCTGTATACTTTAATGGATCTTTTTTGTCTCTTGCATCATTAATTGATTGTTGCTTTATTAATTCTTCACGACGGTTTTGGAAATTTACAACTTGATCTCTTCTGACAGTTACGTTAGCTGAATTTGCTTGTGCAGCCGCAACCCTTTTATTTAAGGCATCAATTTCGTCTTGTTTCTTTTGCTTTTCTTCTTCTAATTTCTTTGTTTTAGCAGCAGCATCATCTTGAATAGAAGCAATTGCCATCTCTGACTCATGTTTCTTTTGTAGTTGAGTTAGATTAAGCTGTGCCCTTACTTGTGCCTCTTTATCGCCAGAAGCGATTGCAGCCTGGAGATCAATTTGTGCCTGCTTTAATTCAATAGCATATGATTCAGCAGATTGAGTTTTTTGAATTGCTTTAATTCTAGCATCTGCTTCTTCTTGAATCTTTTTAATCTTTTTATCAATTAATTTAATTTCAGCGTTTATCTGGTCTTTTGTTCTTGCCGCATTTTTTTCAGCATTAACGCCACCCGATGCAATTGTTTTGTTTAATTTTTTAACAATGTCTGCAACCTTTTTAATATTGCTGATAGAGCCCTCTGTTCCATCTTCTGCTGTTTGTGCATTAATTAAGGTAGCATTCTGCAATTGAGAAAATTGTGCAAGAGCTTCGGCTTCAGCGCCAGTGATCTTCTTTAAATCCCCTGGAATATTTGAAAGCAAAAGTTGCCACTTTGCAGAAACAGATCTAATAGAGTCTGTTGTATTTAATATTTCTTCTAGCTCTGGGTGTGTCTCTTTAAGGCTGTCTATTTGAGACTGAGTAAGCTTTGTATTGGTATTTGTACCAGCATTAAGTTTCTCCATTGTAATTTCCATAGCACGTTGCTGAGTAATGATTTCTCCATTAGCGTCTTTTGTACCAATAAGAGATTTCTTTGCAGACTCTATGCCTAGCACCACATTGCTGAGTGCATTACCTAAGTCGTCCCCTGTTAGGTTTTGCATATTCTTATCTAACTCTTTAAACATATATGATACTGCTGATGCTTGATCGGTAATAGATCTAAAGCCTCCGCTAGATATTGCAGCAAAGGCGTGGTTTGCCATGTCCGATGCTTTTACTACTGCGTAAATTTCATTAGTAGCTTCACTTATTCCCATTCCGCCTGCAACAAATTGTGCTTTCCAGTTTGTAGCCATATCTAGTGTTGCTTTTTTATTGTCTTCCTGAGACTTGCTTAATCCGTTTAATGTGCTTATAAATTCAGGCATATCTGTTTTTGCAGATTTAATTTTTTCCTGTAGCTCTTTAATAGTTAAAGTTAGTCCACTTACACCGCTCCAGTTTTGTTCATTAAATGCATTTTGAGTTGAGGCTTTTGCTAACTCTAATTGGTCTCTTACTCCTTTTATAGAATCAGATAAATTGTTATATTTAATACCTGCTTCATCTGCACCCTTTTGAGTAATGCCGTTAAGCATTGTTTGCTCTTTTGCATTTTCTGCAACTTCAGAACGCCATTTTTTAAACACTGCGACTAGTCCAGTAATAACTGCGGTTACCGCAAGTATTGGTCCAATCTTAAAAGCATTCTTTAAAATCATTTCAAATATTTTTGCTGCTCCGCCTGCAGTTTTCAATGACCCGCCAACCCCAGTTATTCCTTTTATTAATTTTGTTATAGGTGTCATGCTTATCATAGGAAGAATAGATGCTACCTGCATTAATGTGCCAGCTTGTCCGCCCATCATTCCGCCTGCCATTTGCATTCCCATTCCAATACCCATACCAGCCATAGGTGAAGACATTCCGCCTTCTCTTGCCTTGTTAAATGCACCCTGACCAACAAAACCTTCGCTTCTTGCACCCGACATTGCTGCTCCAACAATACCTTTTCTGAATCCCATAATTTCATCTACGCTGTAACCAGCATTTATTAACGTTAGAGCGCCTTGATTGCCACGTGTGCCAGTCTTCGTAACAACAGATTCGCCTGGTTCAATAAGTGCGGGAATAGTATCTCCTCCACCATACCCAGGTACCGCTGAAACTGTGCCAGTTGCAAAAGGAGTTGGAGTTAAATTCCCTCTTCCCCAAAATGGGTCTGTGCTATTTGCTGAATTTTTTGATTGCGACATCTTTGGAAGTGCACCTGCTCTTATGCCTCTAATCGATGCTTGATTTAACATGTCTCCAAAACTGGCTTCTGTTATTGGGCCCGTGGTGTTTGCAATTTTGGAGTTTAAAACATCTGCGGCTCTTGATGCCATAAAATTAGCACTTTCTACGCTTATGCCCTCTTTTTTTAAGAAATACTTAAGGCTTACCATGTCATCGCCAGTAACTGGTGCCCAGTCGGCAGAAGTAGCCGTACCGCTATTTAAATTTCTATTAAAACTTTCTCTATTTTTAACAAACTGAGTTGGAAGAACTTGCACATAAGGCTTGTCGGTCTTACCAGTCATGTTGTAATCTTTTAATTGACTTCCTGGTATTATTGGAGAAGATTGTCCTGGAAGTGTTTCTAAATCTTTTGTCGCTGTTTTCCATCGCCCACCAGCTCCGTGAACCAAAACTTGATTATCATCACCGTAATAATTCTTTACTGTTGGAGTAATTCCATATCTTTTTATGTCATCATCCTCATATAGTTTTCCTGTTCGTTTAGAAAATTCTCTGAATGTTTTACCAGCCCCTTCTTCAACATGTGCTGAAGTACTCATTCCTCTACCTGATGAGGTTGTCATTTTACCTTTTTGAGATGCTATATATCTATTCGCTTGCCCAGCAGAGGGCACTCTTGATCCGCCGAATCTACCTGATTGTGCTGAAAAACTTCTAAGCAAATCTAGCATACGAGCTCTTTGTGGACCCGTTGGTATTCTAGGCAATGGCGTTCCAGCTTTTACAACTCCAGTGGAAAACCTTTTAGGTATTGTTGTTTCTGTGCTGTAGCCTGCACCAAATGTTTTTACTCCTAGTCCGCCAGCAATCTTATTAAGAAGGCTTCTAGTTCTTCCTGGTCGAAGAAGTTCTTTCATATTTGACTTTCCAGCAGCATTTACAACTGGTTGATTTAATAGAGGGACTGTTGTTAGTCCGATAGATCTACCCTGTTGACCAGCAATATCTATTGATGCTTGTGCAATCATAGATTCTACCTGTGCATTTAATTGAATAATTTTAGCTCTTGCTTGATCTACTGTTAATTTACCAGCTTGTAACTGTGCAACAATTGCTGCTGATTCAGTTGCCGCATTAGCGGTGAGCTTGGTCATTGTTGGAAGCAAGGCTTGATATGAATCAGATAGTGATGAAGTTATTAGACCAGTAGCAGCCACCTCTTTTTTAAGTAATTTAATTTCTGCTTCTGATTGCATTGCAAGTGCGCCTGTCATTGCATGCCATTTTGCTGCTTCTGCTGCAACGATACCTGTTGATGCACCACCAATCGATGTCAGTCCTGGAATCTTTGGAAGATCTCCGTCCATATACATCTGCGGATTATTTCCAATTTTTTGATTAACTTTAGGTGCCCCAGGTACTACTCCGAAAATTGTTTGTTGTGATTTTTGATCTAGTGTCATTCCAGCAACTGGATTTAGGTGTGACATTGAGCGTGTATCTTCAGGGCTAATCAAAGGATGATTTGGATTAACTACTCTTCCGCCACCCGTAACAACATTTCCTGCCATTGTTGAAAGAGTTGGGGCAACTGATACTGCACCAGTCATTGCCTTGGATTGCAATAATTCAAACTCTGTTACAAGTCCTGCAATTGCTGTCTTTAATACTGTTGCTGCTTTTGCATCACTATAGAAAGTTGCTTCAACAAGAGAGCCCGCTTTTTGTGCCGCCATAATTTCTGGCGTAAGCATCTTCCAGCCTTCTCCGCCTTTGAATAAAGATCTAAAATGTGATGCTCCCTTGATAATATATCCAAAGAAGTTGGCAAGCACACCAGTTAACATAATTACTGGTCCAATAATTGCTGTAAGTCCTGTAACAAATGTTAGTATTGTTTTAATTGGCTGAGGAAGCTTTCCTACAAACTTTATAATTCCGTCAGTAACATTTATAAAAAATGTTTGTATCTTTAAAAATTCTTCGCCCATTCCAGCAAGATCCGCTTTAAGTCCTTCTAGCGCTCTTCTGTATTTACCAGAGGCTGACTCTGTTACCATTGATAATTCTCGGCCTGCTACTCCTGCTAGCTCTTGAGAACTTGCTTTCATTAAATCCATAACCTGAAGAGTTTGGCTTCCTTGCTTACCTAGGTTTGAAAATAAAGCGTTCATACGAGCAAACTGGAACTTTCCAAATAGCTGTTCAATTGCCTGTTGCTTTTGTAGTGGGTCAAGGTTATCTAGTGCTTGCTGCAACTCCATAATTGTTCCTGTAAGATTGCCTGCATTTTTTGTTACAATTCCGCCAAGGTCAATTCCCATTGCCTGAAACTTTTCTGTCGCTACGTTTGTAGGGTTAATCAAAGATGCAAGCGCTGACTTAAGAGCGTTTGCTCCTTCTGAAGCATTAATTCCACCTTCTTTCATTGCAGTTAGATACAATGCTAAATCTTTTACGCTTCCGCCCATTCCTTGAATAACTGGGCCAGCTTTTGGAATTGCTTCAATTAAATCTGCAAGGCTGGTTGATGTTTGGTTTTCAACAGAGTTTAAGAAGTTAATAGACTCAGAAAGTTGATCGGTGTTTTGTTTAAATGTAGTTTGAATTGCCAGGGTGGCCTTCATTGCATCTTGTCTATCTACTTCCCCAAGTACTGCAAGTCTGCTTGTTTCTTTAACTGAAGCAAGAAGTTCATTGCCTTGCTTACCAGTTGCTGCAATATCTGCTGCAAGAGTAATTGTGTCTTTAAATGAAACTCCATATGCTTTTGAAATTTCTTTAGCTGTTGCCGTAACTTCATTTCTTATCTTAGATAGTTCTGCTGATGATGTTGCTGCAACTCCGCCGTAGACCTTTGTAAGTCTTACTAATTCAGCATCTGCCATTCTAAATGCATCTGCCGCTGCTTTACCAAAGGCTGCTAGCGGTACGGTTAAACCTACTGTTAACTGACGTCCTGCCCACTGAGTATTCTTACCCCAGTTGATCATTTGAACTCCGCCATCTTGAATAACTTTATTCATGATTTGAAGTTCTTGTCTGGCTATTGCAGTTTTATTTTTTACAGCATCAAGTCCTTGTGGAATGTGTACGCTATATTGCATAAGCCCCTGGGCGTTTTTACCCATGGGCTGTATGATTGCATTTTGTAAAGCTACCTGTTGTCTAGCAAGGTCTCTTATTAGACCACCTTGAGTTTTTGTATGTTGCTGAAATGTCTGAAAGTACTGCTTCAGCTTCATCTGGCCTCTGTCTAAGTTAGTACCAAACTTTTCAACATCAGATGTTAAGGTAACAAAGTGTGATGAAAATTGTCCAGTTCTTCTTAGGTTTTCGCCAAAGGATCTGTTCATCGTAGCAACTTGGCTTGCAAGCCTTGCATCTGACTGAATTATTTGTGCCTGAAGTTTAGATAAAGATGCTGCAACCTTATTGACATCTGCAATAAGACCTGAGAAATCTGCATTAGCAACTATATTAGTTACAATATTTTCATC
>OFRA01000150.1_pt1 | contig 17831 bp, 20 predicted proteins | sample 1543001 | NCBI WGS metagenome assembly OFRA01 (sample SAMN07774221, study PRJEB24372) | wastewater metagenome | isolation source: Lake Maggiore Verbania | place: Italy: Verbania | collected 2015-12 | reverse complement strand
TCCTCGGGGAGGAATCCCATGATGCTTACAATGACTGCCGGAATGCTCTTAAGGCTATGCAAAAAATGGCTGGAGAGTTTGACTCAAGCACACTTACTGCTGACGATATCGACTTAAATTTTTGAGTTTACAGGACCGTGCAAATTGCTAAACTAACTACGAACACTTTGATTCACAATGACTTCCTTTGGTAAATTCTGGTTCAGGTATATTGCACCTGGAGCTGACAACCCACTTGATCCTTCGATTGACTTCTCGGTAACAGCTGAGGCTGATTTACCACAGATACTACGAGTGTTTGAAAACTTTTTAAAGGCCAACGGGTACGATCTTGACGACCGGAAACTGACTCTCAGTCGTGAAACTCTTGCGTCTAACAAGGACACTATCTGGGGTTACGACGATGTGTCCCTGCTAGGTAATCCTATCCCTGGGGGAGACGCTGACGACACTCTGTTCTTCTCGGAGCAATACTGGCGCAATCGTGACTCTTTTGGGTCCTACAGTAACGATGTTGTTATACTTGGCGGTAAATGAAAATCACTTCCCCCTGGTTTGAGAAAGGATCCTCAAAAGCTCGCCTCATCTGGGCTACTCCAAATGGAGAAGAGGTTATTGCCCATGTAGCAAGGGTGTCAAATCCTCGCAATCAAGACAATGACAAGTTCGAAGGGCTTCTCAAATACTGCATTAAACATGGCCATGTCTCAATCTTTGAGACTGCGTATATGTGTGTGGAAGTGATTACACCTCTAGCCATTGCCACTCAGATGCTTCGGCATCGCAGTTTCACCTTCCAGCAACTTTCTCTTCGTTACTCCTCCAATGAAGAAATAAAGGATTTGCTTGGTGAGTATGGGAGTCTTTACTATATCCCTGAAGAAGCTCGTGTTCAGGACCACAAAAATCGGCAGAATAGTATTTTTGCCGATGACCCTGAGTTGTCTGACATGATGCACAATACAATGCTTTCTGCTTACAATGTAGCCGACCTTTGTTACAATGATCTCCTTAAACGTGGCGTCGCAAAAGAAGTTGCGCGGTTTGTACTTCCGCAAGGTTCTTTTACTCGGATGTATGTTACTGGCAACGCTCGCTCTTGGATGCACTACCTTGGCGTTCGCGATGAGGAAGGAGTTGTTCAATACGAACATGTTGAACTTGCCCGTGCAATCCGTGCAATCTTCGCTGAGCAATTCCCCACAGTGAACAAAGCATTCTTTGACGCTGAGCCTTCTCCCTTAGAGAAGGAAAACCTAGAGCTCAAAGCACAAATCTCTGTGCTTGAAGCTACTCTACGAAACAAACTGTGATTCCCTTTCCACTTCTGTATAATTTAATTAACAACCAATCTGACGAAATGATCACGGCAACAAAGCAGCAAGCTACAGGATACTGGAAAATCCTTGAGGATTTCCCCCCTCGCGATGGGGAGTTTCTGGTTGTTTTTCAGACCGAAAACGGGAGTTATGGGTACCCTGAAATCTGGGAATTCACTGCTAAAAACAGTTGGCAACCTGTGTTCGGTGACGATGCCTCCGACTCACCTGTTTACTACCTTGACATACCACCTCCCCAATGACTCGTGAAAAGTTTGAAAATGTTATCGAGTTAGCTGTCAACCCAGCTCCGCTCTGGGTAATTGACTTTAATGTCATGGTTCATGACGTTCTTTACTGGTACGACACAAAGATTGAGGGGTCGTTTAGTAAAGAGGTTGAAGCCAAACTTGTTAAGGGCATGTGGGCTCTCTTTCTAAACCGAGGTCCACAGTTCCTACCTCGCACTTCTCTCCGTACTATTCTTGTAGCTGACTTCCGTGATCCCGAAACTTATAACTATTGGCGCGATGACTTTATGCGTGAGTCTGATCAAGTTCAGAAAGCGTGGGTCGAATATGCTGAGGAGCAAGGTGTTGATAAGGACTCCTTACGGACCCACTATAAAGGAACTCGAAGTGCCAAAACAGAGTCTTTTTTCTTTGTGTATAACATCGGGAAAGAATACTGTGAAACGTATTTCCCGTGGTATTGGCAAAGTTCCTACGAAGCTGATGACCTTGCAGGATCGGTTGCTCGATTCAGTCGATCTTCTGAGAAGGACTCGGTAATACACCAAAGACAGATTCTATTACACACTTGTGATCGGGACTGGTGTCAATTGGTGGATGACGAGAACAAAATTTATTTCTCAAACTCCAGGTTTTGTCGTCCTCGTGAAAAGATTCAAGAACAGTTACAGAAAGAAGAAGGTGTCCTTGAGTGGGTTGAGTACAAAATGAAAGTTACTGTGAGTCATCCTTCCGAAATAGCTGCGCATAAAGCAGAGCAGGGTGATATGGGCGATAACGCAGTTAAAGGTTCTCCAATCGAACTGTTTGACTTAATGTATGCTCACCCGAAGTGGAACATCGACGAGTTACTATGGACAGAAGACTTCAAAGAGTGCATGAATAACCCTGAACCAAACACTCGCCATGATCATTTTGAACAATCGGTGAGACAATTTGCAAAAATCTCGTTGGAAATACCTGTAAAAGTATAAGTCCCAGAGGGTAAAAGTAAGGTAGAAAGGTTTAGACTGTGGACAGTTATCAAGCAAAATACTTAACAATGGCTCGACTGTTGTGGGATGCCTCTCAGGGAGACCCTGGGAGCATTCCTTTGGAGTATGCAGAAAATTTTAACCATACTTATTCCGATGGTGATATATCTTTAGTTGGTTTGCTTCCAAAGTTTGAGTCATACTCAGAGATGGAAGACTTTGAAGTTGAAGAAGCCATCGAGTTACTCGGAAAAGTAAACCCAAACGACTGGCCTGCTGTTGAGGATATTGAGGGTATCTCGCTAGACGAACTTTTGTGTATCTATGACGAGGATGCTACTCAAGGTTTTGATTTTGTAGAAGACAACTTGAGTACCTCTGACAAAGTTGAAAAAGTTCTGATTGAAACCATCTCCTCAGTGTTTGGTGATAGGGTGTCAACAATACGAAGTGAGAAAGGATACTATGCTAACCCAAAAAATAATTTCTTACAGGAAGACGACGGCACCTTTGCAGGGACCTTTATGTATGATGACAAAAAGTTTTTGTTCGAAGTCTTTCCTGACGAAGACGGATGGAGTGTAACTTACAGACTTCACTGGGACTCACAGGATAAACTGCCTCCGGTCCCTGACTCAGACAACCCTGAGAAAACAAACTACACTCGACAAGTTAGAAATCGGGGGTGGAAATAATGGCATGGTCCGGCGGCGAAATTCCTGTAGTTACAATTGTGCCAGGGCCGGATGTCGGGCAAACTGCACAAACAGCCACTCAAGGTACATACCAACAACAAAATAAAAGAACCCTACTCAATCAAGTCCTCCAAGGTGCTGGTCAAACTTTTGCTGTCGGTGCAGGTCAGGCGGTGGGTCTCACTGGGGGCAACACTGCTATTCAGGTTGCAGTTACAAATGCTGCCTCAAGGACGATTAAAAATTTAGGTACTGGTTTTGACTTAACCAAAGGTTTTAATATCGCAGCCACCTCTTTAACTTCCAGCATTCCTGGAATAGTTTCCTCTTCACTCAACCAATCCATCGCAAAGTCGCTGGCATCTGCGGGTCAATTTGCACCTTTTCTTACAACAGTTGCAACCAACTTGACACAGAGTTTGGTGGGTGGGGTGGTTAATAGTTTACTTGGCAACGGCCAAGGAGTCGGAGGGTTGCTTGGAGGTACTCCAGGAGGTAGCGGAGAAAACTTTAAGTCCTTTCCTGGTGCAGGACAAGATGAATCTCCAGCTGATTATGGTGATGGTGGGTCGTATACTTTGGGTCTGAATGGTGGCGATGTTGTGTTCTCAATTCGTCCGGCAGGTTCTGGCGCACAGTCCACAGGTATGGCACTCGGTCAGAATCCGGCAACCTTTACTACCAATCCCATAACAGACATTACCGGAATGACTGTGGGTGTTGGCCGAAATTTTAAAACATCTCAAGTTACAAATGGCTTGAAAGGTTTTTCAATGAAAGCACCAATAGCTCCCATTACCCCTTTAACAAATCAGAGAATTTTTTAACATGGCTAATTCTTTATATTATAACAAAACTTTACCTCCTTCCTTCCTCGATGGTACAGAAGTAGGTGGTGTAAAACTCGAGGCATTAACTGGTGCGAACGCAGCAGCTACCTACCGGGATACTTTTGGCTTAGCCCCAGGAGAAACTCCTGAGTTTGGTGTAGCTCCCCCCAGTGCAGCTGGTGAGCAACCAGGGTGGACATTTATTTGTGCACCTGAAGACATTTCCTGGAACATTGCAAACGCATCCAACCGAGTTGAGATATTTGGAACTAACAACCCCCCTGTGACAGCAGGTACGAAAGGTATGAGAGACCTTAGTTTGAACAACTCTCTTGTGGAAGGTTTTGTAAGGAAAGTGACAGTTGAAGCAAAAATTGCATCGCTCGAGAAACTACTTCTTTATTCTTTGAACAGTTCTGATGGTTTTGTGTCTGTGCCTGTGTATGAAGTCTGGGCAAACAGTAAGTCGTATGGAGGAAGTTCAGGAAGTGCAGGGTATTTTATCTTTAAAGATATTAAAGTAAATGAAAAACTTCGAGATTTGAAAGGTAATACCACACGAGCTACTGTAGATGTATCCTTCACACAAGTGCCAGCATACCAAGTAAACACAGGACGAGACTCTGCGAGTAAAACTACAGGGGGAGGAAACTCAAAGTTAGCACAAAGTCAAACCCAAGCAAACAGCAAGGCAGCACAAAACACTCAACTTACCAAACAAACAGAAAAAGGGGTCACAGGTAAGAGAGCTGAAGCTCCAGCGCCGACACCTAAAGGAACTGGGGGTCAGACAAAACCAGCAGGTTTCACAGGATCTGGTCTCGATGAGTTTAAGTACGCAGCTCCACCTACATCTTAAGGGTAAAATGAAATACAGAGTACTACCAGTGAATCAGGAGTAGAATGGCAGATTCACGCGAGTTTTTATTAATTGGTAATTTTACTGATAATATTACACCGGCCCTCGAAAAAATAAATGGAAGTCTTGCTCAGACTAAAAGAGCATTTGAAAGTTTTGGGTCAAAACGCGGTGGCATTGAAAATCTTACAAAGACTTTCGGCAAAGTTATAGGTGCCCATAAAATACTGACAACAGAAGTTGGAAATCTTCGTTCGGAGATGCAAAACAGCTTCTTGACGATTAAAGAATATAATAAATTGATGGGTAAAGCGATTGGTGCCAACATTATGATGCGCCAAACCACGGCGCAAACATTTGGGCAACAAGCTCGCGATATTGCTAATGCTACAACACAATTAAGGCAATTTGGGACTCTGTCAAGAAACCTCAGGCGGAGCACTGGTGGTGGTGGTGGTGGTGATAGAAGAGGTAGATACCATGACGACTCTGGTTTAGTTTTTGGTACAACTCTGGGATATTCCCTGAGTAATGTAATCGTTGGAGGAGTTACAAAGGGGTTTGAAATCGGGGTTAGCCTGATGAGGAAACCGTTCGACTATTTTGTTCAAGGACTCGGGGAAAGAATACAAGATGAGCTGACTGACTTAAAAGCAGCAGGAGGTTACTACGGAATCGCAAAGAGACAGAAAGATCCATTTGTTAAAACTTTTGACCAAGCTCTGGAGTTTACACAACAAAACAACAAAATAATGGCAAAGTTGGCGGCAGCTTTACCAGGATCGACACAAGATTACATTGAAGTTTCAAAACGAATTGGTGACACTGTAGCTCGCACCGTAGCAACAGATAAAGGTGCTGCAATTAAGTATGCAGAAACCCTGCGTATGGAACAACCCAACATCTACGGGAAAAAAGCCTTAGAGGGTACAGGTACTGAAGCATCTCAAAGAGCCATACAAGTTATGCTCGGAGAACTGACTAAGAAGACTGTTCTTGCAGGACAAGGTGGAAGAGCAGGTGCAGGTGGTGCAAAAGGACCTTATGGTCTTCCCGGTCTTTCTGAGCGTATTCTGTCTCAAGAGTCAGTGTCTGTAGCACAGTTTCAACGTTACTCAGCCATCTTCAGCGACCCGGCAATTCTTGATGCTCTTCAACGTTATGTACCTCAACTAAATAAAACAGCAAAAAACTCTGTTGATCGCTTCAAAACAATTATGAAGTTCTATGATGATGTTCTCCCTCCAGAACTCATCGAAAAATATCGTAGATCAATCGCGGGTCTCCAAGAATCCTTTAACACTGCCATACTCGGGCCTGAGACTGGTTTGTTTGGACTAGGCCGTAAGATGGATGGTCTTGGTTATAAGATGAATGATTTTGGTCAATATGTAGATGAATTCGGTAATGCCACTGAAGACGCGACCAAGTTCATAAAAGCCGAACTTTCGGTATTTGACATGCTCCGGGACATTGTGGCAAATACTTCTATAGTATTGATGCCAATAATCGAAAATATAACTCTTCTGTACGACCCACTCAAGAAAATAGGTTTCACCCTTAAGGATGCCAGACACTACACAGCACAGTTTCTACAGTCATTTAACTATTACAAAAATGGTTTAACTGCATTTGCTAAAACGTTAGACAAAGCAGGGATGGAAGAAATAACAGCCACGAGAGACCTTCGGGCTACTTTTGCGGCAGTTTCAAACCTTTTCAAACAGTTCGGTGTCTTTGACTCGAAAGAATTTGAAAAAATGATGGACAAGATAAAAGACCCAAAGGCCAACCTAGGTGCCATACTTAAAAGTTTAATCGACACTTTCTTGAACTCGGATGTTGCTAAGAAAGTTGGAGAGTTCTTGGGAGTACTTGTTGGTACTGTGCTATCAGAGGTAGCCAATCTTGTAGGAGTAATCGCAGGGGTAGTGGAAGGTGGTCCTTTAGTGAATGGTTTTACAAAAGGTTTCAAAGATGCAGGAGGTCCCAAGGCAATTCAAAGTATATTTGAAAATGTCTTTAAAGCTTTGTGGAAAGCTTTTACTTGGGTTTTCTCTCAAGCACCTTTACAGTTTACTATGCTGGGGATTGTTACAACTTTAATCCCTGCACTTACTGCTGGTCTCGGTGTAGTTATTGCAGGTTTTATTAGAAAACTTTTCGACGACTTACCAAAACTCCTCAAGAAAAAGTTGGATACTAATAAAGTAACCAAAGCAGCGGGTAAAGCAAGTCTTCGCGATCCTCGCACCATTTCCGCAGCGGGAGCAGGTTTCCGTCAAACCTCTGCGGAGAATGTGCGTAGTGGCGCATCAAAAAATGCGAGCTTCCGTGCCATTCCGAGTGCGGCCAGGACAAACGCACTATTTCCCAATGTAGCGTTACCGGGGGGAGTATTGCCGGAGGTAAGTGGTGTTACTGGGCCAACACGCGCCCCATCAATACCGAAGAGTCTTGTTAAACCCCCCAAAATAAGGGGCGCCGGTAAGACGGGTGCAGCGTCTGCTGCCATAAACGGTGTACTTGCCTTTGACAAGGCTGTAGCCAACACTGGCAACGTTCTGAAAAATGTTGTAAAAACTGTTGGAAAAGCAGGCGTTGCTTTTACTGCGCTCGACTTTGGAATCAGGGTTGCTCAGGGAGAAAATGCTGGAACAGCAGCTTTAGGGGCAGGCGGAGCACTGGCAGGTGGTGCGATTGGTGCTGTGGTTGGACAAACCCTCCTACCTTTCCTTCCCGGTATTGGTGCAGTCATAGGATCACTTGTAGGGTCATTCTTGGGAGACTGGGTAGCAACGCAATTGCCTGCTCTCTGGAATGGCCTAATAGCTAAACTAAGTAAGCCTTTTGATCTGGGGAAATCTTTAGGGAAGGTATATGCCGAACTTCTAAACTGGGGTGACAAGGTAGGGATATGGTTTAACAGTTTACCAGGAAAACTGACCAACTGGTGGCAAGGTGTCGAACAAGGGTTTAGGACTGCTCTGACTGATATTGGTAAAGTTTTATCACAACCTTCCAGTTGGGCGGCTTTGGTGAGTGGTGCTGTTGACGGGTTTAAGAAAGCACTTGCAGACGCAGGTACCTGGTTGAAAGGTCTAGGGGCTGGCTTTGAAGCAGGTGTTAGAGAGAATAGAAAAACAACAGCTGATCCAGGGTCGGGTGGAAAAGCAGGGTACCTTACCAGAAACGGGGTGAAAGGATGGATGAGCTCTTCTGGCGAGTGGACGGCACTAAGCAAAGGGTCCGCTAACCCATACCGAGGCAACCTGGGCCAGGCGTTGGGTCACGAAATGAGAAACAAACCCTCAGGCTCAGACCTAGTTATTGCAAACAGTTCTGAAACAGTTATTCCTGCTGCTGGTGGATTGAATGGTGGAATCGATGGTTTAATGAACGCGATTTATGCCTCGGGGCAGTCAGTTGCTCGAAGTATGCAAACTGGTTTAAATGTACTAACTCAAACAATCATTCGCAGCAACGAGCAAACCACAAACGCAGTAAAACAAAGTGGAGCAAACACAACAACCGCAATAAGCCAAGCAAGTGCTCGCTCAGCCCAACAAAATTCTGCTCTCATGGCGGCGGTTAAAGCTGGTGGTATGGGTGGTGGTGGTTTAGGTGGTGGCGCTTTGGGTGGTGGTTCAGGTGGTGCAGGTATATTTGGTGCTGCTGCTTCACGATTTGGTTTAACAATGACCAGTGGTTACCGTCCAGGTGATCCAGGTTATCATGGTATTGATAGGGCCAGAGACTACTCAAACAGTACCGGACCGACTCCACAAATGATGCAGTTTGCACAGTTCCTTGCATCAACTTACGGATCAAACTTAAAAGAGTTAATTTACACTCCACTTGGTTTCAGTATAAAGAATGGTCAAAGAGTTGCTCCTTATGCACAGTCTGCTCACTATAATCATGTCCATGTTGCTTACGGTCTAGGAACTCCTACACCTTTCGCAACCTTAAACCAAGCTCAATCGTTCGAGAACGCTGTAACACCTGGCTCTGTTAAAGTGGCATCGATTACAGGTCGTTCCGACGAGGGTTTTGGAAACACCATAAATGGCGGCATTAATGTTACTGTTCATGCAAGCGGTACTTCCGACCCCGACCAACTCGCTGCGATTGTCGCTCGAAAGATCGGTGAGGCAATATCTGACGTACAATCCTCTAGTATCTTCGTCTAAACTATGGCAAATTTAATTATTCCTCGCGTTCGTGTTCTTTGGGGAGATGTGAACCTTACCTCTTACACTGGCGGTAGTGGTGCTCCTGAAGTCTTCTCAACAGAAGGAGAAAAAGGTGCTCCGATCGTGTATGATATTTCTGTAAACATTAGTGCAGAAGGTGATGGACCCACTGCTGAGATGAAGTGGGATCCTACCGCTAAAGGATTTGCAGCATACGAATTTTTCGTACAAAACGAAGAGTTCATGAAGAAACAAATTTCTGTTGAGTTTTTCTATCCGAAAGGTAAGAAAATTGTGTTCATGTTTGTGTGGGCAGGTCAAACAATAAATTACGGTAATGACATGACAGTCACTGTAAAAATGATATCTGAACTGGGGGGTCTCATAAACGCAAACCTCCGAAACACTGCTCAAGCACATGATGAAGACAAAGGAGTCAAGTTTCTTGACGCTATGAAGAAAAATCAAAAACAATTTGGATTGGATGGGTTTCCTGACCTTCTGAAGTTTTCAAAGTCTGCAGAGGAGTATGCAAATAAAGCAACCACAGTAAGTGTGTACGGTAGTGATGTGACTTTTGGGTCAAGTACGGCAAATATCGCAAAACAAATGGGGGCTGTTACTTTCGGAAATAACATTGAAAAAGCAAATGTAATCATCTTTACACCGTACAGTTACAAAGGATCGAAGGAAGAAGTTATTGATGCCTCAACTGTACAAGGGGGTACAAGTCCTGACCCTTCAAAACGTTACGGATATATTCTTGGTCCTGCAATTATTGACACACTTACAAGAAGTGCGATGTGGAAACCCCCTCAACAAGATAATAACAAAACTCCTGCTTCTCAACCAGTCGTGATAGACGCAAAGAAAAATAAAGACAAAGTTCAAAAACAGGTATCAAACCCCCAAGAAAAGTCAGGAACCACCGCAGCTAAACCTACTTCATCACCTCTTGGAACAGCAAACAATCGTGGCAGCAGTAATGTTCAAGCTCTGAGTAACCCTGAAGCGCCAGATCGCCAGAATGCCCTTAATCAGGAAAAAGCAGCTGAGTTACAAATGAGCACCTTTATGTGCCCTTTACTTGTTGGTATTAAACCCCATGACATTGTATTTGTTCCAAGCCTTTCTGGAAAATATATTGAAGACTGGATTGTACAGAATGTTTCCTACACTCAAAGTAATGGAAATGTGACAGTGAACTTGGACGCAACTCGTATAATTGGAACTGGAACTCCAATGCAAGAAAAAATCGGTGAGAACTTTAAAAAAATTGCAAAGGATAAGAAGTTGATCGGACCTGATGCCAGTTTAGAGAGCTGGGAAAAGTACGCCTGGGGACTACCCTCACAAGCAGGAACTCCAAGTGCTTCGGACGCAGCCGCAAAGGAAGCAGCGGAAGTAAAGTATTACAATGACCGTTACGGCGAGGCTTAGGAAACAGGAGTTTACACCCCCTCGGGACCGGGTATACTTATATCGTTGAGTACCTCAGAACAGACTGAGGAGTCGAGCTCAACTTTCCTAAAGTTAAATCCGATCAATGGCTGTTTCTACTTACAAGATCAACCCACAACTAGATGACCGCAATCGTGCACGTCTAGAGTCCAAAACGTATGCTCGGGCATACACCGACATCCCTAACCGTGCCCTTCCTGAGACATATCAGAAAGGTCTGAGTGCTATCTTCACTGCCTTAACCGGAGAGGAGTTTAGTGGTGAGAGTTCAACTTTCACAGTACGTGCTGACGCAAATGGGGTGTTTAAGCGTCTTTACTCACCAACTGTCTTCTCTACCGAGGAGAAAGGTTTGGTGATCCGTTGGGGAGATCAAGATATTCCTCTCGAACTGAGCCCTGGAAAAATAACAGTTTCCGGTGCTCCCAAGGGTACAAAGTTTACATTCAAAGAAGAAACCTTCGGTAAGTACACTGAAGCAGTTCTGAGTGTATCCGCAAACTCTGACAATACCTTATACACTCTTCCGATTCCTATTCGGTCTGCAGACTTTGAAGATAAAGTATCTGCTGATTTACTCGACCTCCTACTCGACGAGAACCCAGATTCGATTGCAGAAAAACTTGCAATTGCCTCTGACTTGTCCAAGCGAGGTGAGTCCTCAGGAAGCGGTGAGAGGATGCAAGGTCCTTTCGTTAAAGTTGCCTTCCTACCGATTGGTGACTATGCAGTAACCACCTATCGCACAAAAGAAGGTGGTAACTACGGTACAGACTACTTCTTACAGGTTAAAGTTGACCAACCATTCACAGCTCCAGTTCGCTCTCAAGTTGATGGCGAATGGGTAGATGTGGATACCGAGGTTTCTGACTGGTGCATCGTTAAACCAAACAATGCCCTCAAGAAAACACTGGCTGCTGAGCCCGTGATTGACAAGGATAACCCTGCTACTCTTCGTGTTCTTGAGCATGGGGACTATAATGGTTTCCCAACTGCAAAGGTGGCACTAAAGTGTCAAGCTTTTGCTGAAGACCCAGAAGCGTTCACCTTAGACTTTTAGTAACAATTTAGTCGGCAATACTGGGCTCGGGGTTTTACTCTCCGGGCCTTTTTACTATACTACATCGGAAACTACTATCCAAACTAAAATATGAGCGATCCTTTTTCAGGGGCAACAGGAACCACAAAACAAGAAGTGGAGATCCTAGGAAAAGTAAACGAGAGAAAGAAAGCTCGCACTTTCGGCTCTGCAAAGAAAGACAAAGACGAAAAGAAAGCACCAGTTCGTGTAAGTGAACTCTACAATGCAGGAATCGCCCTTCTAAAATCAAGGGGATTCACTGTTGAACTCGACGAAACTGGAGATCACATCAATCACAGAATACTAAAACCTGCACCACCCCCGATGGTGAAAGGAATTAAGTATCCCCACTCTTTCAATCCTCTTCAAGACATTTCCACAGATCTTGACTTTGAGGCTATTGAAGCTTGTTTCCACCCAGACATTTGTGAAGAAACAGTTCGAGAGTTTTGGACTCCAATGTTTCGTCCGAAATCTGGGGACAGTGACCTTCTGAGTTTTACGGAAAGGTTGCTCAAGATGAAACGAGTGAACCAGGCGAAGAATATTCATCAAACTCTTGACTATGGGCAAACCTTTGACCCAGCTGGTGTTTTAGGTGGTGACCCTGTATTTAATCCTCGTATCTGGGTACCTGACAAGAACTGGTTTGACCCTGCACTTCGGAAGGTTACTTTCGCAGATGTTTTCACAATCTTCCCTGAAGCTGAGCAAGAAATGCTTCGGTTGATTCTAGGTAGAGTCGGTGTGGGCAGGAGTAATCACCTTCCTCCAGGAAGGACTGAACCAGTTGATCACACTGCTCGAATGGCTGGAGTTATCGTAGGTAAAGATGCAGGTTTAGGTAAGTCCACCCTGTTCAATGGTTTAACTGCAGCTTTACAACGCTGTGGGTTTGTTACACACACCTTTAAATCTACTGAGGATAGGTTTGGCCTGAAGGCAGCAGCTCTGAGTGATGTTGCTTATAAAGATGACACCAGTCTTGCTTCCTTGAAGAAGTTTCTGGCCGCTGAAGAGACAAAGATTCTGATTACGAATGGTTTGTTTCAGGTTGAAGAAAAGTTTCAAAATGCTGAACAAATCTGGCCAAAAACAGTCATACTTGTTAACTCCAACGACTGGAACAGTAAGTTTGCTTATGACTTGGACCCTGGAATTATTGACAGGATCAAGATCATTTCAACCTATCGTGAGTACGAGGTGGCTAAAAATAGAGAGTACCTGGAGGGAACTATCTCGGAAGGTTCTCCAGATCTTCGACCAAGAGCACACATACCTTACCTCGCAGATAAAATAGGAGTGAGCCAGGAAGCTCTTTACCTGTGGTGTTTGAGACTTGCTACAGATAGGTTCTGGAACATTATTACAGATGTTCGCGATCCATCAATCAACCGTCTTCAGGTGGAAGTTAGGTACTGGACTACACGACAACGTATACGATTCAAAGCAGATGTTACACAGGCACTCGTTAACGGTATGTCCTTCGCGTGGATGTTGAGAACAGGGGACTCAGAAGTCCCTGAGTTGACTCCGGAAATGTTGCAAGAATGTCTCGATCACTTTTACTTCTTAGGTGTAGATCCTTCAGGTCTCAACCTGATGACGAAGATGAAGAGACAATGGGAAGCAGCTGGTAGACCTTCGACACACTATTACCAAGGGTTTCGTGAGATACGGTGGGAGTCAATTAAAAATGCAGTGACCTACTACGAACAGTTCGGAAGAAATGCAACAGGGAACACTACTACAACAGAAGTAATCAAAGACATTATGGAAAAACTCGTAATGAGAGACGGATTCAAGATAGGGGGTTCTGCCAACTATGTTATAGAAAATTGGGAACTCATGCGTCATGCGAGTGAGGAGTTGCAGGAGGAAGGTAAGAAGTTACTGGAAGGTCTTGACTCAAAAGATGTTCAACGTCTAACCAGTGTGAACACCAGATGTTATGACAGTTGGTTGGGGAATAAACAGTACTCTCCAGATAATGCTGAGAAGTTCCGATCAGCAGCTCGGGAAAAACTCTACTCTGAAGAAGGGAGGGTAAAACTATGATGCCGACTACAAACTCTGAGGAAACTGCAATGGACGCAATGTCCTACGAATGCAGTAAGCAAATCCGTCTTAAAGAACAGTTAGAATCAGAAGGATTCACTTGTATTGATGACCCTGCGGGTTTATACGACAAGATTGGAACGGTTCAAGAGATTGAGTGCTTATGCGAACTTTACACTCCCCGTTTACTCTGTAAACTATTTGCTAAAGGTTGTGAGAACCTAGAGCATTCTTTTTACCTTTGCCCTCTCTGGCAAGTTATTAAATTCAATTACGTCATCCCTAAACCTGGGGAGTACTTTACTGCAAAGTATGTAGTAGGTATTCGGAGAGTGGGTGAGAATGCCTATGTGCCCAGTTTGCGTCTTCCTTTGACTTAATATGGACGACTTCCTCAGCAGTAACAATACCCAAGATGCTGCCACACCTATAAATAGTGCTGGTACTCCAACTCAAAGTTATCGTAATGCTGCTGGGGATTTTAACTTACACAAAAGCCTAAAACGCAAACCGCTCTCCCGCAAGGATCTAGATCAACCGAAGGATGGGGAAGAACCCATGCGCGATGGTACGGATCCCCAGTATCAAGAAGGCCCTCTGAATACGGGGGGCACTCAGACAGATAATGCTACGGACCGTTATTTTGGCTCCTTTAGTATTGAAGCAAAGCGAAATGTGTTTGATCTTCTCAAAAACCATCCGGAGTTTGACAAGAAAGGCCCCGTACGCATGAACAGAGTGCAAAATAATACTCGAGACAAGGACATTATGCCCAACGACCCCACCAAAATAATTGAAAATGGTGGGTACATTATTTACGAGGACGAACCACAAGCATCTCAACCACGGTATTCCAATGGCACAAAAAATCACTGATCCCCTCAGTTTTCTCACCAACCTACTAACAAACAAAGGTAAGTCAGATCTATACGGAATTTACCTGACAGGCGTAAATGTATTAGCAGACTGTGAGACCGATTACGGTTACGATGTATCTCAAAGCCTCGCCTCGAGTGAAGTATTTCAGTTATTGTCTAGTGAATCTGTAGAGTGGAACGAGCTTTTAGTTGCAACTCGAATAGGGGTACACGAAACTGTTTATCCAATTTGTTTCCTACGCCAACGAGAACCAATCACGGTTTATTTCCTCGCTGAGGGAATTGAAATGAGCGCGATGGTGTTCATTCCCACACTCGTACTCAATGAATTTGTAACCGAAGTTACCTTTTACCAGCATTTACTGAGGGAGGTAGCCCTCTTTGCGGGTAAGACCCCCACAAGCATCAGATTTACAATCGGTGCAGTGTCCATGGAATGGGATGAAGTTGTCGAACGCGGCTGTGCCCGCGAAGTGGATGTCGGCTTTTAGGTTTACAGCTGACTCCCTGTGATATACTAAATTGGTAACAAACTCCTCTTAATGGTAATGACCCCAAACGACTATCAAACTGCTGCCTTAGGTACTGCCATCTACCCGAATCAAGGTCAAAACCTAATCTACCCTACATTAGGTCTAGTGGGAGAAGCGGGTGAAGTTGCAGAAAAAGTCAAAAAACTTGTTCGAGATGAAAAAAACGTGCTCACAGGCGAGATTCGGACAAAAATTGCACTTGAGTTATCCGATGTTTGTTGGTATCTGGCAGTTTTAGCTTATGAACTCGACTACAGTCTTGAGGAAATTATGCAAATGAACTTGGATAAATTAGCATCCCGACAGCAACGTGGAGTTATCGCTGGCAGTGGAGATAACCGATAAAATGAAAGCCTCCGATTGCACACTCGAAGACGCACAACATGTTGCCGGCCACAAAAAACATCTGGCAGAAATAATGTCTTTCATTCAAGTCGAGTACGGTCATGCAGAACTACTTGCCTGTTGGGAGGGTTTCGTAGACACTTCCGATCATTACGGAGTTGAATTCACAACGAAATATAAAATTTGTGATGCCTTTGCAGAAGCTTTGACAGAGTATATAGAGTACTTGGAGCCAACCTTTACATCCTGAGGATTCCATGAATTGCAACATCTGCCCTGTCTGTGGCGCTACCTGGTGTGAAAATCAACTTTACTGGAGTACCGGAAAACCTGGAAAAGACGAAGACTTAAATGCTCTAGTCTGTAGACAGTTACCAGAAGACAAGGAACCTAACTGTATTAACCCGGCAAAGGGAACTGAGGGTGGAATAGGTTGGGCAGAACGTTCGATTATGATGGAGATGACCCTCAGGGAAAATGGATTATGAATCCAGTTTGTTCGGTTAACCGCACCTTTTAGGGGGGTTTACCCCCTTCCCTTTTGACCTCAAACCTGTTATACTGAATACAGTTACACAAACACATGACCAAACTAGACACACTGGAAAAAGCCATCAAAGGTGATCCAAGAAGTATCACTTCAATTGTAAACCAGTACACCCCCCTGGTTCATAAAATTGTCAATAAGTATGCTTGGATGGCACCCACTCACAGTCGAGAAGATCTGGTTCAAGAAGGTTTAGTTGGTATTGTTAAAGCTCTCAAAACCTTTGAACTATCTCGTGGATATCGTTTCATGACTTGGGTCTATCCCAATGTTCGTCTTGCTGTCCAAAGTGTGGCAAGAAAAGAGGGGAGGAGGCCAAAATACCAGTATTCTCTCGAACAGTCTGATTGGTGTTTGAACTTGGAAGATCCGTTACAGTATGAAGTCAAAGATGAGTCCTTAGCTGCAAAGATAGAGGATATTATAATTGCAGGATGTGGCTCTCTGGATAGTAAGAGGGCTCAGATTGTTTGTTCCAGGTATGGTCTTCTCGGTTACAAACCCCTTCGCCAGGGAGAAGTAGCCAAGAAGTTCAGTTTGACGAAACAAGCTGTTCAATCACACATTGCACGATTTAACAAGATCGTGCGTGAAAAAATGCCAGAACTATCGGAGGTTTTCTAATGAGATTCAAAACTGTGATTAGCATGACTGAGGAGGAGAGAGAGAAGTATTATGCGGATAAAAGAAAAGAGTACATTCAACCTATGCTTGACAAAATAACCAGTGAAGATGGAACTTTGGATCTTGAATCATTAGCTTATTTTCTCTCTGATTTGTCAGACGAAGTAGATGATCTCAGGAATTGGAGGAACTCATGACCGACACTACCATAGTGACAAAAGTTCACGACAAAGACTGTGACATTTGCCAGCACATGTCAAAACATGACAGAGCCACCTTTGAAAGTTTCCCTGAGGTTAACTACCAAGAGGTTTACTTAGAGGAAGTTCTTGACAACACAAACAGTGCTAAACCTCTGACTCTTCAGAGGATCTACCAGTGTCTTGAACGCCACTGTCTTTCACCTACCTACGAAATTGACTTACCTGTGTATTTGTTCCTGACTAAACAAGGCAAATACCTGGGGCACTTACAAGGTGCTCTGTCTATCCCTGAACTCCGTGACGGGGTAAAATCAATTTTAAACACACAAACTTCTGAATAATTGAGGATTTTATGAATTGCTCGGAGTACACGCTTTGGTTCACCTGAGAGAAGGCTCCTTTGCCGCTCTCAATGATTTCACAAGCCTTGTTAACGCTTTTAACAGGACTATAGGACACTTTGATTTAGACAACCTCTACGAACCCCAGGTTCATCAGTTTGAACCTCAAGGTCTTACAGGTATCGTCCTCTTGGCCGAATCGCACATTTCGATTCACACCTGGCCAGAATCGGGCTACGCGGCGGTTGATGTGTTCACCTGCGGTGATCACACGATGCCGGAAAAAGCCTGTGCGGTTCTCGCCGCCGAGCTTTCAGCCAACGACCACAAGCTCACCAGCTTCCGCCGCGAGACACCGCCGTCGATTGCTGAGAGCCCGCGTGATCCGTTGCAGGAGCATGGGTTCACCGCCGCGGTGACCCTCTGATCTCAGCCGGCTAACCACCGGTTGGCTGAGCCCAGTTCCCGGTTGAGCTTGCCGCTCACCAGCCCCTCCAGATCCAGCCCAACGGCGCTGAAACCCATCTCCAGGAAGGCCGCCACCAGCGCCTGCCTGGTTTCGGGCTTGGCCCACAAACCCAGGGCGCGATCCAATTGGGCGGGAGGCAGTTCAATCCGAGCCGTCTGGCCCTGGGA
>OFRA01000146.1_pt1 | contig 18001 bp, 16 predicted proteins | sample 1543001 | NCBI WGS metagenome assembly OFRA01 (sample SAMN07774221, study PRJEB24372) | wastewater metagenome | isolation source: Lake Maggiore Verbania | place: Italy: Verbania | collected 2015-12 | reverse complement strand
AGGTCGTGTTGTCACAGCGATTTGATGTGCAACTTGAGGCTGATCCGTTTGACGTCTACCGCGTGTTGCGACAGATCAACCCGAGTCCGTATATGTATTACGTCAAACATGAAGACGTGACGATTGTGGGTTCTTCGCCCGAGCCGATGGTGCAGTTGCGCAACGGTCGCGTTGTTAGTCGGCCGATTGCAGGCACGCGCAAACGCGGAGTAGATGACGAGCAAGATCGCAAGTTGGCGGGCGAATTGAAAGAGAATCCGAAAGAGCGGGCCGAGCATGTGATGCTGGTTGACTTGGCGCGAAACGATGTTGGTCGCGTCGCCGAATTTGGCACGATGAATGTCGATGAATTTATGACCCTCGAGCGATATAGCCATGTGATGCACTTGACTTCACAGGTATCTGGCACATTGCGTGCGGGGCTCGGGCCAGTTGATGTTTTGCGCGCGACTTTGCCTGCGGGCACTGTTAGTGGTGCGCCGAAGGTGCGAGCGATGCAAATTATTGACGCACTAGAGCCGACAAAACGCGGGCCGTATGCGGGTGTTGTCGGCTATGTAGATTTTTCTGGCAACTTAGATACGGCGATTGCGATTCGCACGATGTTTGTCGGTGCACATGGGGCGACGTTGCAGGCTGGTGCGGGAATCGTCGCCGACAGTATTGCGAGCGAAGAAAATCTCGAGTGTCGCAATAAAGCGGCGGCGTTGATTGCTGCGATACCGGCCGCGCGGCGAATGACGAAGGCGCGCAGGCAAACACACGAGACGAATGCGGCCCGTGCAAAATGACGGGTTTTTATATTGAGCACGATCGCGATGTGTTGCAAGTTGTCGGTAGCGATGCGCGAAAGTTTTTGCATTCGCAGTTGGCCAACGATATTGCATCACTAAAAATTGGTGAGTCGCGTTACAGTTTGTTGCTTGAGCCGACGGGCAAGATCACTTCGCTGTTGCGAGTGCGCTGTATTTCGGAAGAGCATTTTGCTTTAGATTGCGACGCGGGTTTTGGCGAGGTCTCGGCGACTCGTTTGTCGCGATTCAAGATACGCATCAAATGTGAAATCTCAAGCAGTGCGCAGAGGTTTGTGGCAGTGAGAGGTTTATCCGCAATTGAACATGCCGAATTTTTGGCGCGTGGATTTGCGATAGCGGCATGGCGAGAAAAAGATCTCGCCGTTGATTTTGCTGTGAGCGACTTTGTTGCGGGCGATTTGCGTCAAGGCTCGAACGACGAATTAGAGCTGGCGCGTGTGCGAGCGAAGTGGCCGACGATGGACGTTGATATGAAGAGTGATTCGATGCCCGCAGAAACTGGTTTGACTGATTGCGCGGTGAGTTTCACGAAAGGTTGTTATCCGGGGCAAGAGCTGGTTGAACGCATGGATTCGCGCGGTGCGACGGCGCCACGACAATTGCGTTTGATTCGAGCCGAGGCTGGTGCGCGAGTTGGTGGCGGTCGTGCTTGATGGTCAAGAGATCGGGATTTATACGAGTGTTTGCCAAGAATTTGCATTGGCTCTGATCAAACGGTCGGCGGACAGCGGTTCAATCGAGATTGGCGCTTAAACTTCGGTATGACTTTTATTTTTGCATTCGATCATAAACATCGTCGCGCGCCAATGAGCATGAAAGATTTGCTCGGTGGCAAAGGCGCGAACCTTGCCGAGATGATGAGTGTGTTGAAGTTGCCTGTGCCGCACGGTTTTACGGTGACGACCGATGCGTGTCGCGCCTACATGAAGAGTGGCTGGCCGAAAACTCTTGACAAAGAACTTGCAACTCATGTTGTTCAACTTGAAAAAAAGATGGGTGCACGTTTGGGTGACCCGTCAAGCCCGCTATTGGTTTCGGTTCGTTCGGGTGCGAAGTTTTCAATGCCCGGAATGATGGACACAGTTTTGAACCTGGGATTGAACGATCGCAGTGTTAAAGGTTTGGCGTTGTCGACAAAAGACGAGCGCTTTGCCTACGACAGTTACCGCCGCTTCATCGCGATGTACGGACGAATCGTGCTGGGCATCGAGGGCGCGAAGTTTGAGCACCCATTTGAACAAGCAAAAAAGACTGCCGGTGTAACAAATGATGCGGCTCTACCTGCTGCGGCGTTGATGGCACTTTGCGAAACTTTCAAAGCAGTCGTCAAAGTTGAGACAGGCAAAGAATTTCCACAAGATCCCGCAAAACAGTTGCGCGGCGCAGTTGAAGCAGTGTTTCGTTCATGGAACGGCGCGCGAGCAATCGCATATCGCGTACGTGAAAAAATCAGCCACGACCTCGGCACTGCGGTCAACGTGCAGGCGATGGTGTTTGGTAATCGCGACAACAATTCGGGCACGGGTGTGGGCTTCACGCGCAATGCGGCAACAGGTGAAGACAAACCATACGGCGACTATTTGGTGAACGCCCAAGGCGAAGATGTTGTTGCTGGTATTCGCAACACTGAAGACCTAGACGCATTGAAGAGACAGTTTCCTTCGGTGCACAAAGAGTTGCTGGCAATCTTTGATCGTCTCGAGCGCCACTATCACGACATGTGCGATACCGAATTTACGATTGACCAAGGCAAGTTGTGGATGTTGCAGACTCGCGTCGGCAAGCGCACGGGTGCCGCAGCGTTGAAGATGGCAGTCGACATGACTGCTGGTTCGGGAAGCGGCAAACAGTCGTGGAAGATCACCAAAAAAGAAGCGCTGATGCGAGTCAACGCCGAACACTTAGACCAGGTGTTGCATCCGCAATTTATTAATAAGTCGAAAGCGCTGACAAAAGGTTTGGCGGCGTCACCAGGTGCTGCAGTTGGCAAGGTTTATTTCACTGCCGATGATGCTGAAGCGGCAGCCAAGAGTGGCGAGGCCGTAATTTTGGTGCGCAGCGAAACGAGCCCAGAAGACGTGCACGGCATGATGGTGGCAAAAGGAATTTTGACATCGCGTGGTGGACTCGTAAGTCACGCAGCAGTAGTTGCTCGTGGTTGGGGAACACCCGCAATTGTGGGCGCAGACTCGGTGCAAATCGACGGCAAGTCGTTCAAAGTTGGCGATGTTGTCGTGCGTGAAGGCGATGTAATTTCGCTTGATGGCACAACTGGCGAAGTGATGGTCGGCGAGATGCAGTTGACCGCCGCCAAACCAACAAAAGAGTTTGAGACGATTTTGAAATGGGCTGACGAGTTTCGCAAGGGCAAACTTGCAGTGCGTGCGAATGCTGACACTGCAGACGATGCGCTGAAAGCACGCGAATACGGCGCCGAAGGCATTGGTTTGTGCCGAACTGAGCACATGTTCTTGGCTCCAGATCGTTTGCCGGTGGTGCGTCGCATGATTTTGGCAAGTACACCTGCTGAAGAAGCTGCAGCGCTCGAAGAGTTGCGTGTGGTGCAAAAAGAAGACTTCGCTTCGCTGTTGCGTGCGATGTCTGGCTTGCCGGTGACAGTGCGTTTGCTTGACCCGCCGCTTCACGAGTTCTTGCCACGAGTTGATGAACTTGAAATTAAGGCCGCAACGACTGGTCTAGACGAACAAGAACGCAAGTTGTTGCGCGCGGCGCACGATTGGGCAGAGGTTAATCCGATGCTTGGTACTCGTGGTGTGCGACTTGGCGTTGTGAAGCCAGGTTTGTATGCAATGCAGGTTCGTGCGTTGATGCAGGCCGCCGATGAAGTTGCAGCCGAGGGTTACGAGCCGGTTGTCGAAGTGATGATTCCGTTGACGGTGACTCGCGAAGAGTTGGCGTTGGCGAGATCGTGGGTCGAGGCTGTACTTGTTGAATATGCGACACATCCGAAAGTCAAAGTTGCGGGGCGAGGCAAGAAAGTTACGCGTCCGAAGGTAACGATCGGCACGATGATTGAGACGCCGCGTGCGGCTCTGCGTGCAGACGAGTTGGCAGAGCATGCTGACTTCTTCAGCTTCGGTACCAACGACTTGACGCAGATGACTTTTGGTTTCTCGCGCGATGACGTCGAAAGCCGAATGATGCCTGCGTATCTTGAGGCAGGTTTGCTCAAGCGAAACCCGTTTGAGACGATCGACCAGACCGGTGTCGGCGAACTCGTTGAGATTGCTGCCAAGCGTGGTCGCAAGGCCAAGCGCAAGTTGAAACTTGGTGTGTGCGGTGAACACGGCGGCGACCCAGAGTCGATTGCGTTGTTCTATCGCGCTGGCCTCGACTATGTTTCGTGCTCGCCATACCGAATTCCGATTGCTCGCCTTGCCGCGGCGCAATCAATAATCGGTGGCCTCAAAACTGAAACCAAGTAACTAAATCTTCAATAATTTAGTTGAAGCTTGATTCTGTTCTTCAAATTGTCGTAGAGTGTGTGCATAGCCCGACTTGCCTGATGGCAAGCGATAATCGGGGGAAGTAAAACCAAAACAAAAAGTTTTGGTTCATCACCCGAAAGGTCGAGGCAAAATACACATGCTTAATATGTTGATAGCAGCAGAGAGTGACAAAGCGAATTTCGTAGATGTAGTCATCCCTTCGTGGGGTTGGCCGATGTTGTTGGTCGTCATCGCAGGTGCACTGCTAATTGACCTGCTTGTATTCCATCGCAAAGCCCATGTCATTGGCATTCGTGAAGCAGCAATTGAAAGCGCCGTGTGGATCAGCCTCGGTCTGGCATTCACAGGTGTTATTTATGCAATGTTCAACGGTCAAGGCGAAGGCTCAGCTTCGGCAATCGAATATCTCTCGGGGTATTTGATTGAAAAGAGTCTCTCAATTGACAACGTTTTTGTTTGGGCGATGATTTTTGCGCACTTCAAAGTTCCGCGTGAATATCAACATCGAACACTGTTTTGGGGAATCTTCGGCGCCTTGGTGCTTCGATTCGTGTTCATCATCGTCGGTGTTGCAGTCATCACGCGCTTTCAGTTCTTGTTGGTCGTGTTCGGTGTGTTCTTGATCTATACCGGCGTCAAAATCTTCAAGGCCGGAGACGAAGAGAGCAACCCCGCCGACACTCGCACGATGAAGCTATTCCGCAAGTTTGTGCCTTCGGTCGATCACTACGACGGTCAAAAAATGTTCACTATGCACAACGGCCATCGCATGGCGACGCCACTTTTGGCTGTGCTCGTATTGATTGAAGTTTCTGACGTGATTTTTGCCGTTGACTCGGTGCCGGCAGTTTTGGCCGTAAGTCGTGAACAATTCATCGTCTTTGCATCAAACGCGTTTGCAATTCTCGGCCTTCGAGCCCTCTATTTCTTGCTTGCCGATATGCGCGAACGGTTTGTCTTTATGCCTCACACAATTTCGGTGCTCCTGATTTATGTCGGTGTCAAGATGTCGATCTCGATTTGGTATCACATCCCGGTTCCGCTTTCTTTGGGGATAATTATCGGGGTGCTGACAATCGGTATTGTCGCTTCGGTGGTTCATGACCGTCGCAAAAAAGCCTAGATAACACTCATCAACTAGCCTTCGCCTGTGGCGATTGCTGATACAGACATTGAAAGACTGCGGGAGACCGTCTCGATAGTCGATCTGATTCAGGGCTATGTCCAGTTGCGCCGTGTCGGACGAAATTGGGTTGGGTTGTGCCCATTTCACGCAGAGAAGTCTGGGTCGTTCAATGTTCGCGAAGAGACGCGACGCTACAAATGTTTTGGTTGCGGTGCATCTGGAGATGTTTTCAAATTCATTCAAGAAATCGAACACCTTGACTTCGTCGGTTCGATAGAGCACATCGCCGGAAAGTCGGGCTACCAACTCACTTATACATCGGGTGGTCAGAGCAAAGATCGTCAACGCTCAAAACAACTGACCGAAATCATGAGCCAGGCCGTTGATTGGTATCACAATCGCTTGCTGACCGCACCTGATGCGCGTGTGGCGCGCGACTATTTGCGTGAGCGCGGATTGTCGGGAGATGTGGCACGCGAATTCAAAATTGGTTGGGCACCCGACGACTGGGATGCACTGTCACGCGACATCGGAGTGTCAGTAGATCTGTTGCGTGAAACCGGCTTAGGTTTCATCAACAAGCGCGGTAAAGCACAAGATTCATTTCGTGCACGAGTGATGTTTCCGATTTTTCGTGATTCGGGTGAGCCTGTCGCGTTCGGCGGAAGAGTTTTGCCCGGAAGCAAAGATCCAGCAAAGTATAAAAACTCACCTGAGACGGCGATCTATGCGAAGTCGAAAACTCTCTACGGGTTGAATTGGGCGAAAGCAGAAATTGTCACCGCCGATGAAGTGATTGTTTGTGAGGGCTACACAGACGTGATTGGTTTTCATCGCAGCGGAGTGCGACGTGCGGTTGCAACTTGTGGCACGGCATTGACTGAAGATCACGTTCGCTTGCTAAAACGGTTTGCCAAAAAAGTTGTGCTTGCGTTTGATGCCGACAACGCGGGGCAAGGTGCGGCCGAAAGATTTTATGAATGGGAGCAGCGCTACAAAGTCGAAGTGGGGGTTGCACATTTTCCGCAGGGCAAAGACCCGGGCGACTTGGCGAATTCTGATCCTGGCTCGTTGGCCAAGGCGGTTGAAACAGCCCAGCCATTTTTGGGTTTCCGTTTGCAACGTGTCCTTGACGCGGGTTCGGTGGCGACTCCCGAGGCGCGATCACGTACGGCCGAACAAGCGATGGCGGTTATCAACGAACACCCAGACACGAACGTCAGAAAAATTTATGCAGGACAAGTGGCAACACATGTTGGTATTCCCGTTGCAGATTTGGTGAAACTCGCCGAGCGGCGCACTCGCAACCCGTCGGTGACGATCGCTGCTGCACCGATGAATCGGCGTGGTGATTCGGCCGAATTTGTCGTTTTGGCTTTGATGTTTTCTCATTGGGAAGAAATTGCCAACTGGCTTTCCGAAGCGCTGTTCTTAGATGACGTGCATCGTCGTGCGTACCTTGCGGTGGGCGCTGCGCTCGGTGACGTGGCTCAGTCGCTTGAGAACGCCGACCCAGATGCACGCGAAGTTTTAGAGCGTGCAGCCGTTGCTGACGTTGAGTCACAGCCAGTTCGTGAAGCATGGAACTTGCTGGCCGCCGCTGTTCGGCGAGAACTTGCACATCGAGTGACCGTGAGTGACCCAGAGCAAATTCAAATTGATCGCTCGGCGCGATTGTTGCTCGAAAACCTAGATACGCCGAATATGGCAGAATCTGCAGCAGAGCAGTTACTCGGTTGGTTGAACGGTCGAGTTGGGGAGCACGAATGACATCATCGGCGTCAAAAGACAGCCTTGGGTCTGACTCAGTTCGTTTGTACTTGAACGAGATCGGTCAAGTTGATTTATTGACCGCCGATGAAGAAAAAGACCTTGGTAAAAAAATCAAGGCTGGCATTGATGCACAACAAAAGTTGAATGCAACACACAGTGAACTTGATTTTTCTGAGCGGCGAAGACTGCAACGAATTGCCAAAGAGGGCGAGAAGGCTAAAGACCACATGGTTCGCGCGAACCTGCGCCTTGTTGTTTCGGTTGCCAGGCGTTATGACCGAAAAGAATTGCAACTTGCCGACCTGATTCAAGAGGGCAACATCGGTTTGATGCACGCTGCCGATAAGTACGACTTCGAAAAAGGCTTCAAGTTTTCAACGTATGCAACCTGGTGGATTCGTCAATCTATGACGCGTGCGTTGGCCGATCAGGGTCGCAACATTCGCATACCGGGCCACATGATGGAGATCGTCAATCGAGTTCAACGCGCCGAACGAGATCTGACTGCCGAACTAGGACGCCTGCCAACACCAGAAGAAGTGGCGTTACGCAGCAGTTTGACGGTCGAAAAACTTTTAGACGTCATGCAATTGGCAATTCCGACAACAAGTCTTGATGCACCCGTTGGTTACAACACCGATGACTTGACCGTTGGTGACACGATTGCCGATAGTGACGAGAACGATCCGCTGGGTTCGACAGAGCGAGCACAGTTGCGCGACGCGGTTGAAAAGACATTGGGAGATTTACCTGAGCGTGAAAAAGAAATCGTGGCGATGCGTTTTGGCATAGGTCAGTTTGATCGCATCTTTACGCTTGAAGAAGTTGCCGACAAAATGAAGGTGACACGCGAGCGAGTGCGCCAAATTGAACAAAAAACTTTGGCCAGATTGCGTCACCCGCACAACAGTGCGAACTTGCGCTCGTTTTTAGACCCCGAGTAATTCGCGAATAACTATTTATTTCGTCAGGTCGACGACAGGCTCCCATTTGCGCGAAGTCCAAGAATTGATTAGAGCCTGTTGCACGCTGACTACATCGACTGCTTCTTTGAATCCAGGTGTGTAGCGCTCAGATGAAGTGAGGCAATTCATGAAGTTGAGGTCTTCGATTGCTACAAGATCTTCGAAGCCGATTGCATTGGCCATGCCTGGCGCAAACGCACCGTGAAACGGAAAGCGATCTCCGCCGAAGATTGTTTTGTAGCCCGTGTTGACACCGTCTTCTCGTTTGTAGAACTGCAATTCGTTGATCTTTTCAAGATTCCAAGAAAGAGCGCCTTCGGTGCCGTAGACCTCAAAAGCATTTTGACTTTCTGGGCCGACCATCGATCGGCTTGTTTCAAAAGTGCCGGTCGCGCCATTTTCGAAACTGCAGAGCATCGACGCGAAGTCCTCGTTTTCGACTTCACCTTTCGGGTCGCTCGCAGAGCCCCGACCATAATGACTGGCAGCGCCAGTCGGCAACGGGCGATGAGTAATTGTGTTGGCTTTCATGCCGGTTACTTCTTTGATTCCTCCGACCAAGAAGTGGGCGAGCGAAACAGAGTGACTCAAGATGTCACTGGTAACGCCGTAGCCAGCTTGAGCAAATTTGAATCGCCATGTGAGCAGACCAAGTTCGTCGCTGCCATACATCGACAAGAATCGACCGCGATAGTGAGTGACTCGACCGATAGCACCGCTTTGAATCAACTCGCGAGCATGAATCACGAGTGGTGACCATAAATAGTTGTAGCCAACACCCGTCGCAGTTGAGTGCTTTTGGGCGATTTTGTATGCCTCGACGGTTTGTGCCGGTGTGCCGCCGATTGGTTTCTCGCTAAAGATTGCTTTGCCAGCGGCTGCTGCGGCGCTGATCATCGGCACGTGCAACATGTTTGGTGCCGTTACCCAAACTGCATCAACATCTTTTGCTGTAACGGCTTCTTCAAAACTTGAAACTGCACGAGCAAAACCAAGTCGTTGACGGCGCGATCACGACGGCTCTGCTCGGTGTCGGCACAAACTACGAGTTCTGGTTTGAACTTTGCATCTGGAAACAACGACGGGATACGCAATGCAGCTCGGCTGTGCGCCTGACCCATCCATCCAAGACCTAGAACTGCAATACCGATTCGTTGTTTCATATTTGTCTCCGTTGTTGTTGATTAATTATTGACTCGACCTTTTGCCGAAGTCATCGGTACACGCGAATCTAGTTTCTGAGTCTTCCATGCGTCGCGAATCCAGTGATGGCTCGGGTCGTCGCAAAACGCCATTGTGCGATCTTCGGCGGGGCCTGCCAATACGTTGAGAAAATACATCGGATATTCGGGTGCAGCAATTGAAGGTCCGTGATAACCGGCGGGCAAAATATAAACGTCGCCGTCGCTCAATGTGATTGTGTCGTCGACTTTTTTGTCAACCGTGTATGCGTGAAAGTATCCGCGACCTTCGGCGTCACCATGGTCTGAAAGTTGTTTACCGATTCTGAAGTAATAAATTTCTTCGTTCATGTTTGGGCAACCTGCAATACCGTCGTGGCGGTGCGGAGGCCACGACGACCAGTTGCCACCAGGAGTTAGCACTTCACAGATGATGATTCTGTCTGCACCTTGAAACGAGTCTGGGGTGGCGATGTTGTTGACTTGGCGAGTCGCAAAACCAGCGCCACGTGGCTCAACTGGCACCGAACTTGCCATGCCGTGGTGTGCGGCAAACTCTTTTGTGGCGATCGCCGTGCACACAGCAACCTCACCACTTTGAGCAGACAAAGAAAACTTAGAACCCAGTGGCGCATAAAACCAGTCGGCGACAGCGGCGAAGACGCCAGGTCGACCAGCGAGACCGTATTTTTTGTCATTCAAGTGAACATCGACCGAAAGACTTGAAAGTGGCACGATGACTGCTTCGCGATTGCCAAGGTCGATTTCGACTTGTTTCGTGCTTGTCGAAAAGTCGTAGACATCGATGCCGCAGTAAGTCCAACCTGCGGTCTTGACGTCAAGCGCGAGAGGCTGGGTCGGCGTGGCAAGTGATCCGTTTGGAAAATACCAACTCGATGTCGTAGTCATTTATTTATTTGCTCAAGCCATGCACGAGACTTGCAGCTCGGCTAATTGATTTTTCGACGTCATCGTCATATGGAAAGAGTAACGGTCGCCCTGCGACGAGACCGATCACATTTGGAATTTTCAGGGCTCCGGCCCATTCATCAAATGTTGCATTGAGGTTTTCGCCCGGATCGCCGCCGAGCAACAGAATCGGCAAAGTTGTGGATTCGCGCAAAGAGATGTGGCTCGTCCACGCTGGCAACTTGAGCCAGGTGAAACCTGAATATGACCCAAGGCCTGAAGCAATCGAAATAATTTTGTCAAGTCGGTCTGTCGAACGATCGAGCGCGGGCATTCCTGCTGCGTCTTTCGTATACGGCAGTGGTTCTACGAGACAGACAATCTCTCGTTCAGCAAGCAGTCGCATCGCCTCGACGACGTATTCAATGGTGCGGCCCACGCCCGCATCAGTGTTTTCGATTCGTAACAAAACTTTGCCGGCATCAAGCCCGAGTGAAGCGATGTGGTCGGCATCGTATGCAGTCATCGGATCGTCGAGCCCCCAAGTCGAACCCAGATAGCCGCCGCGGTTCATCGTGCCAAAAACAAGTTTTGATTCAAGGGCGCCAAGCCATGCCAGTTCTTCGATGATGTCGGCACTCGCCAAGACGCCGTCGACCAGTGGGTTGCTGAGACTACGCATCAGCCTGTCGAGCAAAGACTTGCGGTTTGCAATTGCAAATGGATCTTTTGACGCAGCGATAATGCCACGCGCGGTGTGATCGGCGGCGACGATTAGAAGGCGACCGTCTTTGCCGATCATCTTTCGTCGGCGACGGTTGACGAGTGCTTTTTTGAATGATTCTGGGTGGCGCAGTCGCGCATCGATCAAACTTTTGTATTTTTCGTCGGTCAACATTTGAGTGGCTTCTTTGCTGTTTCTAAATTTAGATTTTTTGTTGGTCAGAGATAAACGAGCGTAAAACTTGTTCGGTTGGCATCGCATCGGCGCAGGTGAGTTTCGTTGCGACGTACGCACCCGCTGCATTTGCAAACTCACCAATTTCTCTTACCGTCCAGTTGTTGAGCAGACCATGGGCGAGCGCGCCACCAAATGCATCGCCTGAGCCGAGACCGCAAACAAGTTTGATCTTGCAGGGAGCAATGCGAATTCTTTCATCGGCGGTTGCCAGCATCACGCCGTCAGCTCCAAGTTTGACAATTGCCAGCGAAACGCCATCACCAAGAAGTTTGTCGGCGATTTGGTCAGGGTCAGTCAGTCCAATGGCCATTTCACATTCGGTGCGATTGCCGACTACAACCGAGCAGTTTGCGATTGCCGCTCTTGCAGCCACGCCAGCATCTTGCATAGATGGCCAGAAACTTGGTCGGTAATCGAGGTCGATCACCGTGTGTTTTTTGCGCCCGCGTTGTTCGAGCCACTTGAACGAAGACTTCGCCGTCGCGCCCGTAGAAAGTGCGCATCCGCTCATCCAAAAGACACCACAGTTTTCAATCAGATCTTGCGGCACTGATGCTGAATCAATAGTCGTGTCTGGCGCATTTGGTTGTCGATGAAAAATCAATTTTGGATCTTCTGGTGGGTCGAGGGCTGCAAGTACGACAGGTGTCAAGCCATTTGGTTCAGCCGAAACATATGTCGTGTCGACACCCCAACTTTTTAGTTTTTCAACTATGTATCTACCGAGTGGATCGGCACCAACTTTTGTCAGCAGAACAGTTTTGTTGCCGAGTTTTGCCGCCGCAACAGCGACGTTGCTTGGACTTCCGCCAACACTTTTAGAAAAAGTTTGATCGCCACCAAATGATGCGCCTGCTTCGACGCCATAGAGGTCAACACTCACTCGACCAACGGTCACAACTGTATTTTTCACCAAGGTGAGTTTACGCAAAGGTTCTCGATTTCTTTGAATCTAAACAAAAAGCGACTAGTTTGCGTGCATGCGAATTGCGGTTTTTGGTGCTGGTCGAATGGCAGAGATACGCATTGAAGACATGGTCAAAGACCCGCGCATCACCGAGATTGCCGTAATCAATCGATCGCCTCAACCTGCCGAGGCGTTGAAGTCAAAGTTCGGCGTCACGGTTTTGGCCGAGAGAGATTTTAAACCTGAAGATTTCGACTCGTATGTAATAACGACCGGAACTTCACATCATGCGACCGCGCTTGACCTAGTTGTCGGCCCAAAGCGCAAAATTTTGTGTGAAAAGCCGATTGCGCTCGAACTGAAAGATACTGACGATGTACTTGAGCGAGCACGTATAGCTGGTGCAGAAATTCAAGTTGGGTTTCAACGCAGGTTTGATCCGCCGATTGCGAAGGCGAAGCAATTAATTGCCAGTGGGGCAGTCGGCACTTTGTATCACCTTCGTTTCATGTCGAATGATATAAATCCGTCGTCGCGAGAATTTTTGGCAGGCAGTGGTGGAATTTTCCGCGACCTGCATGTTCATGACTTCGATTTGGCTGAGTGGTTGTGCGACGAGCCGATCGCCGAGGTTTATGCATCACGGCGGGTTCGAGAGTTTCAACAGTACGCCGAGTTCGAAGACGGCGATGTTGCGTTGATCCACGCAACTACCGAGTCGGGTGTGCAGATAAGTATTTCAGGAACTAGACACGATCCGCGTGGGCATGATGTTCGCTTCGAGATTTTTGGGTCAAAAGATTCGATAAGCGCAGGTTTTGCGCCGAGAACACCGTTGAATTTGCTCGACCCAGGTGTTGCTCTAAGCACGACGCCATACACCGGTTTCGTAGATCGATTTCGCGAAGCATTTCGTGAGGAAACCAAAGCGTATATCGAATGGATTTCTGGCAATCGCGAGAATCCATGTCCGCCGAGCTCTGCTCGCAGTGGCATCTGCATTGCGATCGCTTGCGAAATCTCGGCACGTGAAAAGCGTGTTGTGAAAGTTGCCGAAATTCGAGGCTCATGAGCCGCTTGAAGATTGTTCTAATTGGTTTGGGTCGCATGGGTCGCGTTCATGCGCAGGCTCTCGCGAAGTCGAAAACGATAGAAGTTGTCGCAGTTGCCGATACTTCAGAGCAGTCGCTGAATTTTGCCAAGTCGTTGTTCGGTGACATCGCTACTTTTACCGATTATAAAGACGCGATGCGCAACAGCCGAGCACAGAGTTGTCTGATTGCATCGCCAACACCATTGCATCCGCAAATGGTGCAAGATGCCCTCGATAACAATCTGCATGTGTTGTGCGAAAAGCCACTCGCACTTGATGTTGACGTTGCTATAAAACTCGCCGAATCGGCTGAAGCCAAGAAGTTGGTTTTGCAGTTAGGGCATTGGCGCCGCTTTTCACCACCCTGGGCAACGGCCAAGAAGCTTCTTGACGCAGGGGCGATTGGTCGACCGATAATGATTCGCCTGTCTCAGTGGGACGCAAACTCGCCTCCGGCAAGTTTTTGTGACGTAACAGTTAGCGGTGGTTTGGCAATTGATTGTGGGGTGCACGAATACGATCTCGCCGAGTGGTTTTTTGACAAACCAGTTCGCGCCGTGCGCGGATGGAATCTGTCTTTAGTCGAGCAATCACTGAAGTCTGTTGGGGATGTTGACAATCTCTGCGCAGTGCTTGAGTTTGACGACGCTTGCACTGCCTTTGTTGATCTCTCACGCAACTGTCGCTACGGCGATGATGTTCGAACCGAGATTTTAGGAAGTGATGGTGCACTGTTTGTCGATCTTTTGCCCACCGGTCGAACCCGGCTAGGGACGAGCGACGGTGTCGTCGAAGTGCCTAACTCACAAGTTGTTGATGCCACTGCGGCAGGAATTGAAAACCAACTAGATGCTTTTGCCAAGGCTGTCGCCGAGGGAAGCACGAAGAACATTCCGAATGGTCACGCAAGCGCTCGTTCAACAAAAATTGGCCATGCAGTGATTGCGGCCGCCAAGAGCGCCGAACGAATTGTGGTCTGAGATGTACGAAAATTTTGCTGGCACGATTGTTTTACATCAAGACGACGTCGGCATGTGTCACGGAGCAAATACGGCGTTCAAAGAATTATCAAAACTAGGTTCAATCACGAGCGGTTCGGTGATGGTGCCGTGCCCATGGTTTGCCGAGGCAGCATCAATGGCTGCTGCAGATTCTTCGCTCGATTTAGGTGTGCACTTGACGCTCACCGCAGAAAAGCAGTTTTATCGTTGGCGACCACTCACCAGCGCCAAAAAATCGAGCGGGCTAGTTGATGACGAGGGATATATGTGGCGCGACGTAACTTCGGTTCGCAAAAACGCCAATCTCGAAGCAGTCAATCTTGAACTTCGAGCACAATTAGATTTTGCGCTCGCTTCCGGTTTTGATGTAACTCATCTAGATGCACACATGGGTGCAACATTTGCTCCAGAGTTCTGTTCGATTTACATTGCGTTGGGTGTTGAATACAGGCTGCCAATTCTGATCACTAAAAAACTTTCGCAGTATGGACCAAACAACCACATCGCCGGTGTCTCTGATGAGCAATTCGACGAGTTCGTTAAATCGGCTCAAGCCAACAACTTGCCGATCTTTGATCGGGTTTTAGAAACAAATTTCTCTCGGCCGGCAAAAACAGAGTTGGCCGACGATGCCTATCAGCAGATGTTTACTCGAGATACAACTGGTTTGACTTTTGCAGCGTTGCATCCGAATGCCCCTGGTGAAGTCGAAGTGATTGAACCAGACCAGTTTCACGTGCGCACACGAGAATATGAGATATTCAAGTCGACAAACTATTTGAAATGGATCAGTGAAAAGAAAGTAAAGGCAATTGGTATGCGCGAGATTCGTGATCGAATGCGAAGCGCTATTTCAGCAAATTAATTAAACTTGTTTTGAAATATGCTCAGACATGCCGAAACTATTGGTGATTAGTTTCGTCGCGACAAAGACGGTTGCGGCGGTTGCTGCCAAGAAAACTGGGAAAGTCCAAACTCCGACACGTTCCAAAAATTGACCAGCGAGCCACGGCAAAGTCGTAGAGCTGATTCCTGCGGTTCCGACAATTCGTGCGGTCATTTTTCCGGATAACGAAGTTCGATTGCCGATGAACCCAAACATGAGCGGAAATTGTGGAGCTGCCGCAATTCCGTAGATCAGCGCACACGGCAATAAAAGAGAATCAAAACGCAAGTAGAGCAAAACGCAAGTTGCAATATTTAGCAAGGCGCCAATCTGAATTGCCAAGATTCCGTGACTTTTGCGGGCTAGAAAAACTGTGGCGAATCGACCGAGCATGAAGCCGATCCAATAAGTTGAGGTGAGAATTGCGGCCTCAGTCTTGGAAAGTCCGGTCTTGACCCCGTAGGTGTAGATCCAAGTTACAAAGACGACTTCAAGGGCGACATAGGCCAAAAAGAACATCACGATGAGCGCGATTTGTTTCTTTGAGATATCGGTTTCATTCTCTCTTTTTTCAAGATGTGGGTCGACTGGCGCGCGATGCGCCAACACGATTACAGCGACCGTGGCGATTGCGCTGGCAGAAAACCAATAGGCGATTGCTGCGTCACCGCGAATCGCATCTGAGGCGCGAACGATTAACGGGCTCACGATTGCGCCAACACCAAACATCGTGTGCATCAGGGCGAGACGAGGTCCGACTCTGTCTTTAAGTTCCCAGACGATCAAAGTGTTGCAACCCACGTCTGAAGTTGAAACAGCAGCCCCGAACAACAAAAACATCAGAGCAAGAACAAGACGTGCTGAAACGAACGGCACCAGGGCAAAACATCCAGCAGAAATAAGGAGTGCACTGCCGATTAGACGATTGCCCATACCGCGGTCATAGCCACGGGCAAAAATCTGCGTGCCAACGACATAACCGAACCCGTATGTCACGAGAACGATGCCAATTGATGCCAGGTCGACGCCAACTTGGTCGGCGAGAAGTGAAATTGATGGACCAACCAGCCCAAAAGAGAGACCAACTACAAGAAAGACGCCGAAGTATGCGCGGTGCGAGCGCGTGTTTTGGGGAGATTCAGCTACTGCACTCACTTAGTGCAGGCTACGGGCTTTGCTGTTCTTGGATTGGGATTTGAATTCACTGAATCGACGAGTGCGCTGGCGGCTTCAATCCGTGTGGCCCAAGTGCGATTATTTGTGATTCGACTCGTGGACCAAACAACGCCAATAATTTCCCCGTTTTTGTTGACGAGCGGTCCGCCCGAGTTGCCGACTTCAACTTTGACTTCTGCCTCAATGCCGAGTCGAGTTGTTTTCTCTTTAAGGTAAATGTCCTCGGTGTTGATCTTTAAGCGGCGTTGAACTTTTGCTTTACGAACGAACTGCTGTTGATCGTTGAAGGCGACAAAGAAAGCGTCTTCGCCGGCAGTCGCTTGGCCAAAAGCCAACGCAGGTAAAGGCAGATCTTGTGGCATTGGGCTGATTTTCAGCAATGCCAGATCTTGCGCAGTGTCGATCGCGACGATTTTCGCTTCAAATTTGTCACCGTTAATAGTTGTGATCTGACTTGAGGTTTGACCGGCCACGCCGTGGGCAACCGTCAAGATGAGTTGTCCGTCGATGACCGTGCCGACGCTGCGAGTCTCTGCCGTGCGACATCCTGAAGAAGTAATCAGCACAACAGACTCGAAGCTGCGTTGCGACTTGCCGCCTTGTGCATAAATGAAAACCGTTGCAGCGGCAAGTGTGCTGAAGAACGCAAGTGAAATGAATTTGAGCCTGATTAAGAAAACTTAGTAGATCGCAGATATTTCTACTAGTTTGAAGGTGCTAACCAAATTATCTCTCGCAAATTATTGAAAGAAGAAATGTCAAACACATCGTCTAAGACCAAAGTTTCAGTTGTTGATCGCCTTGTTGGTAACCCTATTTCGTGGGGTGTGTGCGAGGTTCCTGATTGGGGTTTTCAACTTGATGCACGCACCGTGCTCGGCGAAATGAAAGCCGTTGGTTTGAAAGCAACTGAGCAAGGCCCCGTTGGTTATCTCGGCAATACTCCGCAAGAAGTTTCGAGCGTTGCAAATGAATTCGGTTTGCCAATTGTTGGCGCATTCGTGCCTCTTGTTATGCATGACTTGGCACAACGTGATGCGATGCGCAAAGCAGCACACTTCTCGGCGAACCTGTTGAGCGAAACCGGAAAAGGCTTTTTCATTACTGCAGTCGTCGTCGACGAAGGTTGGGGAAAGCGGTTCAAACTTTCAGATGCTCAGTGGCAAGCGATGTTTGACGGTTTCAAAGAAATTGATGAAATTTGCGCTAGCTATGGCATTCGCCAAGTTTTACATCCGCATTTGAACACACTCGTTGAAACACAAGACGATGTGAATCGTGTAGTTGCAGGTTCGAATGTACGTTGGTTGCTTGACACTGGCCACATGTTGATTGGCGGAACTGACCCAGTTAAGTTCGCGCGTGAAAACTTCTCACGCATCGATCACTTTCATGTGAAAGACGTAAAAATGGAAATCGCAAAACGATTTTTAGCTGGTGAGATCACATTGATGGAAGCGACTCGAGACGGTGTCTTCTGTGCTGCCGGTGATGGTGATGTGAAAATTGCTGAAGCGATCGAAGTGATGGAGTCGAAGGGCTACGAAGGCTGGTATGTGTTAGAGCAAGATATGGCCATTGTTGGTGACCAGCCCCGAGACGCAAAGATCTCTACAGCGGGAGTTCGCCGCAGCATCAGTTTTCTTGCCCAACTCAAGTAATTGAACTAAGGCCCGGCCGGAGATCGGAAGGCGTCGTGTAGGGAAAGAGTGTAGATCTCGGTGGTCGCCGTATCATT
>OFRA01000145.1_pt1 | contig 18008 bp, 27 predicted proteins | sample 1543001 | NCBI WGS metagenome assembly OFRA01 (sample SAMN07774221, study PRJEB24372) | wastewater metagenome | isolation source: Lake Maggiore Verbania | place: Italy: Verbania | collected 2015-12 | reverse complement strand
CACTGCATACATGACGCTTACGGCTGGAGTCATGCTGGCCACAAGCGGCTTTGTTGAGTTCAGCGGGCCTGGGTCGTACGACGCGCAGACCAGAAACAAAATGCAGCGACTCAACACTCAGTCGTACTCCATCCGGATCAAAAACCCGATGACCGGTCAAGCAACGCGGTGGTGGGACCTGCAAGCACTAGACACCGTCTCCAACATCTTTTCGTTGATCGGCTTGCACATGAACATGACCAACAACTTGCCCAAGGAGGACCGAGAGATCTTGTCGGCCAACTTTGTCCTGGCCGCTGCCGAAGCAGTTCGCCAGGTGGGCTTTGCGCAATTCACCAAGGACATGTACAAGTCCATGGGCGAAATCTTCAACCTGGTCTCGGACCTGCAAACCAAGGACTTTGTCCCGACAGAGGGCCAGATCGACCCGTTCTCTGGTTTTGTCCAGCGTCGCTTGACCGGATTCATGCCTGCCATTTTCAACAACACCCGCAAAGGCACGGATTCGTATCAACGGGCCATCGAGAAGTCCGAGTTGCCGTTTGGCTTTGGCTTTGCCCATGAGCTAGCGCAACGCTTTGCAAGCCGAATCCCAGGCCTGTCAGATCAGTTGCCGCCGGTGCTGCACCCGTTGACCGGTGAACCGGTGCCAACAGATCAGACCTGGGGCGTCAACTACTTGCCGCAGGACCAGCCTTGGCTCCGGGGTCTTGCCAACAGCATGAGCCCAATGGCCTTCAGCCCCACCAGGGAAGGGTCGTCGGACCCTGTCGACATTGAGCTCGGTCGCCTGTCTGGCCGTGGCACAGCGTTCCAGATCTGGGGACCCAATGAGCTTGGGATACCCAACTTCCGCATGAACCAGACCCAGCTCAACAAATTGGCCATGGTCACCAGCCGGTTCATCCCACCCGGTCGTGGATCGACGCTGCACGAAGGGTTGAGCGCCATGGTGGCCCCTGGGTCCAGCTATTGGCAACTGCCGCCACCAGAGCCCAGCAAGGCCACTCAGAGTGCCCGGGCCATTCGCATCAACAAAGAGATCAATTACTACAAGCCTTTGATCAAGGCCGAGTTCTTGGCATCAGAGCCAGAACTTGCGAGGATGATTGCAGAAAACAAGGCCAGTCAGACCCAGGCCACGTTCGAAGCCAATTTCGGCATGCAGTCGTCCTGGTCCCCAACCCCCCGCTAGACCCCGATGGCTTACTCCTACACCGCGTTCACTGGCAACGGATCAACCACCCAGTACGCGGTGGCGTTTGCGTACATCCGTCGGGAGCACGTTGCCGTCACGGTGGCCGGAATCCCCGCCACGTTCACCTGGGTCAACAACAGCTTGATCCAGATGGACGCAGCGCCAGCGGCCGCTGCTGCGGTGCGGGTGTACCGCACAACCCCGATCGACGCACCGCTCGTCGACTTTGCGGACGGGGCGACGCTGGTCGCTGCTGACCTGGACACGAACTCACGGCAGTCCATCTACATCCAACAGGAACTCAACGACGCCCAGGTGGACAACTTGGCGGACTTGATCCCGAACGGAAACAAGGGGGACATTACGACGTCGGCCAGCGGCGCGGCTTGGGCGATCAATACCGGCGCGGTCACCGAAGCCAAACTTGGCACAGGCGCGGTTACCAGCACAAAGATCCTAGATGGCACCATCCTTAACGCTGACGTTAACGCATCTGCTGGCATCACCGCTGGCAAGCTCAGCTTCACCCAAGTTGGCACTGGCGCAACGGCTAGGACCATTGATTCCAAACTCAAAGACGTAATCTCCGTCAAAGACTTTGGAGCAGTAGGGGATGGGGTGGCAAACGACACGGCTGCACTTCAGGCGGCGATTGATGCAGCTGCCGCCATGTTTAATCAAACAGCTTTCCCTCCTGCTGGTTCCCCCTACAGCCCCCCAATCGTTCTTTTCCCCCCTGGCGCTTACAGAATTACAGACACGCTCAACGTTTACGTAGGACTTACGTTGGCGGGCATGGCAGGCGTTCCATACACAGTTGAGCACACGCGGATCATTATGGATACGTTAGGGGGAACCGTTAACCTCACCAAGAACATATTAAACCTTACGACAGTCTTCCAGTCGGTATCTAGATCTAGCAACCTTACTGTAACCATCGAAGATCTTGGGTTCTGGATTACCAATCCTGGATCTACGATTCCAGCGCGGGGCGGCACTGGGTCCGTCTATAACCCCACAACCGGAGGCTCACACATCTTTTGTGCAGAAAGCTGCATCGACACCAGAATCAGGAGATGCAATTTCTATTCATCTCCAAACGCCGGTATTCGCTTTAAGGATTGCTCAACTGCATCCTTCAACGTTGACGAGTGCGAGTTTGACACTCCGTCAGTAGGCATCCGCCTTGACAACTGCACTTTAGCGTGGCCCCAAGTAAATCAGTCTAGGTTCTACAGTGGTGTTTACCAGATCCTTTCCACTGATACCGGCGGAACTATTCAGGTTAATGGATGCGACTTTCAGCTTAATGCGCGAATCAGCGCGTCTGGCACAAGAAAGCTGGAAAACTTTATCTTTGTTGCCAACCTCCACGAAGGATCCGGAAACGTTGGAGACGCTCTTTATGTGCAAAACGCTGCACAGGTCAACATTAGTAGCAACACTTTTGGCGTTAGCACGGAAAGTGCTATTTATGTGGCGGATGCAGACGACGGTGTAATTTCTGGTAATTGCATAAACTCCCCCGGTTACAACACCTCTAACTCCTCAGCGGCCACGGCTCCAGCTGGCATCAGGCTCCTTGGGTGCAAGCAATTAGCCGTAACAGGCAACAGAGTAAAAACGCTAGCAGGGGCGACTTACAACGGATTTGGCATTATCTCGTCTGACAGCGGGGGCCGGGTTTCTCGCTGCATGTTTAGTGGCAACCGCATCTCTGACGTATTCAACGGCGCAAGCCATCGGAGCCAAAGCAGACATCTAAATGTTGAGACAACAGACTCGCTTGCTGGCAACGACTTTGATTCCGGCAAAATTGAAAACCGTCTGCTTCGGTCCCGGGCAGGCGTTTATTACGCAACGCCACTGACCCTCCAAGCCTCATCCGGCTCTGTTTTTATCGCATTTGATAATACATCTTCCTGTCGCGTTTACGTTCATGCAGAGCAAATCTCTACTAACGACAGTTCAGAGTTTGAAGTCATCATTACACGAACAAACTTTTCTGGCACTTACTCCATTAGGGGCGTCAACAAAGACGCCACGTTAAACGTAGGGAATGGTCCGCACACACTTCTTGCTGGCAACACGGTTCTTTTTGCTATTTCTGGATCCAGCCTTCAGATAACTTTTGCTTACACCACCGACCCCATGTCGTATTCTGCGGTTGTTGTCGGTGCTCGAAACTAACAACACTCTTCCCCACCACCACCACCACCACTATGGCCCTCACAACCACTCTCCAAGCTCAAACTCAATTTGGCACAATTGAAGTTCCAAATTGCTACGTTCGCGTTTCAAGTGTTCAAGTATCAAAAAATGAATCTGGCGCTAGCGTTGTGTTTCTAAAGACTGCAAGCGGAGGTGTTCTAAAAGAAATGTATTACACTTTTTCTAGCAGTCTTGATGAGCCTAACCCCATCAAGCAGGCCTACCTATTTCTCAAGACCCTCCCTGAGTTCTCCGGCGCGGTTGACTGCTGATGGCCGTCAAAGCAAGGTCGGGACCGGCGCCATCACCCATCGCGCTGGTCCATGCGTGGGCAAGGGCGGTAAATTGAGTCGACGCTAGCCGCAACCATGGACCCCGCCACCCTCGCTGCCATTCTTGGCCTCGGCGGCGCCGGGGTCTCTGCTCTCTGGAAGATTGCCGGGGGCCTGGGCCGGTTTGAGGCCAAGACCACCACGATCCTTGGCGCGATGCAGGTCATGCTTGAGGACCATGAGGACCGCCTTCGGGCCATTGAGCGCAAGCATTGAACCCGATTGAACAGAGCCTCGAGCTCGAGTTGAGCGAGGTGCGAGTCCAGCGGACGTTGCTGGAGTTGTATGAGGACGAGGACTGGTCAGGACTCCTGGCCACAGCAGAACTCCTGAACACCGCTTGGCACCACGAAGTCATGGTGACCCGATGGTTGGCCAAGGAGGCAGCAGACAACCTGGATCGCAAGTGGCAAACTGCAGCCAGTGACTCCTCCACCTCATGACCCCCAGGATCGCTGAGTACGTTGCCGTTGCAATCGCCATCCACGGCGCTGCAGTGGCCATTGTGAACCTCACACCCACCCCTAAGGACAACGAGGCCCTGGGTCGCTACAGCCGGATGGCGGTCAAGCTGTACCGGGCCATCGAAATCCTGGCCGGTGTCATCACCCCACTGGTCAAGCGGTAGCCCAGGGCTACTTCTTCTTGGCGGTCTTGGCGGCCTGCTTGAAATCAGCGGCGCTGGGGGCCCCTTTGGCCCCTGGTTTCCGCATGGATTCACCGGATCCGGCTTTGATCCGGTCGCGTTTCCGCTTGATGTTGATGTAAAGCCCGGCTTTGGGGTCAGCCATCAGTAGCCCTTCTTGCCGCCGCCGCCTTTGGTGCCTTTGCCGCCTTTTTTCATGGGTCTGGTGTCAGTAATCCCACCTTAGCCGGGGTTTGCCGGGGCGCATCCCGATGTGAATGAAGCCTCGGGGAGCCCCAAGACCCAAAGAATACGGCCATTCCTTGTCAGCCCAGGCCTGCAAGGTGTAGATGGACTCCCCGTCGATGTAGAAATCGACGGCGCCGGTGTTCGGTGCGTCGTAAAGGTGCTCTGAACGGCTGGCACCACCGACCTGGGCGTTGATCCTGGGGGGCCTGTGGCCAGAAGTGATGATTGCAGGTCCACCAAAGTGATCCCGGGCCTTCTGGACGAACTGAGCCAGCACCAGAGCCGTGTCGCACTGGTGTTGAGCCGTGAACCTGCGGGCTTCGGACTGTTGAGTGAGCTCGCCGTACGCCACGTTGAGGGTCAGGCTGTAGCTGAACGGGGATCCGGGCTGGAATAGGCCCACCTTGGGCTTCGGGGCCGCCCTGTACGCTTCTGCAAAGTCCTCGAGCTGTTTAGGCGTCAGGGCTTCCTGGAGCTCGTTCCAAGCCGCCAGCTGATGCGGCAGGCCGGCGTCATGTTTAGCTGCGTCTGCGAGACGAATAACCGACATTTGCGCTGGTGAGAGGGGCCCGGGGAAAAATCTGGACGTCGTCCACCTTCCACGGAATACGTTCCCAGACATCACAGCACGTGGCAATGCCCCAAGCCATTTCTTCGTTCTCCGCAACGACAATGGTCTGAAAAGAACCCAGCTCCCTGGTGCCCCCGTACCCGATGAGCTCACCGGGGACCCGGATCACCCAGGCCCTGGTGCCGGGTCGTCTACTGACGGGGCCTGATCCAGCCACCGGCAACTGGGGCCGATGCAAGATCCGTAATACTGCCGCCCAAAAGGCTTCGGTCCAACGCTCCTTCAAGGTCCCCCATGTACGCCTGAAGCTCCAGGTCCCACAATCCTGACTGTCGCTCCTTGATTGCTCGGTCTTCATCAATGGCCAGCGATTCGTTCCAGTATTGAACCGCACCCGCAAGGGCATCGAGACGGTCGTCGTGGGCCAAGCAACCGCGATCGACGGTCAGGTGGGTCAACTGGTGAAACAACTGGTACGCCAGGCGTTTCTCGACGGCTTCATCGTCTCGGGTCTTGGCGTCTCCCTCAATGACCGATCGACTGACGATCAGCCGGTGCTGGTTCAGGACGGGCTCCAGGGCCGCAATGATGCGGCGTTCCTTCTGCACGTTGGAGCGAACGGTCTCAATAGTGCACGGATGCTGCACCTGCAGGTACGGCTTCAGGAGGCTCTCCAGCATGCCTTGACCGAACTGGTCCTCCAGGAGGATCAAGTTGACCTTTTGGCGCTTTGCAGCCGCTGCTAGGCCCTGCAGGACAAGTTCTGAGTAGCCGTCTCGGAACGCACCGGATTCCAGCAAAAACAAATTGCCGTTGAGGTGAGCCACAACCGCGTACGCCGTCTCGTCCAAACCCCGGCCAGAGGGGTCAATGAACATGACGCAGCCATCAAACAGGAGCCAAGTGCCGTGGATGTAGGCCGGCCGGTAATAAAAATCGCCACTGAAGCCGACGGCTGGTAAATCGCTGATGCGGTACTCGGCCCCGGAACTCCACACCACCTTTTCCGGGGCGTGATCAGAGACCTCGAGCACCATGAGGTCCGCCAGCTTCAATGGGAACCGCTGGGCATCGCTAAGACTGGTGTCCAGCTGAAACTGCAGGGCAAAGGCTGACCGGCCGTACGACGTCTCGCGTTCCAGCAGATCCATTTCGCTGAAGCGACCTGGGTCCGTGGGCTGATTCGTCAACTCTGGGCACCCTTCCGCAATGACGGGGGCCAGGTGGTCGCCGTATTTGACGGGCTTCTCGGGGTACCGAGCTGGCCAGATGCGCACCTCGTATGCGCGTTGGGCCAACTTGTTGTAGATGGACTCCTCGGTCTGGGGAGTGCCCAGGAACATGATCTCGCCACCGGGCTTCAAGATGGCGTTGAACTCACCGACAGCGGCCAAGAGCTTTTCCCGGATGCCAACGGACCACGACGTCGTCGGTGTCTCCACGTCGTCCGACAGGATCAAGTCGGCCCGGGACCCAGTCAACTGACCAAAGATGCCGACTGCTTTGACGGATGGGCTCTGGTCCGGAATGGCGGGCCTGACGTCGAACCGGTTCACGGCTGACCGTTGCTCATCCCGATCTGGCTCCAGACACTGGAGCATCGGCATCTCGCGGATCAAGCGGATGCAGAACATGGTGAAGTCATCGGCCCGGGTCTTGGAGGCCGACACGACCATGATCTTGCGCTGTGGGTCCAGGCGCAGCAACCACAGCACATAGGCCGCAGCCATCCAGGATTTGCCAACACCTCGAAACGCTTCAACAATGCGGCGCTTGGAGCCGTGTTGCATGTAGTGGGCGATGTCGAGCTGGATCGGCGTTGGATCCGGCAAGTTCAGGTGTCGCCACACAAGAACCAAGAAATAACGAAAATCAGACGAAAGCGGCTCGGGAAGCCTGTCCCAGTTCATGATTGCAACAATTTACTAAGCATGTACTAAGCCCACGGTCCCACAGAGGTGCTGGCGCCAGCGGCGCCGATGGGCCAGATAGCAAAAAAAGATCCTGCGACTGTGGAATAGGCGCCACCTGGCGCTGCGGATAACTTGTACTGGGGGATAAACGTGCCGCCAGCGTCAATGCTTACCGTGCCGTGGTAAGTGTAACCATATTGAATTGTTGCTAAAGAGGTCGCTGACGTAAGATTTGCAATCGTTGCAATCGTAATGTGAGAAGCGCTTGTAGCGCCTGTGCCAACGGTTGGAGGAGCAACAGTAGCTCCAGTCACATAAGCAGTGTAGAAAATATTGTTAAGGGTGGCGGTGCCGCCGAATAGTATTCCTAGTGTGTGGCTCGTCGTACCCGCTGTTTTTGAAAGCAAAAAGTCAGCCGTAAAAGCGTAAACGGTGCCTGCCTCTAGCGAAACGCCAACATTAAACAGTGACTGCGCTGTAGAACTATTTGCCCCAGCAAAGTTGCTATTTAACCGATAAAACATCATTGACGGCGATACGCCGCGGCCCGCTGGCGTGGAATAAAACACCTTGCCGTCGTATTCCGTTGCACCAGCTGTTGCGCTGGTCAAATTTGCGCCTGACTGAAAAGCCAATGGCGATAAAGATGTAGTGCCAGCAGCCAGTGTTAGCTTGCTGGTCAACGTGCCACCAGTAAAACCGCTTGCGCTGCCATCGCTGGCTGCGGTTAAACGTCCTTGAGCGTCAACCGTGATAGAAGTATTTGTGTAACTTCCAGGCGTGACAGCAGTATTTGCAAGCGCAACAGTCCCTGTTGTAACAATTGGACCACCAGTCAGCCCTGTGCCCGTTGCAACGCTGGTTACCGTTCCAGTGCCACCAGATGCAACCGGCACCTCAGCCCATTCAGTGTCGTAATTGATGCCACTTGCTTTGCGCAAATATTGGTTTTCCAGCCCGCCTGGTGCTACGCCAGTGCTTGGGTCGCCTTCTGGAGCTGGAAGATATTGGCTCATTAGACAAACTCAGTAACTTGAGCTGCTCCGTTAGCGTTGATCCAAATGCCGTAAATAGCATTAATTGCAATCAACTGTTGATCCAACAATAAAAATGCACCGGGTTGCACTTCTATAAAGGAATTGGCAACAGTGGCTGGATTGCTGAACGACAAGTACAACTTACTGGTTGAGACGTTGCTGACCATCAAGCCTTTGCGATTGGCGTTTGATGCCAACACCAAAGTGCTAGACGACGTGCTTGTAATTGACGCGGTGGTTGGAGTGCGAGCAGCGACAGTGCCAACAACAGGCACAACCGATGCCCGAAGCTGTGCATCGGTTAAAGGCCCCGACACGGTTAAAGCTGCGGCCCTGAGCTGAGTGTCGGTCAAAGGGCCAGACACAGGAACAGCCGTAGCCCGCAGCTGGGTGTCCGTCAAAGGCCCGGAAACCGGTACCGACGTCGCCCGCAGCTGGGTGTCCGTCAAAGGGCCATCAACGGTGATAGAACCGCCCCCGTCGTCAATCGACAGGGTCCCACCAGCGTCGCTAACAGGCACCGGAGAGCCACTGGTGTTGTTGACGGTGACGCTGGTGGGAACTGTGATGTTGGAAATAGTGACCGAACCGCCGTCCAAGGTGACTGGAATTGATGCACCAGCTGGCCCTGAGACTTGTACGGGGCCGTCGTTAGGGCCAGTGACGTAGGTAGGCATGATTAGGCGGCAGCGGTGTCAATAACGGCAAAGTTGATGGCCACAGCTTCGCCAAGAGCGCCACCGGTCGTGTTGACAATCCGGAAAATGGCGGAGCCAGCAGCCACGGACACGCAGTGGGCTTGATACGCACCAGCTGTGCCGCCACCGGAGCCACCGGTAACAATGACGACGTCAGTGCCGGTAATGGCGCTGTTGGTCATCGTGAACTGGATGGCGGTGTTGGAGGCCAGGCTGGCGTTGTGCATGGTGACCACGCCGCACTTGGCGTTCACCGTGACGCCCTGAGACTTGCTAGTGAGTTGGGTGACGGTGCCGAAACCAGCGGGGCCAAAGCCAATGGCGGGGGCAGCTGCAATCGTGTTGTTGGTCGAAGTCGAGATGTAAAACCCAGACGGGATGTCAGCAGGATCAGGCATGGGAGGTTCTAGGCGACCTTGCGCCGGGGCATCTGCACAATCTTATCCATGTCCGGCAACGACGCCACCAGGTCCCCGAAACTGGTGCCGGCCACCGGTTGAGCTGAGATGCCGTTGTCCTTCAGGAACTGGCGCAAGATGTTGAGCTCAGCGGTGCTGATTGACCCGTCCTCAAGCCTGGAGCGCAGGTGGAGCGCCAGGTCGGTGTGGAGGTTCGACAGGACCCTTGAGGCTTCTGATTCGTTAGGGCGACCCATGGGGACACAGGCGAGCTAGTGAGCAAATGGTAGGACCTAGGACCAGTAGATCTGCTCACCTACAGGCCCTACCGGGCCAGAGCGGTGGCAGTAGTACATATGTGTGCGTGAGTGAAGAAGGGGAAAGAATCCCCCCCCCTATAGTTACTATAGTTAAATATAGATACTATGGTTAACCATAGTGTATAGCTTCCCGAAGGGAAGCGGTTAGGAGGTAAGGTAATACCAAGCACATGGTTAACCTAGGAGTAATATGGTTAACCAGGATCTTCTTTCATTGTTATTGATGATGAAAATACATAGTGATCTATAGAGAACCATAGACACCTATATTTACCTCTATTGAATTATGGCGGACGTCGTTTCACCGGGGGTGGGGGTAGGGGGAAGGTGGAAATGGGGTGAAACTTGGGGGACAGGGGTGATTTTTTGGTGGGAAAATTTGAGGGGCTTACGCTATAAGCGTCGGCGGGGCTCACCCCCCTCCGGGGTCGCTCCCGCTTGTCCAAAGCGGCACCCGGGGGTGTCCAAGGGCAGCCTGGCCCCAGTGATACCAAGGGCTCTGGGCCATTGCGTACCTGTTGATCAGACAGTGACGCAGGCTGGACAGGGGTTTTGGCCAGGGTGGCCAGGGGTCCTGGTGAGAATGATTCTCATTCCCAGGGTGGACCTGGAAATCACTTGGCGCCTCGCAAACTTCACCGACCCCAATTGGCCAATGGTTCGCTATAGTTCAAGAGCAACCGGGCCGAAGGTCCAGGGTTGCAATACAACCAACCGCAGTCCTATCCAATGACAACGTCCTTCCTGGCCTTGTGCCTTGCAGCCGTGATGCTGCCGCTCCTGGTGCTGCTCTGGGCCACCGAGTCAACTGAGGCCCGCACCCGGCGCCTAAGCCGCTCTGGGTGGAGCCAGCGCCGCATCGCTGATCACCTAGGTGTCACCCGGTACCGGGTACGCCTGGCCTTGGCGGCTTGAGCCGCATTCATCCATCCATCCATCCATCCATCCATCCATCCGCAAACCTGAAGCCATGACAACAACAACGACACCAGCCGCCCGCATGCTCGAGACCCTCTGGATCGAGCCTGACCGTGCCGCGGCCGCATTGACCGACAGCAAAGCCGCAATGCTGAGCTGGGCCGGCCGCACTGGCCGCTACACCGTCGACGACCTGGAGGCCATCCTGAAGGGCCACGGCGAGACCCTCCGGACCTGGGTCGACGACTGTGCCGCGCACGGCTTCGACGCCGTCTACGACGCTGAGGCCCTGCTCACTTGGCTGGGGTACTGAGCCCTGGCCACACCGGGCCCACACCGGGCCCCCATTCCATCAACAACAACAACAACAACACCGCAGAACAATGACTGACACCACTTACAACGGCTGGCGCAACCACGCAACCTGGGCCATCGGGTTGCACTTAATGGACACGGTGACCGCCTGGATCATTGACGACCTTGAAGCTTGGAGCGATAACGCCGACGTCGACCAGGCCGCGACTCTGTTTCAAGACTTGCTGGAGGAGCAGCTGGAAGCGTCAGGGGTGATGACCTACCCGTTACTCAACGACCTGCTCGACACCTCCGACATCGACTGGCTGAGCCTGGGGCGCCATGCCCTGGAAGCTGCCGGGGTGCCCGTTCTGGTGCTGGTCTGAATCCATGAACACCAGCCTGCTGACCGCAGGCCTGGCCGTGCTCGGGTCCTCCGTCCTCTGGATGGCGACCCTGGCGCAGCTGGGTCAGCCGCATTACCCCGAGACATCAATTCCCGCTCACTCAACACGCACCACGCACCCAGGCCCATGAACCGCACCCTTGACCGCACTGACACCCACCTCATCACGATGACCATGACCGAGGGCCATTGGCTCCGGATCCGCGCCGCCCTGCTATGCGCTGCTGAAGATCTGGCCCAGGTCGGCTCCGATCAGGAGCGCCAGTACAAGCACAGCTACGACCTAGTGCGGCAGGGCCTCGAACCCTGGCTAGGTGGCCACGCCAGCACCCTGGCCTGACCTCAGCCCGGAGCCCTTCGGGGTTCCCTGCTGAGCTCACCAAGCACAGCACTACAACACCGCAGCAACACCCCGTGAACAACACCGCACCACAGCAGGGCCCCATGGAGTTCGAGACCCTGCGTCGGTACCTTGCCCGGGCCCACAACAACAGCCAGGACAGGGCCAGCCGCTGGGGCCATCGCCCAACCAGTGCATACCTTGAGGCGTGGAACTGGTGCAACGACATCGAGGCCAGGCGCACGACAGCCCGGCCGAGCTGGTTGGCACAACGGGCAATCAGTGCCGTGACTGAAGTCTGCCCGCTCAACTTCGCTTGAAAGAACAACACCCCACCACAACAGGGCACCGTACGCCTGACGCCAGCACGGAGGGCTCCGGCCCTCTCTGCTGCCCTCGCAGCACCTAACACCCACGCTCCACGCCCCTATGCCCACCCCTTACGAACTCATGGACGCCTACCGCACCTGGTGGCGAGCCAGCTACACCACCGCGCCCAACAGCCAAGCTGTAATCCTCGCCGCGGCCTGGGCCCAGCACGTGCTCAGCACCTACCGGGCCGGCGAGGATGCAGCACCACCAACAAGGGAGGCGACGCCATGAAACCCGAGCCCGTTGTGTTGGCTCAGCTCCGCTCCGACCTACTCGATGCGATGTGGCTTGTGTACCCACAGGCCCTGTCGTTGGACCAGCTGGAGACAGCGGTCCGCATGGCGTACCTGACCCGGGACACAGCGTGGCTAACCAGTGCCATCAAGGCACAGCTGTCGATGTTGAATCAGTCGGCACTGATCAGGCCCAGCACCAAGGGGTACCTGTTGACCGAGCGGGGTCGACGGGACCGCCAACAGGCGCAGCGGTTCCTTGGACCCACCAACAACCAACCCACACCACCAGAGGCGGCATGACCACCAACATCAACGCCTTGCTTGAAGAACGAGGCAAGACACACGGGGATTATGCAGTTCATGCATTGATCACCCAAGACCTGAAGCGCACCATCACTCACCACGTCGGGGACCTGGACCGCAGGCTCGACGACGACATGGCCGAGACCTTGGACATGATCGCTCACAAGATCGGGCGCATCATTGCCGGCAACCCGGCTGAGCCTGACCATTGGCGTGACATCGCTGGCTATGCACAGCTGGTGGCCAACAGATTGGAGAGGACCAATGACTGAACCCACCAACAGCCAGGCCCCTGTCGTCATCGACTCAATGGAAAACCTGCCTCTCCGGATGCTCGATGCGTTCTGGTGCTTGACCAACAACTCGATGACCATCACCAGCCCTGACCGCATGCGGGCTGTGTTGCGCCTGTTGGCCGACGAGGTCGAGACATGGGCCCCGTCGTACCTCGAGTCAAAGATCTGCCACTTGGCAGTGACCGAGGTCGCACACCGCCTGCGGGTGGAGGCTGAGGCGTAGCCATGTTCGGAAGACAAAGTTCAGCCGAACGCTATGTGTTGCTGTGGAACGAAGAGCATGGCCCGAACCTAGGTGAAGGCATCAGTAGATCCAGCGACCCCAAGGCCCAGCTTTACGAAATAACTGTGGAGTTCAAGGGCATGCGGCCAATGCGGGAGTGGCTTCGTGCCACCTCGGAGGCAGAGGCTGCCAAGTTTGCAGCCAATCGGTATCCAACCAACACCAACATCACCGTCGCCACCAACAACAATGACAAACGATCTCGCTGAAAACGTTTACTCAATTGAGTTCCCACCGACCAAGGCACAGGCCAACAACAAAGGGAAGGTCCTTTGGTACGCGAAGGGTTTTGGCTGGTACATGGGTAACTTTCAGTACCCGTACATGGACGACACCAGCCACTGGACCTATGCACCTGATGACCTGGGTCTAGAGCTGGACCCGGTCGACACCAAGGACCAAGCTTTTGAGACATGGATTAAACAATACCCAAAGGGTTGCTTTGATCCGTCAACAGTTGCGATCCTAAAGTTGGGCTACCTGGGTGGCTGGAGACGTGGTCAATCTTGAGCGCCAGCTTGCACTGGAGCGCGAGATGCTGCAGATCGGTGCCGATGCGTTCGCATCCCGGATGAACAAGCGCCGTGAGCAGGGCATGGAATCCTTGTCGAACCATGGCGATGCGTTGGCTGCCATGGGTGTGGACCAGATCATCCGTGACCTGCGCAAGCACCGCCACGCCATGCGTGATGGTCGTGCTGGCCGTGGCTACGCCCACATGGGTCCGTTGCTGCAGCTGGCGCCGCACAAGGTCGCAGCCGTGGCCATGCGTGTCGTCATTGACCAGCTGACTCAAGCCCCAAAGTTCCAGGCCTTGGCTTACGCCTTGGCTGAACGGCTTTGGCTTGAGACCATGCTGGCCCGTGCCTCCGAGTACGAGCTGAAGTCACACCAACGGGTGCGTCGTCGGTTCGCACACAAGCGGGCTGATGCCATGCGCATGAAGAACTCGGAGATCTGGACCCCTCAGGAAAAGCTCAGCGTCGGTGTGTTCTTGGTTCACCTCGTTGAGTCACACACCGGGCTCATCGAGATCTACATGGAGCGCGGGGCTATGCGCACCGTGAAGCGTGTCCGTGCAACTCAAGCGGCCCTTGACTGGGTGCGTAGCGCCGAGGAGCAACAGCGATTGCTGTGTCCCTTTGCGTTGCCGACGATCATCCCGCCCCGGGATTGGTCGGACCCGTTGACGGGTGGCTACTGGACTGAGGGGTTGCCAGGCAACACGTTATTCAAGGACAACGGGGACCTGATTGCTGCTCAGTCCTCTGAGTTCGATGCGTATCTGGTGGCAGCCAACATCCAGCAGGGTGTCGGCTGGCGCATCAACAGATGGATGCTGGACCAGGTCAGCCATGCGTGGGACAAGAACCTGCCCATTGGTGGCCTGCTGCCCCGCAGTGGGCATGTGATTCCGCCGTACCCCAAGCACCTGGCCGACGACGACGAGGGTGTCACGACCTGGAGGATCACCGCAAAGCGCCTTCATGAGCGCAACGAACGAGAGGCCGGCAAGAGATTCACGGCAGCCAAGCAGCTATGGGTGGCACGTCGGCTGGTTGATGAACCAGTGCTGTACTTCCCGGTGCAGTGTGACTTCAGGGGCAGGTTCTATTACCGGCCCCCGTACCTCCAGCCCCAGGCCAACGACATCGGTCGGTCGCTGCTGTCGTTTGCCAACGGCACACCAATCAACACCGAGGCCGAGGCTGACTGGCTCCGCATCCATGGCGCCAACACGTACGGCCACAACAGGTTGACCTGGGCCGACCGTGTGGCCTGGGTGCATGAGCACCAGCTAGAGATCGAAGCTGCTGGCCGGGAGCCTTGGTGCAACCAAGAGTTCTGGGCTGGGGCCAAGGACCCTTGGCAGTTCCTTGGGTTCTGTCGGGCGTACCAACAGTTCAGGCGCCACGGCTTGGGCTGGGTGTGCCACCACCCTGTTGTCCTGGACTGCACGTGCTCTGGCATCCAGCATTACTCGGCGCTGCTGCGCTCCGAGGAGATGGCCGCACTGGTGAATCTCACACCAAGCGAGGCGCCCCGGGACATCTATGCCGTGGTGCTCGAGCGTGTGCTTGAACTGGTCCGAGCTGACGCCTTGGCTGGTGTCGAACACGCCACCCGCTGGCTACAGTTGAGCCCTGACCGCACCTTGGCCAAGCCTGTGGTCATGACGATTCCGTACTCGGCAACGCGCCAGGCCGTCGTCAACTTCTGCCACGGCTGGGCTGTCGACAGATCACAAGAGGTGCTCGGCCGCAACAGCTGGTGCTTTGCCAAGGGGGCCATGTCTAGCCACCACTACATGGCCACGATCCTGTACCGGGAGACGTCGGCCCTCATTGCACCAGCCAAGGCAGCGATGTCTTGGTTCCGCAAGGTGGGCAAGGCGGCCGGCAAGCTGGGCCTGGCCCTGCGTTGGACGTCACCTTCGGGTGTACCCGTCATCCAGGAATACTGGGATTACAGCGGGGTCCGGGTTCGCCTGTACCACCTGTCGTCAGTGCCGATGGATCTGTTGACCAACCATCAACCGACCCAGCTCAACGCCAAGCGGATGGGCAACGGCCTTAGCCCTAACGTGATCCACAGCCTCGACGCCAGTCACATGGCTGCTGTCACCATCGAGGCCCATGCCGCTGGGGTGCGCAACCTTGGTGGCATCCATGACTGTTTTGCAACGACGCCAGCAGAGATGGCCGTACTGCGGGCCACGATCCGCAGTACCTTTGCTGGCATGTACGCCCGGGATTGGTTCACGCCCATCGCTGATGAGCTGGTGTCCCAACTCCCATCGGATGTACAGGCCAAACTCCCGCCCCGGCCAAGCCTTGGCGGGTTCGATTCCCAACTTGTAAACAACGCTGACTACTTCGTCACATGAACAACTTTCAGTACATCGACAAGCTGCGCCTAACCACACCCAAGGCGACGTTCAAGTATCCCAAGCTCATCGAACCCGAGACCAAGTTCAGTCCTGAGGGTCACTACAAGGTGACGGCCATCATCCCAGCGGAAGAGGCGGGGCCCATGGCTGACCAGCTTGACGCCTTGTTCGAGGCACATAAAGCCAGTCTCAAGGCTCAGGCCCCGAGCCAGAAGTTCAAGGCCATTGATCCGAGCTTCGGGTACGAGGACATCGACGGCAGGCCTTGCTTCACGGTGAGCGTGAAGATGAAAGCCAAGGGCATGGATCGTGATGGCCGTGCCTGGACCGCATCACCGGCACTGTTCGATGCCACGGGTGCACCGGTCAAGCACCGTGAATCCTTGCGTGGCATGTGGTCAGGGACCACTGGTCGTGTGTCGTTCGAGGCCTGTCCGTTCTTTCAACCTGCCATCGGTGCCGGCATCACGCTGCGCCTGAAGGCTGTGCAAATCATCGACCTGGTGGAATCCGGTGGATCAGCCGACAGCTACGGATTTCAAGAGGAAGCCGGTGGCTGGGCGACCAGCGAGACGGAGGCGAGCGTCCCCTTCGACGGAACGGGAGCGGCAACAGACGAGGGGTTTGACTTCTAGTCGGTACCGCTCAAAGTTTGAGGCATCAGTCGCCGCCAGTCTCAAGGCCCGTGGCTTGCCCTTCGGGTACGAGGTGCAGGCCCTGGCGTACACGATCTCTGCGGTCTACACCCCGGACTTTGTGTTGCCGAATGGGGTGGTCGTGGAGACCAAGGGGCTGTTTGACTCAGGGGACAGGCGCAAGATGGTGGCCGTCAAGGCACAGCATCCCGGCCTGGACATCAGGCTCTGCTTCATGAAGGCAGACGTCAAGCTGAGTCGGGCCCCTCGGTCCCTCACCTACTGGCAGTGGGCCGAGAGACACGGGTTTCTCTGGTGCGAAGGAAACATCCCAACCGCATGGGCCGATGCCATCCAAGTTCCTAAAGCATGAGCCTTGCCCTGAGTGCAAGTCCAAGAACAATTTTGCCCGCTACGACGACGGTCACGGGACCTGCTTCGGATGCGGGCACCAAGAGCAACCAAAGAAAACAGACAGGCCTGAGCCCCGCATGGAACCACTGCCGCCACCAGTCACCCCGCTGCTCGACTTCGTCGAGACCAAGGGCTTGCCGAAGCGCGGCATAACGGAGGAGACCTGCGCCCTGTTCGGCTACGGGCTCTCCACCAACAACGGTCGCCCCGTCCAGGTGGCGCCGTACCGGAATCAATCCGGCAAGGTGGTGGCTCAGCACCTACGTGGTGCAGACAAGCGGTTCAGCTGGCTTGGGGACACCTCTGGGCTCCAGCTGTGGGGTCAGCACCTATGGCGCCAGAACTTCGGCAAGGAAACAGGGCTCTTCGTCACCGTGACGGAGGGGGAGATCGACGCAATGTCGGTGTCCCAGGTGCAAGGCAACAAGTACCCGGTGGTCTCCCTCCCTAACGGGGCCCAATCGGCGAAGAAGTACCTGGCTGCCAACGCCACATGGTTGGGTCAGTTCGCACGGATCGTGCTTTGCTTCGATTCTGACGAGCCGGGTGTCAAGGCTGCTGCTGAATGTGTGGCGGTGTTGCCCCTGGGCAAGGTGGCCGTGTGTCAGTTGCCCCGCAAGGACGCCAACGACATGGTCGTGGCTGGCGAGGGGGAGATCCTTCGTGAGCTGCTTTGGAAAGCAACGCCAACCAGGCCCGACGGGATCGTCAATGCCAACGATCTTTGGGACGAGCTGATCAAGCCGGGCTCTGACTCAGCTTGCCCGTACCCTTGGCCACAGCTTGATGCCATGACCCGTGGCTTCAGACGTGGCGAGATGGTGACCCTGTGTGCTGGATCTGGCGTGGGCAAGTCGAGCGTGTGTCGGGAGTGGGCCCACCATTTCTTGAGAGCTGGCTTGCGGGTCGGCTACATCGCCCTGGAGGAGAGCACCAAGCGCACCATGCAGGGCATTGTCGGCATCGAACTCAACAAGCCCATCCACCTGGACCCCAATGCGGCCGACGAGCATGAGATCAGAGATGGCTTTGACCGTGTCTTTGGCACTGGTCGTTGCTATCTCTATGA
>OFRA01000144.1_pt1 | contig 18078 bp, 15 predicted proteins | sample 1543001 | NCBI WGS metagenome assembly OFRA01 (sample SAMN07774221, study PRJEB24372) | wastewater metagenome | isolation source: Lake Maggiore Verbania | place: Italy: Verbania | collected 2015-12 | reverse complement strand
GTTTTATGACAATCAAACTGTGCAATCAGTTAAAGATTTAGTTGATGGCGCAAGAGCAGGTAATCCACCAGCCCCAACCCGCGGTCCAAAAACTTTAAGAAGTTGGAAACAAAATTCAGCTGTCCTTGCTGGAATTTCTGATGGTCTTGCAAATGAAGGATTACAAGCAGGAGAGCCAACGTTGCTTGGCTTAAAGAAAGCAAAAGGTGGCGCATGAGTAAATTAACGCCAGTCCTTTCTGCAAATTGGGATCAAGCAGATTCATTCACTATTGATGGATATAAACGAAGTGGTGGCTACACAGCAGTTGCTAAAGCGTTAGCAATGAAACCTGATGAAGTTATTCAATTAGTTAAAGATTCTGGATTGCGTGGACGAGGTGGCGCAGGTTTTCCAACGGGAAGTAAATGGGGCTTCATTCCACAAGGTGATAACAAGGATCATTACTTTGTAGTTAATGCAGATGAATCAGAGCCGGGCACTTGTAAAGACACTCCACTAATGATGGCTAATCCTCACGTTTTAATTGAAGGAGTAATTATTGGCTCATATGCAATTAGAGCAAATTACGCTTTTATTTATATTCGTGGCGAAGTAACTCATGTTGTTAGAAGAGTTCAACAAGCAATTGAAGATGCTTATAAAGCAGGTTTACTTGGTAAGAACATATTAGGAAAAGGATTTGATCTAGAGCTGGTATTGCATGTTGGTGCTGGTGCCTATATTTGTGGTGAAGAGACTGCGCTGCTTGATTCACTTGAAGGATTTAGAGGACAACCAAGATTGCGCCCACCATTTCCAGCAATCGCAGGCCTTTATGCAAAGCCAACGGTAGTTAACAATGTTGAATCAGTTGCCTCTGTGCCAGCCATTGTTAATCAAGGTGTTGCTTGGTTTACATCGATGGGAACTGAAAAAAGTAAGGGATTCACACTTTATTCTTTGTCTGGTCATGTTAATAACCCAGGTCAGTTTGAAGCACCACTTGGAATTACATTGCGCCAATTGTTAGAGATTTCTGGCGGAGTTCGAACTGGCCACAAGTTAAAGTTTTGGACACCGGGTGGATCTTCTACTCCAATTTTTACTGATGCGCATTTAGATGTTCCACTTGATTATGAAGGTGTGGCAGCTGCTGGCTCAATGCTTGGAACAAAAGCATTACAAATTTTTGATGAAACAACTTGTATTGTCCGAGCAGTACTGCGTTGGACTGAATTTTATAAACATGAATCTTGCGGTAAGTGCACACCTTGTCGTGAAGGCACCTGGTGGTTAGTTCAAGTGCTTAAAGATTTAGAAGCAGGAAAAGGCAGCGAGGCAGATTTAGATAAGTTGTTAGATCTTTGCGACAACATTATGGGTCGATCTTTCTGCGCACTTGCAGATGGAGCAGCAAGCCCAATTATTTCTTCACTTAAATATTTCCGCCAAGAGTATTTAGATCACTTATCAGCAGGTGCTTGTCCATTTGATCCGATGGCTGCAACTTTATTTGATAGTGCAGGTGTGAAGTGAGTATTCAAGAACTAAGCACAGAGCAAGCCGTCGAGATGATTACCTGCGTAATAGATGGTTTTGAAGTAACGGTTCCAAAAGGAACATTAGTTATTCGCGCTGCTGAAAAATTAGGTATTCAAATTCCAAGATTTTGTGATCACCCACTGCTTGCACCAGCTGGAGCATGTCGCCAGTGTTTAGTGGATATCGAAATTAATGGTCGAGCATTTCCAAAACCACAGGCATCTTGCACAATTCCAGTTGAGAACGGGATGGTAGTTAAGACTCAATTAACTTCACCTGTAGCTGATAAAGCGCAAAAAGGTGTTATGGAGTTGTTGTTAATTAATCATCCACTTGATTGCCCAGTCTGCGATAAAGGCGGAGAGTGTCCGTTACAAAATCAGGCTATGTCTAATGGACGTAGTGAATCAAGATTTGAAGGAGTAAAGCGAACATTTGAAAAACCTGTTGCAATCTCATCTCAGGTTTTATTAGATCGTGAGCGATGTGTACTTTGCGCACGATGTACTAGATTTTCAGAACAAATTGCTGGTGATCCATTTATTACATTAAATGAACGAGGCGCACTACAACAAGTCGGAATTTATGAAGATGAACCATTTGATTCTTACTACTCTGGAAATACAGTACAGATTTGCCCAGTGGGTGCGTTAACTGGAACTTCCTACCGATTCAGGGCTAGACCATTTGATTTAGTTTCTACAGATTCTGCATGCGAACACTGTGCATCAGGATGTGCGATGCGAACCGATGTAAGACGAGGAAAAACATTACGTCGACTAGCCGGTGAAGATGCGTCAGTAAACGAAGAGTGGAATTGCGATAAAGGTCGCTGGGCTTTCAAGTATGAGGTAGCAAAAAATAGAATTACAACCCCATTAATTAGAGATGCCAATGGACAATTGCAAGAAGCATCTTGGCCAGACGCTTTAGCTGCCGCAGCAGCAGGATTAAAAGATGCACGTGCTGGAGTATTAGTTGGTGGTAGAGCAACCGTTGAAGATGCTTATGGTTATGGCAAATTTGCTCGAATAACTCTTGGAACAAACAATATAGATTTTCGTTCCCGCTTACATAGTGATGAAGAGCTAGATTTCTTAAGCGCTGTTGCAACAAATGCAACATATAAAGATATTGATAATGCTGATCATGTTGTGTTGATTAATTTTGAGCCAGAAGATGAATCTCCAATTGTATTTTTAAGAATTTATAAGCAAGTTCATAAGCGGGCCATTAAAGTAACTTCAATAGCATCCCTAGCAAGCAGAGGTAGTGAAAAATTAAATGCTAATTTGATTAAAACTGCGCCAGGAAATGAAGTCGCAGCAATAAATTCAATTACTGGTTTAACAGGTAAGTCAGTTGTATTAGTTGGAGAGCGAGCTGCGGAAACCCAGGGAGCACTTTCTGCTGTTGCAAAATTGGTGAAAGACAGCGGTGCAAAATTAGGTTGGGTACCTAGACGTGCTGGTGAACGTGGCGCCATCGCAGCAGGAGCAATGCCGAACTCTTTACCTGGTAATCGATTAGTTAGCGATGCTGCCGCAAGAGTTGATATCGCAACTGCATGGGCAGTTGATTCACTTCCAAGTGCAACAGGGTTAAATACGCAGGAAATTATTAATTCAGATTTGCAGGCAGTTGTAATAGGTGGCGTTGATCCAATGGATATTTCACCTGATGCAAAATCTAAGCTTTCAAAGAAGTTTATAGTTTCACTAGAAATTCGCCAGAGTGACATCACTGAAATTGCATCAGTGGTACTACCAGTTGCAGCAGTTGTTGAAAAGAATGGGTCATTTATGGATTGGCAAGGAAAGGTTAGAAAATTTGAAGCTGCAGTAGAACAATCACTTAATCGCAGCGATGTGCGAATTCTTTCGATGCTAGCTGATGAGATGGGTAAATCAATAAATCTGCCAACCGTAAAGTCTGCAAGAGTTGAATTTGAGTCGATAGGAAGTTGGGATGGAGCTAAGCCAGAGATGAAGTCGGCTGCAGCGATTTCCACTAAATCTGTTAACTCTGATGAAGCAGTACTCTCTTCTTGGCGAAACTTGTTAGATAAGGGTTCTTTGCAGGATGGCGAAGAGAACTTAGCTGGAACTGCTCGCAGTTCAATTGTTGTAATTAGTAAGTCTCGAGCTAATTCTCTTGGAGTTAAAGAAAATGATTTAGTCAGAGTTTCAAATAATTATGGCGCAGTAACGTTGCCTTGTGTAATTGCAGATATTGAAGAATCGACAGTCTGGTTACCAAGAAACTCAGTAAACAGCCAGCTGATTAGAAATTTAGGAGTAGTAAGTAATTCAATTGTTAAGGTGGCTAAAGCATGACTAATGCACAGTTAATTAGCCAAGACCCAGGTTGGATAATTGCACTTAAGGGATTAATTATTTTTGCTGCATGCGTTTTTCTAACCATTATGTCTGTTTGGGGCGAGCGAAGAATTGTTGCAAGAATGCAACAGCGAAGTGGACCCAACAGAGTAGGTAAGTTTGGTTTACTACAAGCTTTAGTCGATGGCGTAAAGCTAGCCTTGAAAGAAGATTTAATTCCAAAGGCTGCTGATCGAATTGTGTTTGTAATTGCGCCAATTATTAGCACAACTGCATGTTTCATGGCATTTGCTGTAATTCCAATGACAGGTCCTGTTAACTTCTTTGGCCAACAAACTGCCATGCAATTAACAGATCTATCAGTTGGCGTGCTTTATGTACTAGCGATTGCTTCAGTTGGAGTTTATGGAATTGTGTTGGCAGGTTGGTCATCTGGATCTACCTATCCATTATTAGGTGGGCTTCGCTCTTCAGCTCAAGTTATTTCATATGAAGTTGCAATGGGTCTATCACTTGTTGCGGTGTTTATTTATGCCGGATCAATGTCAACCTCAGAAATTGTCGCCGCGCAAGATCAGTGGTGGTATGCAGTTGTTTTATTCCCATCATTTGTTATTTATGCAATTTCAATGGTTGGAGAAACAAATCGTGCACCTTTTGATTTGGCAGAAGCAGAAGGTGAACTCGTTGGTGGATTCCATACTGAATACTCATCCCTTAAGTTCGCACTATTTTTCTTATCTGAATATGTAAATATCATTGCAGTTTCAGCACTTGCAACGACCTTATTCCTTGGTGGATATCGAGCACTTCCTGGTCTTGGATTCACTGAACAATGGCTTGGTGGTTGGTTTACTTTAGTTTGGTTCTTTGTGAAGGTCCTAGCTTTCTTCTTCGTATTTGTGTGGCTACGAGGAACTCTGCCACGACTTCGGTATGACCAATTTATGAAGTTTGGTTGGAAAGTGTTAATTCCGTTTTCACTTGTATGGATTTTAGTCGTGGCAACTTTACGTGTAATGTCTCAACAAAACGCCCCACAAGCATTGATATTCGCCTTTGTATTCACAGTTGCTCTGTTGTACTTAGCCGTAACATCTTTGATTGATCGTCAAAAAACTAAAATTGCTGAAGCAGCAAAGATTATTGATACCACTCAACCAAGTTTTCCAGTACCAGCGATACCTACCTCTAGAGCGGAGCAATTAAATGGCTGATGAACTATTGCCTCGTCATGAAGAGTTTGGTTTAGCAAAAGCTGATCAATCAAAGGCACCAATTACAGATCATTCAAGTGCAAGCCTGCCTAAACAACTCTTGGGCTTTTGGGTAACTTTTAAAACAATGTTTAAAAAAGTTAATACAGTTCAATATCCAGAGGTTAAAGAGCCAACGGCAGAGCGATTTCATGGTCGTCATCAACTAAATCGTCACCCAGATGGATTAGAAAAATGCATTGGTTGTGAGCTATGTGCTTGGGCATGTCCAGCAGATGCAATTTATGTTGAGGGTGCTGACAATAAAGAGGGTGAACAATTCTCACCTGGCGAGCGATATGGCAAGGTTTATCAAATAAATTATTTAAGATGCATCTTCTGTGGTCTTTGCATCGAAGCCTGTCCTACTCGAGCGTTGACGATGACAAATGAGTATGAGTTAGCTGATAGCACTCGAGGTAAATTAATATTTGAAAAAGATGATCTGTTAGGCCCACTACGTGCTGGGATGGTTCCACCACCACATCCAATGTATCCAAATACTGATGACGGAAATTATTATCGAGGCGAAGTAACAGGCTCTCACCCATCACAAGGTGTAGCAAAAGATGATTAATTTTGCATTAGATATTGGCACTACTGCAGCGCCAGAATCTTATTTATTTTATTTTCTAGCCCCACTCTCAGTTGTTGCCGCATTAGGAATGTTGTTAGTTAAGAAAGCTGTCCATTCAGCTCTTTTATTAGCATGGGTAATGATTTCATTAGCGATTTTCTATATCGCTCAAGATGCACTCTTTTTAGGAATTGTTCAAATAGTTGTTTACACCGGTGCGGTAATGATGTTGTTCCTATTTATCTTGATGTTAGTTGGTGTCGATACTTCAGATTCATTGGAAGAAAATATTCCAGGACTTCGTCCAGTTTCCATAGTGGCAGCAATTGGTTTTGGTGGATTATTGGTAACTCTGATTGGAAGAGCAACATTTGGTCGTCCTATCTATGGACTTTCTGTAGCAAACGCAGAAGGAAATGCATTTGGAATTGCTGAGCAGTTATTTACAAGATACGTCTTCGCATTTGAAGTAGTTTCGGCATTACTTATAACTGCAGCGTTAGGTGCAATGGTTTTAGGACATAGCCAAAAGAGTAAATCTAAATTTGCTCAACGAGATCTTTCAATTGCAAGATTTAGAAAAGATAATCTCAATGATGCTGCCGGATTACCTGCTGCTGGCGTTTATGCACTGCATAATGCTGTAGATGTTCCAGCGTTACTGCCAACTGGAAAGGCTGCACCAACTTCAATCTCTAATGTCTTACAGGCGCGAGGCGACATGATAGAAAGCGCAACTTTCCAAATGAAGAGTGAAGAAGAGGAGGAGAAGTAATGGCAATTGCTAATTATCTCTACCTCTCCGCAATTTTATTTACGATTGGTGCAATTGGCGTAGTAGTTCGTCGGAATTCAATCGTTGTCTTTATGTGTATCGAGCTTATGTTGAATGCAGCAAATTTGGCATTTGTTACTTTTGCAAGAATCAACAGTAATTTAGAGGGACAGGTAGTTGCTTTCTTCACAATGGTTGTCGCAGCATGTGAAGTGGTTGTGGGATTGGCAATCATTGTCACGATTTACCGCTCTAGGCGTTCTGCATCAGTTGATGATGCAAGTTTGTTGAAGAGATAAAGAATGCAGACGTCTGAGAATTTACTTTGGCTAATTGCACTACCTTTATTTAGCTCTGCAATTTTATTGTTAGCTGGAAAACGGGCTAATTCATGGGGCCACATCATGGGCACCATAGTTTCTGCCTCAACCTTCACAATCGGAGTAGTTGAGTTTTTTGCAATGCAAGGTCGGCCAGAGGAAAGCAGGGCAGTAACTCAAAAATTATTCACTTGGATATCGGTCGGCTCCTTTAATGTCGATGCTTCACTTCTATTAGACCAATTATCAATTTGCTTTGTTCTTTTGATTACAGGTGTTGGCACGCTGATTCACGTTTATTCAATCGCTTATATGTCACATGATCTAGATCGACGCAGATTTTTTGCATATTTGAATTTGTTTATTGCGGCAATGCTGCTTCTAGTTTTAGGTGATTCTTATTTGAATTTGTATGTTGGATGGGAAGGCGTGGGATTAGCTTCCTATTTGTTAATCGGATTCTGGAATCAAAAACCAGCCTATGCAACCGCGGCGAAAAAAGCTTTTGTTGCTAATCGAGTTGGTGATGTTGGATTATCACTTGCAATAATGATTGCCTTTGCAACCTTCGGTGATGTTTCATTCTCTGGAATGAAGGAAAATGTTGATCAAGCATCCTCTACGCAATTAACTGCCATTGGCCTAATGCTTTTGCTTGCTGCTTGTGGAAAATCAGCACAATTCCCATTGCAATCTTGGCTAGGAGATGCAATGGCAGGCCCAACTCCAGTTTCAGCTTTGATCCACGCTGCAACAATGGTAACTGCTGGCGTTTATTTGATTACTAGATCTAACTTTGTATTTGATGAAGCTCCTGTTGCACAACTAATGGTTTTAATTATTGGTGGAATTACACTTCTATTTGGCGCAATTATTGGTACAGCTAAAGATGATATTAAAAAGGCATTAGCAGCATCTACGATGTCTCAAATTGGTTACATGATTTTAGCAACTGGGTTAGGCCCAATTGGATATGCATTTGCAATCATGCATTTATTAACTCACGGTTTCTTCAAGGCAAGTATGTTTTTAGGTGCCGGATCGGTTATGCATGGCATGAAGGATGAAGTGAACATGCGCAAATATGGCGGTATTGGAAAGTTTATGCCGATAACAGCATTAACTTTTGGTTTGGGATATTTGGCCATCATCGGAGTTCCACCATTCGCAGGCTTTTATTCAAAAGATAAAATCATTGAAACCGCATTTAATGAAGGTGGTATTAAAGGTTTAGCTTTGGGACTAGCCACTCTTTTGGGTGCAATGATCACCGCTTTCTATATGACTCGTGTTGTGATTTTAACTTTCTTCGGAAATGAAAGATGGGGCCATAAAGATGAGCCTCATGAAAGCCCAGCCCTGATGTTGATACCAATCGGATTACTCTCTGTGGGATCAGTGGTCTCTGGTTACCTTTTATCTAGAGGAGAATCGTTAGTTCATTGGCTAGAACCAGTTGTTAATCCATTAAAGGAACATCATAAAGAGTTACTACCACCAATTGTTGTCTCGCTAATGACATTAGCGGTTGTAGCAATTGGCATCTCAATTGCAGTACTCAAATATCGTGGTGATCAATTAGATAAGGCTCCAGAAAAAGTTTCGATATTAACTAAAGCGGCTCGACGAGATCTATTCCAAGATGATTTCAACGAGGCAACTTTAATGCGTCCTGGACAATCTTTAGTAAGAAATCTATTAAACATTGATTACCTACTTATTGATGGTTTAGTCAGAGCAGTGGGCGGTGTTTCAATATCAACTGGTAATAAAGTACGCACTTTACAAAATGGTTATGTTAGAAGTTACGCGCTACTGATGGTTATCGGTGCCTTGGCACTGATCGCAACTATTTGGGCGGTGACAGCGTGAGTTTATTAACTTTAATTGGAGCACTACCGCTGCTAGGTGCTGGACTAATCTACTTCTTACCGAGCAAGAATTCAGAATTAATTAAAAAGTATGTATTTGTAGTAACCACCTTGGTCGCAATTGGCTCAATATTCTTGGCCCTAGGCTTTGATAAATCAGTAACAACGATGCAATATGTGCAAAGTAACTCCTGGATATCAGCCTTTAATATAAATTTTGCTGTTGGCGTAGATGGAATATCTCTAGTTTTAATCCTGCTATCAACAATTTTGGTTCCAATAGTTGTATTAGCAACCTGGAATGAGTCTGAAGGTGGGCGTTGGGGAGTTAAAACTTTCTACGTTTTGATCTTGATTTTAGAGACGATGATGATCGGCGTATTCGCTGCCACTGATCTGTTTTTATTTTACGTTTTCTTCGAAGCAATGCTGATTCCAGTTTATTTCTTAATCGGTGGTTATGGCACAGGAAATAGATCTGCTGCCGCTATTAAATTCCTTCTTTACAGCTTATTTGGCGGACTACTAATGCTGGCTTCAATAATTGGAATTTATGTAATCTCTGGAAACCAAATTGGTGCAACATTTGATCTAACACAATTAGCAACACTTGAGATAGATAATCAAACTGAAAACTTTTTATTCTTAGGATTTTTCATAGCATTTGCAATCAAAGCGCCACTGTGGCCATTTCACACCTGGCTACCAGATGCTGCTAAATCCGCCACCCCAGGAACATCTGTATTACTACTTGGAGTATTAGACAAAGTTGGCACATACGGAATGATCAGATTTTGCCTAGCTTTATTCCCTGATGCAAGCAAGACTTTTACTCCACTAATTATTACCCTGGCAGTTATTTCAATAATTTATGGTGCATTCATGGCAATTGGTCAAAAAGATATTAAAGGATTAATTGCATTCACTTCTATCTCGCACTTTGGTTTTATAACAATGGGTATCTTTGCAATGACATCACAAGGAATGTCAGGCGCTAATCTATATATGGTAAATCATGGATTTTCGACCGCCGCTCTATTTTTGGTTGCAGGTTGGATGATGGCACGTAGAAAATCTTCAACGATTTCTGATTTTGGTGGATTGCAGAGAGTCACACCAGTAATGGCATGGAGCTTCTTTATTGCTGGTATGTCGGGTTTGGCATTGCCAGGTTTATCAAGCTTTGTTAGCGAATTCTTAGTTCTAGTTGGAACCTATACAAGATATCCAGTAGCTGCTGTGATTGGAACTTTAGGAATAGTTTTAGCAGCGTTGTACATCTTGATTCCTATTCAAAAAACTTTACATGGTCCAACAACTGAGGGTAATGAAAATCTAAAAGATTTAAACCTTCGCGAAAAAATTGCAATAGCGCCAGTAATTGCAGTTATCGTAGTCATGGGCTTTTATCCAAAACCAGTTTTAGATTTGATAAATCCAACTTCAGAGAAAATCGTTGCAAATGCTGGCTTTACTGATCCAGTTGCGGAGGTGAATAAATAATGTTAACCGCACCATCACTTGGTTACATGCTCCTATCACCTATGTTGATAGTTTTTGCCGCCGCTGTAATCGGAGTTTTAATTGAAGCTTTCATGGGGAAAACGCACCGGGCTGCTGTTCAACTAACAGTTAGCGTTGGGGCTTTACTTTTATCTTTACTTCAGCTGTGGCGAATTCGAGACCTTTCATCAACCACTGCAGCAGTTAATTCAGTGACAATTGATAAAGCAGGAATCTTTTTACAAGCAACAGTAGTTATTTTGGCGCTGATTGCAGTATTGCTAATAGCTGATCAAGATAATTTCACAGCCCAAGCTTCTGCAATTCCTGGCTCCAATGAGGAAGCCATTGCGTTGCAGCAAAATAATCAACAAACTGAGATTTTCCCACTCTTCCTATTTGCCGTAGCAGGCATGATGCTATTTCCAGTAGCAACTGACTTGATTACTTTATTTGTTGCTCTAGAGGTTTTCTCGCTGCCTCTTTACTTACTTGCAGGATTAAGCAGACGTAAACGCTTGCTCTCACAAGAGGCTGCCCTTAAGTACTTTTTATTAGGCGCATACGCGTCGGCTTTCTTCTTGTTCGGCGCAGCATTCCTATATGGCTACGCTGGCACAATTTCACTAGTTGGCATAAGTGCTGCAGCTGGAAGTGCTAATGAAGTATTTTTGTTAATTGGTATTGTCTTTGTATCAGTTGGATTGTTATTTAAAATAAGCGCGGTTCCGTTCCACTCTTGGACTCCTGATGTTTACCAAGGAGCGCCAACGCCAATTACTGCTTTTATGGCAGCTTGCACAAAAGTAGCCGCCTTCGGCGCAATCTTAAGAATTTTCTATATTGGTTTCGCTGAAGTGGAAACTTTATGGCGTCCAATAATTACAGTAATTGCCATATTAACCATGTTGCTAGGTTCAGTAGTTGCAATTGCACAACGTGATGTAAAAAGAATGTTGGCATATTCATCAATCGCTCATGCTGGCTTCTTACTTTCAGGTGTTGTAGCTTTGAATAAAGATGGCTTAGCCGCTTCATTGTTTTACCTAATGGCATATGGACTAACTACATTGGCTGCTTTTGGAATTATTGGGTTGGTTCGAGACTCATCAGGTGAAGTCACAGATTTAAATCGATGGATTGGCTTGGGTAAGAAATCTCCTGTAGTTGGCGCAGTCTTTGCTTTCTTGCTACTAAGTTTTGCTGGAATTCCGCTTACCTCTGGATTTATTGGCAAGTTTGCAATTTTCTCAGCCGCATATCAATCAGGAAATATTGCCTTAGTTGTTACTGGCGTACTAGCTAGCGCCATTGCCGCCTTCTTCTACATTCGAGTAATAATCATGGTGTTCTTTACTGATCCAGTAAATGATTCTGTTTCAGTAATCATTCCAAGTGTAAAAAGCAGAATTTCAATCACGGTTGCAACAGCGATATCTGCAGCTCTGGGATTAGCACCTTCACTATTACTTAATGTCGCCGAAAACTTCTCTACTTTTATCAAATAAATGAATCAAGTAGGTATTCCTAATCTAGATAAACAGCTGGAAGCATCATTAATCGCAGACATGAAAAAAGTCGAAGATTTAATGCGATCACATATTCAAGGGGATTACCCGCTCGTTGTTGAGACCTCTAGGCATCTGGTTGAAGCTGGCGGCAAACGACTTAGACCTTTATTAACATTAATTTCAGCGCAATTTGGTGATCCAACCAATTATGACATTATTAAAGCGGCTGTTTGTTGCGAATTAACTCATCTGGCTACTTTGTATCACGACGATGTAATGGATGATGCAGTTTTGCGACGTGGCGTAATTAGCGCAAATAAGAAATGGAATAACGCAGTAGCAATTCTGACCGGAGATTATTTATTTTCTAAAGTTTCTGACATGTTGGCTGATATTGGACCTGAGGCAGTTAAGTTACAAGCAAAAACTTTTGAGCGTTTAGTTATTGGTCAAATAAAGGAAACTCAAGGCAAAAGTGAAGGGCTCTCACAAATAGATCACTACATGAAAGTGGTTGCCGATAAAACCGGATCTTTGATTGCAACGAGTGCTCGTTTTGGTGCACTTCTTTCAGGAGCATCGCCAACTGTTGTTGAAACGCTAACTAAATTCGGCGAAAAAATTGGTGTGGCATTTCAGGTTGCAGATGACTTATTAGACATCGCAAGCAATGAAACTGCCTCTGGAAAAACTCCTGGCACAGATCTTAAAGAAGGAATTCCTACTTTAGTAACTCTTTTTGTAATGGCTGATAATGATCCAGCCGATAAGGATTTGATCAATAAATTGAATAAGCCAATTAGTGATGAAGATTTACCGAGTGTCATTTCAGAACTTAGAAAGCATAAAGCTTTAAAGAAAGTTCAAGACTACCTAAGTAAGGTTGCAACTGAGGCAAATGATTTGCTAATAGATCTTCCGGCAGGAGCTGCAAAAGAGGCTTTGAATAACTTAACTTTTACTTTGGTTAACCGATCTACCTGATCGATACATATCAATTCCCAATAAAATCAGTGCGGTCCAGATAAATATAAATCCAAAGATTTTAGAAAAAGTTAGCGGCTCATGAAAAACTATAAAACCTACCAAAAACATAATTGTTGGGTTTATGTAGCCCAATAAACCAGTAATTGTTAATGGCAGGCTAGTTGCGGCAGAGTTAAACATTAGAAGTGGAATAACGGTTACTAAGCCAGAGGTCATAAGTATTAACGAGAACCAAAGCTCAGATCCATATTGAGCTTCATTCTTGCTCATTAAGTAGAACATATAAGTTGCACTTGGGATTAGCGCAAAAATCATCTCGATGGATAAAGTTTCTAAAGACCCAGCATCAAGTCTTTTCTTTATTAGAGAGTAGGTTCCCCAACTTAGGGCTAAACCAAAGGCCACAAGCGGCAACTGTCCAAAAGCTATAGTCAAAATGCTTACTCCGACTCCTGCAAAACTTAAAGAAAGTTTTTGTACAAAGCGTAATTTCTCTTTTAAAACCAGGACGCCAAAACAAACTACAACCAACGGTGTCATGTAATAGCCAAGAGATGCTTCAACTACTCGATCTACAGATACCGCCCAAATATAAATTGCCCAGTTTAAAGTAAGTAGAAATGAGGAAGTTAAGAGAATAAAGAAAGTCCTAACATTTTTAAGTAATTTAAAGGTAGAGCGCAATTGTTTTTGAAAGGCAAGAAAAAACAAGCAGACCACCAGCGACCAAATACCTCGGTTAGCCATAATTTCATATGCTGAAGCACGATCTAGCCATCGCCAATAAATTGGAAGAGATCCCCAAATCACATAGGCACTTACGCCATATGCAACGCCTAACCGATTGGTTTTCAAGTTATCCTTTTATGAAGTAATTATCGGTAATTAGTAAATTGAACTGCAAAATCCCATGGCTCTTTTTTAACCTGGGCAATTGCAGTTTGTAGATCATCCCGACTTTTACTAGATACTCGCAGCTCTTCACCCTGGATTTGAGTCTTAAGTGATTTTGGGCCACTTTCCTTTAGAAACTTGGCAATCTTCTTAGCATTCTCAGTTGAAATACCTTCTTTGAATTCACAATTAATTCGGTAAGTTTTTCCGCTTAACGCTGGTTCACCAGCATCCAGGTGTTTCAGGGACACATTCCGTTTAATCAACTTGTCCTTAAAAACATCAAGTGCGGCCTTGGCTCGCTCTTCTGTGCTGGATTCCAAAACAACCTTCAAGCCAGTTTTTTCGATTTTAGTATCGGTATTCTTAAAATCAAACCTGGTAGCGATCTCTCGGTCACACTGATTAAAGGCGTTATCTAACTCCATTTGGTCTATTTTTGAGATGATATCGAAACTGCTGTCAGCCATGTCTATACTTTACTAGTTAAATAGAAAGAGTTTTTACAGAACTCATCAAGATTGATTGGAGCGGTAGTGAGCCAAGTGAAGGTTAAGCGGCGCATACCTAGCCCAAAGGATCTTGCACAATTACTTCGGTTTAGAAAAATAATTCTCAGCCCACGAAAGCGCAGATTAACTAGAGCGCTAACTATTTATGATCTACGAGATATTGCTAAGCGACGCACACCGCAGGCACCATTTGATTACACCGATGGCGGCGCAGATACCGAAACAAGTTTAACTCGAGCTCGTGCTGCATATGAAAAACTAGAGTTTCAACCAAAAATTTTATTAAATGTTAAAGATGTAGATCTTTCAGTTCAAATGCTTGGTAAGAAAATGAGTATGCCACTTGGAATTGCACCAACTGGTTTCACCAGAATGATGCAAACAGAAGGTGAGTATGCAGGAGCTTGCGCCGCCGCAGATGCTGGAATTCCTTTCACACTTTCAACTATGGGCACTCGATCAATTGAAGATGTAGCAAAAGCTGCGCCAACTGGGCGCAATTGGTTTCAACTTTACATGTGGAAAGACCGCGATCGCAGTATGGCTTTAGTTGATAGAGCCAAAGAGGCAGGTTTTGATACTTTAGTTTTAACAGTTGATGTTCCAGTAGCAGGTGCAAGATTAAGAGATGTTAGAAACGGAATGACTATTCCACCTTCACTAACCTCGAAAACTATTTTGAATGCGATTCCACGCCCGGCCTGGTGGATTAATTTCTTAACCACAGACCCACTTAAATTTGCATCCCTTGATTCCTGGAATGGAACAGTTGCTGAGTTACTTGATTCTATGTTTGATCCAACAGTTACTTATGAAGATTTAAAGTGGATTAGAGGGCAATGGAAAGGAAGCCTTGTTGTTAAAGGCATCCAAAATGTTGATGATGCGGTGATGTCAATTGATGCTGGTGCTGATGCAATTATTCTTTCTAACCATGGTGGACGCCAATTAGATCGCGCACCGGTCCCATTGCACTTATTACCAGAGGTAGTTAAAGCTGTTGGTAATAAAGCAGAGGTTCATGTTGATACTGGGATTATGCATGGCGCTGATGTTGTTGCAGCTCTTGCTAGTGGAGCGAAATTTACTTGGATTGGCAGAGCTTATCTTTATGGCTTAATGGCTGGTGGAAAACCTGGCGTTGATCGCACTTTAGAGATTCTTCGCACACAAATTAGTAGAACTATGAAATTACTTGGCGCAAGAACAGTTGCAGAGTTAAACCCAGATCATGTTCGATTTATTGCGCGATACAGCGATAAATAATTGAACTTTTGGCATAACAAGTAGTCAGGCTTTACACTTCACCGCGCTTAACAATCCTGGCGGGTTGCCCGAGCGGCCAATGGGAGGGGACTGTAAATCCCCCGGCTCTGCCTTCGAAGGTTCAAATCCTTCACCCGCCACCAAGAAATTAAAGAGAGTACTTATTTAGTAAAGATTTTAAGTTTGGATCATTTCTATTTTGATTACCGGTATTCCATAAACCATCTTCTTGCGTGCCAGTAATAAACTCTAATTTGCTATAGCCAGGCATTCGCTTAGTTGTTACGCCCGCCCGTTTGCTTTGCACATACCACCATAGATCATCAGTATGCAGTGACAATGTTTTATAGGTGTCTTCATCTAAAACATCTTTATGGAAAAATTCCTTTTTATATAAGGTGCCAGCACCTGAAGTGGCAAAGAAATCTACATCTGGACCATTTGAAAGTGAGTAATTCTTCGCCCACTTACTATAGGAGGCGATACTGCCCTCTGATTCATAAGCTACTTTATGGACCCTTGAGGCAATAATGCTTTTTGGTGTTAAGTGATGCTGAACCATTAATTTAAGCGTTAGGTCTGTTTCAAAAAACAAATCATCATCAACAACAATAATAGGTAGATTCTCCTCTAGTTTTAAGGTTGGAATTAACTTCTTTCCAGGACCTAAATCAGCACAAGAATTAATCTTAAGAATCCCGCCCGCCTCTAAATTCTTGATTGCAGGGGGCAATTTGTCCAAATCTGATTGAGCAATATTTAGATATATCTGCTTGGGTATCAAATGTTGGTTTAACAGTTGGTCTATTGCAATGCCAAGTGTTGAAAATCTAGCTGGATGGCTAGTCAAAGAAATTACATGATCCCAACTTACGTTTCTAAACTCTTTAGTATTTGGTATAGCAAGATGATTAAGAATATTGCTCCTGCCACTTGCGCGGAGCATATTGATGTTCTCCATCAAATCTCGATGATTTTTAGTAGCTTTCGTACCAAGATTTCGTGCTGTACGAATTAGATATAACAGAGTAAATATTTGTAATACCAAAATTACGAGCAATAGTGCGTTTCTCATTCAAGCGTCCTAACTTTGGTTGCAGTTATACTAATTTCATGACGAAGCCAACCATTATTCTAGCGACAAGTAATGGAATAGGCATGGGGCACTTAACCAGAGCTAGTGCGGTCGCATCTGAATTAAAGGATTTTGCAAACCCGATTATCATTTCGATGGCTTCAGGTGTAGTTGAAGTGCCCAAAATTGCAAATGTAAATTTTGAGTATGTCCCAGGGCGTGATCGAAAATGGATGGGTCGATTTGAATGGGATAAATACTTACGGGATCGAATTGTTGCATTGATAGATGAGACTGATGCAAAAATTGTTAGCTTTGATGGCGTTGTGCCATACCCAGGAATTATAGGAATAAAAAGTGTTAGGCCTAAGGTTAAATTAGTTTGGGTGCGTAGAGGATTTTGGCAAAAAACTTCTCAGAGATATTTACTAAATCTGCAGTCAAAGATGATGGATTTAATTATTACCCCGGGAGATTTCGGACAAAGTTATGACAAAGGTCCAACTGTAGGTAGGTCAGATTCAACAGTAGTTAAACCAATATCAATTTATAATCGTAAAACTTCACTAGATAAAGTTGCCGCAAGAAGTTTGCTTGGCTTAGATCAAACTCGTCCTGCAGTATTAGTGCAGCTGGGAATTGGCGAGGCTGACTTAAATGCCAAAATGACAGCGGCACTAAAAGGTTTAATTACCTGGCCAAATTTGCAAGTAGTTTTAACAAAAGAACCTACCGATTCGGCTGGTGAAAATCTTGCACCAGCAGGTCTAGATATAAAAGTAATTAGACATTTCCCACTAGCAAATGTTTTAAGCGCATTTGATGCTGCGATTTGTGCTGCTGGCTATAACAGTGTGCATGAGGAACTTGCTGCAAATATTCCAACTTTGTTTATTCCAAATGTAAGAGGAACAGATAATCAGGCTGAGAGGGCTAGATGGGCAGCCGATAACCAGGTGGCCTTAACGGTGGATCAATCAAAGTTAGATCAAATAACATTTATGGTTTCTAAACTTGCCGATTCTAAAGTAAGGCAAGAATTGGCTAAGAATTGTGCCAATCTGCCGGAGGTCACTGGGGCAGCTGAAGTGGCAAATATATTTAAAGACTTAATCAATAAACCTGCGAATGATAATAATGAAATCTCTAAAACATTATTTAAGTTAAAACTACAAAACATATTTGGCAGAGGCTGGCGTGGCACTGTCTACTCTGGGCTACAACTTTTAACTATCATTTATCGAATGATTAGACCTCACAAAGAGGTGAAAGTTGCAAATACTTCAGAGATTAAAACCTTTGAAGGAAATGAAAGTGAGCAATTAGCTAAGTTAATAAAGAGCGGAAATCCATTTGAGCATCTACTATTAGGCGCTTCATCTGCTTATAAAAATAGGCGTATTGAGATTGCAAGTAAGGCCTACTTAAAGTAATTAAGCCTTCAATTCGTAATTAATAAAGCCGGGTTGTATCCTTAGCCAGCACTTCGCCCCCTTAGCTCAGTCGGTAGAGTGTTTCCATGGTAAGGAAAAGGTCAACGGTTCGATTCCGTTAGGGGGCTCGAACAAAAAATAAATATTGAAAGTTAAGTTTGGCGGGGTAGCTCAGCTTGGTAGAGCAAGCGGCTCATAATCGCTGTGTCGTGGGTTCAAATCCCGCCTCCGCTAC
>OFRA01000140.1_pt1 | contig 18182 bp, 18 predicted proteins | sample 1543001 | NCBI WGS metagenome assembly OFRA01 (sample SAMN07774221, study PRJEB24372) | wastewater metagenome | isolation source: Lake Maggiore Verbania | place: Italy: Verbania | collected 2015-12 | reverse complement strand
GGGAGGCAGATGGTTCGGCGAAGGGGGAGAGGAGTAGAGGGCGGCCAAAAAAAGTGCCAAGAAGAAATCCAACGAGAAGGGCGAAGGGAATGAGAAGGCCGTGCCTTGGGGGGGCTACTTTTGCTGATCGAGAAAGTGCAGCGCGTTTTGTCGAATCTGCTTCTGATCGGCGGGGGTCTTTTTCTCCCATATCTTCACCATCATACCGATCCGGGGGTTTTTGCCAAAAAGCTTTGCGTGTTGCCCAAAGAAGTTCCAGTAGAGCGAGTGGAAGGGGCAGGCCTTCGTGCCCTCTCGCTGTTTGGGGTCGAATTGGCAGGAGGCGCAGTGGTTTCCCATTTTATCCTGATAAGCCGCACCAGCGGCATAGGGCTTGGTGGCAAAAAATCCGCCGTCGGCAAAAAGGATCATGCCAAGAACGTTGGGAACCATGACCCATTCGGCGGCATCAATGTAGCTGTTCCACATCCAACGCGTGAACTGCTGTGGATTAATGCCTGCAATGAGCGCAAAGTTGCCAAGCACCATCAGGCGTTCGATGTGATGCGAGTAGGCGCGTTCATTGATGCCGTTGAGCACCGTGCTGACACATTTCATTTTTGTTTTTATTAATTATTAGTTTAACATGATCCTACATCGTTTGCAGCTCCATTACCGCTTGTGATATAAACAGTTGATATTTGAGCACATATGTATCCCACTGTACCTGGACCTCCGTAGAATGAGAAGCTATCGCTACCCCCTCCACAGTTAATATAAGTACCATCTACATATTCATCTGTATTATATCCTACTATTTGATAAGTTCTACAAGTTGGAGGTGGAACATATCCACAATAAGGACTATTTACTTCTACTAAAAATTGATTCTGTACATTACCTGTACAAGAGTTTGTTTCTTTAGACCACTTGTCATATCCTACACAATAGAAAGATTGAACCCAAGTTCCACAAGCTGTATTAACTCCTAAGTCTACATCTCTTGTTTGTTGATACGTAGAAGAACAAGGATTGTCATCTATCTGTGGTTGTTGTAAATAACACCCACTACAAAATGTAGCTCCATTATTTACCCAGTTAGCTGAGGGAGATGCTCCACAACACCCACCACAAAATGCAGAATTAAATTCTACAGCAGAACCTTGTTGAGTTTGATTATATGTTGGTGAACAACCATTGTTATCCACTTCAACATTATATTTAGTACATGATGAATAGCAGTTGTAAGAACCTGAGTTAACCCAGTTAGCAGCAGTGGACTGTCCACAACATCCTCCACAGAATGTAGAATTATATTCTACAACAGATCCTTGTCTTGTTGTATTATAACCTGATGCACACGGGTTATTTTGTATTTCAACATTGTATTTATTACATGTACTATAACAATTATAATTTCCAGTGTTAACCCAATTCTCTGTTGTATTACATGCACTTCCACCATTTATAACTCGTGTTTGGTTATAACTTGAAGAACACGGATTATTATCTATTTGTGGTTGTTTAGATACGCAACTATCACAATATGCTGCACCATTGCTCACCCAGTTAGGTGTTGTACTACAACATGCTACAGTTTGATAATTCTGAGCAGTGCCCACTGTACTTGCTGTACAACTATTATCTGATGTACTTCTTACCTGTGCATAGTATGTTCCATCAAACACTCCTGTAAAAGTGTTTCCTGCAAGCCATCCTGTAGTTACACCAACTCCTGTAGAGACAAGTCTAGCTTCCCATGAACCATTAGCAACACTTACATTTATTGTAACTACTCCACTTCCATTAGTTGTATTGTTACAATAGTATCCATTAAATGTAACGCCCAATCCCCAATATCCACAACTGTACCCACACGTAGGACTTAGGTTTGCAACAAAAGAATCATTACGAGTTTGCCCACATGTATTTGTTTCACGAGTTCTAAGTTGAAAAGGATACACTCCATAGTTTGCACAGTATTGAGTTTGTGGTCCCCATGTTCCACAACTAGCATCACTTGCAGAAATTGTTATAACTTGTGTAGTGTTATATGTACTAGAGCAAAAGTTTGTATCTGTTTGTAATTGTTTTATTGCACATCCATCACAATACTGTGAACCAGTGTTCACCCACGTAGGACTTGTATTACAACAAACATTAAAGTTACTACTAAACTGAGAGGTACATGTAGTAGTAGTTGATTTAGGTCTCACCTCAACTCTATATGTACCAATAGGGACACTTGTAAAACTATAAATAGCACTTCCTAAACTAACGTTTAACCATCCTGTAGTTACTGCACCATTGCCATTTGCAGATAATCTTGCTTCAGAATTACCACAAGATGAGTTTATTTGTATATTCTGTGTTGCCGTTCCCGCACTACAACTTGTAGTTGTTCCTATAGATATAGCATAACTACAAGTGGGACATGCTGAAATAAGATCTTGATATCTAGGATATCTATTATTTGTATATGTAGAAAGTGGAATAGCAGCTGTATCTACATAAAAATTATTTATAGCACCTGGACCAGCATATCCACCAGTAGTATCTTTTATCAAACAAAGATTACTATTTGCAATAGATCCTGTTTGACTAAGATATGTTTTAGCTTCTGTAACTGTAAGAAGATAGTTAGTTTGTATAGTCATTACCTTCTAACTTTTTAAGTCTGGCTTCTAATTCTTGAACTGCTTTAATTAATACACCAACTGTTGAATTGGTGTCCATTTTATTTTGTGCTAATGTAGAAAGTTCTACAGGAGTATCTTCTGCAATAAATCCAATGTGAGGAGTACTTAAATCGTTTTTGTAATAAAATTCAACAACGTTTACATTACTTAATATAGATGTTGCTGTCTTCTTGAATTTACTAATGTTTGTTTTAAATATACGACTAGATGTTTGATAGAATGATCCTGCATTTAATTGATCTGTACCAGAAACAAATATACCTGGTATTCCTGTAGCTGTATTAGATGTTCCATTTGCAACAAGTATTATATTTGCAGTGGTAGGACTAACTACAAAAGATGATCCACTTGAACCTGAAGAACCACTCGATCCTGAAGACCCACTTGAACCACTTGTTCCATTAGATCCAGAGACTCCGCTAGAACCTGAAGAACCACTTGAACCAGAAGAGCCAGAAGAACCTGATGTTCCTGGAGCACCATTAGCTCCAGCTGTTCCTGATGAACCAGATGTACCCGTTACTCCACTAGAACCAGATGTACCCGAACTTGCAGAAGATCCTGATGTACCCGTAGATCCTGATGTTCCTGATGTACCAACTGTACCACTACTAGCTGACGTTCCTGTTGAACCTGATGTCCCTGTTGAACCTGACGTTCCTGAACTTGCTGAAGTTCCTGATAAGCCTGAACTTGCTGAAGTGCCAGATGATCCTGAACTTGCTGATGTACCAGAAGTTCCTGATGCACCTGAAGAAGCAGATGTGCCTCTTGTACCTGATACTCCTGAGCTACCAGAGGTTCCTGAGGAGGCAGATGTGCCTGATGATCCTGATGTTCCTGATGATCCATCTCCTCCAGCTACACCTGCCAAGTTGACAAGCCAAGAGTTATATGTACCACTACCAAAAACTGTATCAATAGTAACAGAAAGAGATCCTGTTCCTGCTGTATAGTTATTAACTATACCAGTCATACGATTAAGACTATCATAAGCAATTAATATAGCTTGCCCTGATGTATATGCTAATAGTGTACCTATTGTTAAACTTTTAGAACCTACACTTAATGTTAATGATGTTATAGAACTTGTTGCATATTTATCTCCTGATACACCAGATGATCCAGTAAATCCTGAGGATGCAGAAGTACCAGAGGTACCAGTTGTACCATTTGTACCTGATTCTCCAGAAGTACCTGTAGTGCCATTTGTACCAGAAGTACCTGTTGTACCTGTAGTACCAGATGTAGCAGATGTTCCTGATGTTCCTGTTGTTCCACTAAATCCGTTAGATCCAGAACTTCCAGAACTTCCAGAGCTTCCACTAGAGCCACTAGATCCGCTTGTACCATTAGATCCATTAGCTCCTGAAGAGCCTGAAGTACCAGATGAACCTGAAGTACCCATAGATCCAGTTGCACCAGAAGAACCTGATGTTCCTGAAGAGCCAGCTGTACCATTAATACCATCTTGTCCTGAAGAACCATTAGTTCCACTAGATCCATTAGTTCCTGATGTACCTGAAAATCCATTAGATCCTGATGTACCAGAGGATCCACTAATACCAGAAGATCCTGGAGTTAAGCTCTCATCTAATTTCTCAATAGCCAATGTTAAACAGTCTCCAGTATTTATCCCTGATTGAGGTAAATTAGGACCTTCGTATATTACACGATTTGATTCAACTGGACAACAGCTATTACAATCAGAACTAGAATTCTGTAAAGGAAAAGCAGTCTGGTCGTAACAAGGCATTCCTGGTAAACAAGCCATATATTAATAATTTATTATCTATGGATCAATATCTTAACTCTACTTGCAATCATCTCCACTGTAAAACATTGACAGTAATCAGGATTGCAATTCTTAAATAACAAGATTCGTTTATAATTTAACATATCTTGTAATGCTACTGTATTGATGTAATTGTTTACAGCATATACAATGTTATTGTATTCTAAATTAGCCAGCTCTGCTATTCGCTCATCTATATCAGCTAGCAGTACAGGTATTGTAGAATTGGCAATATAATTAGTTAGCCTTGGCGTTAGCATCTTCTTGTTCTTTTATTTCTTGTTGAACAGCATAATTACATGCTGAGCAATATCCATTAACTAGTTGGCACCCACATCCAACTTTTGTTTGACATCTTTTACAATTAGCCATATCATGAAAAGTTTACAACATAATTATTACCAGTACATCCACAGTTATTTCTGATAAAACTATCTAATAATCTATCAGCTTGTGCATATAACTTATTAGCTGTAACCACAGCTGAGTTATTAGCAGCAGCAATTGATCCTTGAATCAAGAAGTATATACTGTTTAATTGCACCTTAGACTGTGTCTTAATAGCCATATCACATTCCATCATATCAAGTTTCATAAATGCATTATCAAACTTCTCTTGAATTAAATCTGTACGCATAATAGTATGCGTTACATTATTAGTAAACGCTGGAGCTATGGAATATTTAATTATCCATATGCCATCAGGTAAAGGTAATAAGTTAGCACCCACTGCAGTTAATCCTAATGATGTAGAATTAAATATATTAAAATCATCTGGAACAAAAGGTAGAGATACTGGTGTCAATACTCCTGGAATAGTGAACTCAATTGTTGGAGCCGTTGGAGGAGTAACATACGTAGAAGCATCCGCAACACCTAATGTCAAAGTGTTGTATGTAGGAATTACTAAGAATTCTAAGTTTAATGTTGGCATAGCGTTAAATAATAATGCCAGAGGACAGAGATTATCCTCTTACCCTCTGGCATAGGTTATATGATTGCCTTTTTATTAAGGAATCAAGGTAGTTGTTGTACTAGTTGAAGGCCAAACTGTAGTAGTAGAAGTAGTTGTTGAAGTGATTGGACCACTTTCATCAGTTACAGCACCTAAAGCAGCTACTAAGATATCTTCGATATCTTGAGATAAAGCTTGAGGAGAAGCAATGATGACACGAGCATCTTCGTGCAAACTTGCTACATAGTTTAATGCGGTACGATCATAATCTTGAAAACGGATATAGTAAGTATCATAAGTAGTACCATCAGTTACCCAAGACTCAAAGTTCTCATTGTAACCAACCATACGATATAGATGCTTCAAGTATCCAGCTTGATAGCTATAATAATTCTTCTCTAATTGGATGATCTCATCAGAAGTTCCAGAAATATAAGAAGCACGTTGAGTTACATACGCATCAGCAACCATGTTACAAGAATCTGCAACAATAAAGTCAGCAGTAGTAGCAGGACCAGCATAAACAAATGTACGGAAGTACATACGATCATACTCCCAAGGGAATGCAGCGATATCACATGGCTGTCCATAAACAGTTAATGGCTTACCAGAGATACGTAAGATAGCACTCTGATTGTTACCAATACGTTGGAATTGATAGAAGTCAGAGAATGTAATGTTGTCAGGATTGTTACCTGGAGCTTGCTCTTGGAACTTTAAAATGAAAGCGTCAATTAAAGCAGGAACATCAACCTCAGCACAAGGATCTCCACCACAAGCTAAACACTCACCTTTAACAGTTACACTGCGAGTGAAACCATTGAAGTATAATGTGTTTAAGTAAGAAGAGAACGCACGTAATGTAATAGTTACATCAGTACCAGGAGTAACAGTAAAGTTAGTTACATCAGTTACTTGGTTAGCAGCAACAGGGTTACCTGTAACTTTATACCATTCAGTTACATTAGCTTCAGCAATCTTGTCAGAACGCTTAGATCCTTGTAAGTACGTATTAGTACGTCCTTGAGCCAAATAGAAATATGGAGCAGCACCAATGTTACCAGTGGTTGCAACAGCATATGTATTTGTAAAAATACCAAACTGACCAGCAGTTAGGTTTTGTGTAGAACCTGAACTAGGCAATGTGTTGCCTACAGGAACTACAAACAGGGTGGTTAATGAAAAATCAGCCATTTGTATATTTGTTTATTGTTAAAAAATTTACTCGTTTGTTTTAATTCTATATATCGAACTTTCCACTGCTGGAGAATTCTCTGTATACATTGCAAGATTCTGTACTGTTAAATCTAAAAGCTCATCTTCTAAATAAGTTTCTAATTCACAATCTTGATTAAATGATGGTTCACCATCTAACATTATATATCCTGTTTTATTTATGTATACAGGGTATCGTAGGTATGATACGTATATATTACTTGGGGTAAAAGTACCATCTGTAAATATACTTATCTCATCTGACGAGATAAAATTAAATGTTTCTTGGTATTCAAATGACGGTCTATAATGAACGTTATTTAACAACAATGATAAATCACCATGTTTTGCAAGATCTTGATTAATCCAAATCTTTCTATTTTCACATCTTCCTTTACTTGCTAATACGTAACTATCTACGTAGAACATGTAAGGTGGATCAAGATCATGAACGTAACCAGTCCATTGATTTATCTCAGCGTTTCTCAAAAGTAGTGGTAATTCACCATCAATGTAATTTACCACTAAACTTTGAAGGTCTTCGTATCTTTTCTTGAAGGCATCCATGCCAAGACCTGAAATTGTATTTTGACCGTCTGTTTTTTGCTTTATTAACTTTATCTGAGCCTCATTCAAAGCTAAGATTTTATCTTCTAATTGAATCTGTTGATGCTCGTTTGCTGATAGCTTATTTAGTCTTTGGTCAATTTTATATAATAAACTATCTACAGGGATCATACAGAGGCTAGTTTTTTACCTTTTAATTTTTGTTCTAATATTAATAGGTCTTCTTGATGATCTTCGTCAGCTAGGTATTTCACTAATTCTTCTTCATCAATTGCGACTTCCAACTCTCCCATATAAATCTTACCGTTTGCTTTCATTCGGTAAATTGAGTGAGTTAACGCTTGCTTAACTAAATCTTTAATATTGAGTAAGTTTTCTTTCATGTCAGCAAATCTACCAAACACTTCTATTGGAGAAAGTCCTGAGTATTTACCATCTTTGAATTCAGTCTGCTTTAATAAATTATCAACTAGGTTGTAAACAACTTCATCTTTAGTTTCATCAGACACAGGCAATCCTAACATTCTAGCCACTTTCTTTTTCTTATCATTACTCATGCTATCAAACTTAACAATAGCTTTGTTGATAATTTGCTTTTTCTTATATAGAACAGCATTTTCAATTTCATCATCCACAACATAAAACTGTATGTCTGCTGGATATTCACCACGTTCCCATGCTTGATATGAACTAGCAATTGTTGGATGAACTCTCAACCATGCAAATGCTAACTCTTGCATTGGATTAACAAAATCAAAATAATTATCACCATCTAAAAGCTTTACAGCTTGTACATGCATGAAGTCATCATTACCTTGAGATAATCCATAGTTCCAAAATTTAGAACGAGGACTTAAATCAACATCTCCAAGAGATGCTGTTAAACGATCATGTAATTTAGTCACACGATCAATTTCAAGTTCTCTTTCTGTTTGGTCACTAATACGTTGTATGTATGCAGCTTTAGGATTTAATCCTGTTCTGTACTGACCATCAAGTTCTTTATAAGGATACTTGAAAACTCCTGTTCCAGGAATACGTGTCAAACCTTTTTGTGCAAGTCCACCTTGCATAGTTTGTAATTGCGAGTTGTTGTAATCTTTCTTAATAGTAGAGATTTTGCCTGTCTTACCCATATGTAGTTTAATTTTAATTGGTTTTTAGCGAGTGCTGACCATCGAAGATCTAGCGACCAGGGACACCCCAATCCAACACTCTCAAGAAAATCCTCCTCACAGGAGGGAGGGGGTGAGGAGGTTTTCTTGTGCCCATCGGTTGATGGGCGGAGGACATACTGTCCTAGAACTGAGGGATTTCTTCGATCAAGACTGTACGAGACAAGTCTTCAATGAATACATCACAACGATCTTTCATCCAGATTTCGTATCCTGGGAATTTATTCGCAGAACTCATACCTTGAGACTTAGCAAAGCCTAAGTGGTGACGAGTACCATCGATATAACCCCAAGTCATAGAAGGAGCACCCTTCATACGTACCTCACGGATGTTGTTAATCATAGAACCATCAGACATTGGAGAAACGTCAAACACCATAAATACTGGAGTTGATTTCTTGTTTTGTCCAAATTCTAAATTAGTTTGAGGAAGGTCTAATTCTTTTAAGTGAATTAACTCAACACGACCAGTCTCACGAGTAACCATTGCATCGAATGCAAAGTTGTAAGTGATGTGTTGTCCTTCTCCTTGCATATAACGATTACCTGAATCAGCCATGAAAGTCAAACCTGAATTCAAAGCATCGTTTTTAAGTGCTTGTTGGAACACGTCGAAGCCAGCTTCGTTAGTGTACATTTTAACACGACGATCCTTAACATCTACACGACGATAGAATAAATCACCAAATACCGAACGAATCAAGTTAGCAGTGAATTCTCCACGGTTGTATTGTACTAAGTTACCATTGTTACGCATTCTGTGATAAACACCAGCAGATGTACGCTTTAATTCTTGCTTAGAACCATTAGTTTTAACGGTACCAGGCTTAGCCCAGATCATACGCTTAACTTTCAATTCTAACATAGACTTACGCATCCAGAATTCAATGAACGGTTCCCACTTAACATCATTACGAGTTAAAGGTAATTCATTACGACGTTGTGGAGCATATACTAAAATGTCTAACGCTTTACCAGAAGCATCAACCATCATCTTATCATCAGCCCATTCAGTAATTTTGTGCTCATAACCATATGCAGAACCTAATGATTCAAACATTGTGATTTGCTCACCTAAACGAGGCAATCCTAATAAGTCTTGATCAAACTCACCAATAGCTGCATCAACCAATTCTAATTCAATACCAGTCTGTAAGAATACAGGAGATACGAAATCAACTTGAGGGTTGTCAGAAACTAAAGTAAATGTGTACAAATATCCCATGTTCCAAGGCATTGGATCCTTGATTACATAGAAACGAGGGCCATACTGACGAGTACCTACAGAAACGATAGCGTTCTTAGAGAATTCATTAGTATCTATTACTAAAGAGAATTCTTGACCATCGATACCTGGCTTATCCAACTCTAACGTTGTTTCAGGGATGTCAATAATTTTAGGGAATTTGTAAGGGACTTGTACTTGCCACTTCCAAGCATCACTGTTGTTGTCAATGTAATACGGAGTTGACTTGTTGATCATGTCCAAGAAGTCATTACTGTACAATGAACTCTGAGTGTACAAACTTATGATTTTCTTATCATAGTCTGCTGGCTCAGTCGAGTGAAAGCTTTCCAAGTGGTTAGAATCTGTCAACTTACCAACTGCGCGCTTGTCCATTGAGGCCACACGAGCATAAGTAAATCCAGTTAAACCTGGGATTGTTTGAATTGCCATTGTTTTTTTATGTTTAATTTAATAGTTAATAATTACGAAAACCAGGAAGTAGGCTTGTCAGATTTATTAGATTTCACTGAACTCTTTGAAGCTTGTCTTGCAACTTCACCAAATAGACTATCTGTCTTCTTGGTAACTCCTGCTTTTTGAATTGTTGTTAACGTTGGGTCTTTCTCTAATATCTTTAAAAGAAGAGCAACCTTTACTTTCATCTCATGGTTTTCAGGACGCTTGAGTTCTAGAATAGTACGATCAAAGTCTGTTAATGTATCACCAGACGGTGTCTTATACTTTTCTGTGAGTAAAAAATCTTGTAGTTCAGTTGCCAACTTCGGATTAAGAGGAATACCATCAAATTCTTTAGCCTTAACCTTATCTTGTAACACAGTTGTTACATTGTTAGCATATTGTTGCTTGTAGGCTTGTTGCTGTTGTAATTGAGTAGATCTTTCCTCTTCTAATTTTTGAAGCTTCACAGCTTCTTTTTTTACTAGTACTTTATGATGCTTAGCGGCTACATTTTCTAAGTCACCATATTGTTGAAGCCTTTCAACTTCTGTTGTTATATCTTCAGGATCAAAACCTTGATCAGCTAAAGCTTGTTTAAGTATTGCTATTTGATTTGATTCTTGAGATAAGTCCATCTCAGAGAATGATTGAATAGCATTGTATGTGCCGAAATAATCTTTAGGATCAACACCATTTACAAAGATTGCATTGAATGCTTGTTGGTAGTCTTCTCCAAACTGTCCAATGAAGTTATTCACTACATCAATTGCACCTTTCTTTTTCTCAGCATTGAATCGTTCTAAGAATTCTTCTGCGCTTGTTATAGGTGATTCTTCTTCTTCTTCTTCATTGGTGAATACACCAAGTTTAAAAAGATCATTAGAGAGAGCTGTAAATTGACTTACTTCCTCATCACCTTCTTCATCAGCTTCTGCTTGAACAGGTGCTTTAGTTTTAGGAGTTTCATCTTCATCTTCATCATCATCATCAGCTCCTAATAAGAAATCTGTGATTGATTTAGAACTATCTTCTTTTTCTTCTGTAGCTTCTGCTTTTGGAGCTTTAGTTTTTACAGGAGCAGGAGTGGGATCTTCAGCAGTGATATTCTTAATATCATCAGGACTAGTGGAAGCTGTTTCAGGAGCATACAGATCATTTAATAGTTCTGTGTTACCCATTCCTTCCATAGTACTTTGAATACTGAAATTCCCAAAGTCTGGGGTTTCTAAATTATCGGCCATACGTAGTTACTTTTTAATTGGTTTTTCGATATAAAAATATGTTGCTTTAAGTTAATAACAAATACATTTTTCTAAAAAACATGAAATATTTTACATATATATAGCATTAAAAAAATCTGCTCTAACTAAAAAGATTAGAATTACTTACTTTTTGATGATCTATTCTTTGCATTAATCTTAGCAATCTCTATATCATTCTTTTGATTTTCACGATCAACTTGCAATTTTTCACGTTCAAGTTTTAGTTTATCACTACTCTCTTGTCTTCTACTTGCTACCTCTTGCATACTAGCATCATATTCTTTTGTAGCTTTTGATGTTTCTGCATTCAATTTGCTAATTTCTAATACATCAGGAGCACCAGAGTTATCTAAATCAGATAAAGGACCGCTCTTAGATTCTGCTGCAATTAATGCAATCTCCTTCTTGTTAATGCGATCTAGCTCTTTCTGATAGTTCTCATTAGCTATTGTTGAATCATGTTGTTGTTGAGCTTGTTGTATCTGAGCTTGAGCAATTTGTTGTTGTTGCTCCATTTGTTGTTGTTGTTGTTGCATCTTCTGATCTTCAAGTTGTTGTTGACGCTCTTTAAGAGTCTTAAACACTTTCTTCATTTGACGAACAGAGTTTGTAGAATAAAGTTCAATAACATCATGTAAGCTTCCACCATTCTGTAGAACAGCCTGAGACAATCCTCTAATCTCATCAAACATCTTCTTATCTTCTGGACGATTAGTTAAGAACACTTTTAAATCACGGAAACGTAAATCAGTTCCATTCACTTGAACAAATGCATTTTCTCCTTCGCTATTAATATATGATAGAGTAGATTGAGGCTTCTTACTTTCTACATATAATGATGCATCAATAATAGATTGATACAACTGTCCTAATACATACTCGTGTGCCACAAATAATGGCTCAGTTTGAGAGTATGATTGTGTGATGGCTGTATTGGTACCTGTAGCAGTTTCAGAGGCTGATATACTACCCAAACGTTGCTTGGACATTCCAACTAATTCCCAACACTCGTTCTTTAATTGTATTGCTAAGTTATAACGAGATTGAATCTCTTGTGTACGTGTCATATCAATATCTCTAAATTGATTGAACGAGCTTGGAGATTTTAAATTCTCAGGAGAATCATCAATGAATACAACACCACGATTACGTGCTTCCATTTCCCAAATATCAAGAGCATCTTGTGCATCTCCATCTTTAGGAATAGGAATATGTCTAATAGACATTAACTGTACCTTACCAATTTCTTTTTCAAGAAGCTTGTAAAGTTGATTCATACAAACATTATATAAAACCTGGAAAGGCTTCATCATATCTACAAGACTCTTAGCCTCTGTATTCTTGATTTCATGAATCACTCCAATGATTGGACAGTAGTTTAATAACTTAAATGGTTTGATGTGATAAATGTCTGGTCCAATCTTTGTTCCTTGATACCATTGATTAATCCATCCCCACTCTAATGATTGCTCTGTAGGAATAGTTCCTGATTTATAACTTTCATCAACAAGCATAGATTGTTCATTACCCATTTCATCTAGATAAATTAGCTTGCCAATTTTCTTTTTAGAAATCCAGTAAGATCTTACCACTACATATTTGTATCCAAATGAAGACACGTTCGATGTAAGTCCTAAGAAGTCTTTTAAACCATCGTCATTTTCCTTCATCTCTGATTCAATGATCATACGTGTCTGAAGTACAAGAGGATCGTACGTATCGTATTGAACAGAATCAATACCATTACCTGCATCAGGATTACCAAGATTAGATTCACGAACGTTGATAAGTCCATAATCTTGCAACGATGAACGTAAGTGATCAATCTCATCTTTTGTAAGATCTGGAATACTTTCAATAATCTCAGATAGTTCCATCACCTGTACAGTTCCTGCAGCGTACGCACCTTGTGCACGTCCTGAAGGATCAGATACATATTTTCTATCTGGTGTTGTTAAGAACCAAGTATTTTTAGGATTGGCTACTTCTATATTATATCCAAGCTTAGAATTATCCTCATATATGTGATAGAATTCACGAGCAGATATAAGCATATCACGGAATGCATCTTCTGACTTTTCTTTTAAATTAAAATCAGCTTTTTGACATGTAAGAACATGATTAGCCCATTTTTCTGCAACAGAAGTGTAGTTGTCAAGCTCATCTTGAACTTCACCCATTGTCATTTGTTGAAGTTGTTCTTCTTCAATCTCTTGTCCTTGCAATGCTGCTTTTTGAAGAATCTTTTCTTTAGCTTGATTCATTACATATTCTTGAAGAATACCTGTCTTGAAATCAAGTTCTTCAGATTTACTATCATCATCAAACGCCTTAACACGAAATGCATCAGGACGTTTTGATATCTCACCTACAAGTTCATTTAGTGGTGTAGTAATAATAGAGTACATTTTTACATATGAAGGTAAGCCAAGATCACTTGTAAGCATATCTGTAAAGCTTTTCACTTGTGGCTCCTGATAGAAATCCTCCATGCGAAGAATACCTTTTACAAGATCGTAGTTCTTAACAAACGTATCTCTGTTTTTTACATACTCAGCATAGGACTTATTAGCAAAATAGTCCATTGTGTTTTTGATCCAACTCTCATCCATCTTCTCTTTTTCAGTCTTGAACTGATCAGGGAATATGTTCAGATAAGCGTATCTGATGGTTGCATCTTTGGTATATCTAATGATTGCCATTATGTAAATATTTTTTGTTTAGTTTTTACTGTGGTGAATAACGATGAGCCTCCACCAAATAGTCTATTTATTTTTTTAGGATTATGCATAGCTTGTACTCTTGCATCACCACTCCCTCCTATCATTCCCATTATAGGATCCATCTTCATAGCTTGAGCTATGGCTAATTCAGCTGCAATGATACGGTCAAAGTTACCATCTTCATTATACTGAATCATTTCTTCTAAAAGGACAGGGTCAAATATCTTAGACATTCCTTTTGTTTCTTTTATTACATTACCCTCTTGATCTGTTTCTTTATGAATAGTATCCTCTGAATATTTCTTTAAACATCCATGTAGAAAGTTTCTAATCTTTTCAGCAGAACGATGCACTCCATAGTCACGTCTTACGGTAGTATTAGGAACTACTTCTTTCAACCATTCTGGTTGTCTTTCTAAATAATGAGCATCATTCTTAGAAATCATATAATCAATAAAAGAAATCTCATCATTTTCAACAAGAGCTCTCGCATTGTAATATTTAATAAGCATTCTTGCTTGTTCTTCCCATATTTCTTTCTTATCAGGACGAGCACAATAAGAAGCTACAAACATATCTTGATACTTTTCACCATTAATAGCATGCATTCTTTTATAAATATACACAGCACCTAATGATGTAGAATATGTAGCTTTACCTTGACGGTATGGATCGACTCCTGCTACATACAATCCATAAGGAGGATTTTCTATAGGAAATTCATATATCACTACAGGAGCATCCTTCTGATCTGTATTCTTTAGAGGGAAGTTGGTGAGGGGAAGTTTATCTGTAAAGTCATGCTTCACACCATCACCATCATCATATAGCACAACAGGTGTGCCAGTACGTTCATTAGCTAGAAGTCTGGCTTTTTGTCGTTTTGCTCCCTCTATATCAAATATATTAGAATCTTCATTTAAAAATATATCATCTACCTCCATAGGATAATACATCTTTTCTTTCAGATAAGCTAGTCTATCACCAGCCCTTTTAAGTCTTTCAAGATTATCGTTAGTTATCTTTGTAGCTAGTTCTTCATCAGATACTAGCATCTTTACATTATATAAATCACTCTTCTTTGGTAAATCTAAATATTCACCAAGAGAACTCTCATACTTGGCTTCCATCCTAAACTTATGAGAAATGAATAGTCCATGTATTCTTTTCTCATCTTTAGCATTGTTATATTCTAAAAAGTTATAGTTACCAACATCGAACATTAAGCTCTTGGCATCCATAAATTTCTTCATATCCCCACCAGTTCCCGTAAGAATCGGTGAGCAACCCCAGCCAAAGGGTGTTGTGAAGCCAGGCACAGCCGCTTGAAAGCCTCGTAAGAAATTTCCCTTACCAATCTCATCTATAATTAATCTTCTAGGCTTTGTACCAGCAATTGCTTCTTCATTATTACCTTCATCAAGATTACGTATTAATATTTGTGAGAATGGTATACGTTCTCCTCCTCTTGTTTTTACACCAAGGGTCACTTGGTTCTTCCAGTTATCTTCTACCCTCTGCCATTTCCATGCCTCTGGAAGATAGTTTAATCCTTTATCTATCTTATCTGTAATTAGTTTTATATCGGCTGCATTTAGGCCAGCTATAATGTTTTGTGAGTTCTCATCAAAAGTTGCTCCATGTGACACATATGATGCCTCTAAAACAGACTTAGCAAAACGTCTGATTCCTAGAATAACTAAGCCTTTACGTTCTTTCTGAGCTCTATCTATTTCAGAGCTAACTATCCACTCATTATCACGAAGAGATGGGTTAGCATACTTTTGTGCAATACGCCCGTAATCATCAATAACGTCAATCTCGGTATGCCAAGCGTTCAAATGCCAATAAAGAAATGGATTGATGTACGTGTCTCCCATCATACAACCATTTTTACATAACTCTTCATGGAATGCAAAAAACTCATTGTATTCCGCACTATCTGGAGTGGGAAGACGACCTTGGTTCATCAACCAATCCTTATAATCAATCTTATGAAGTTCCATTTCGTTGCTTTAGCCAATTCTCTGCTTTTGAGCTCATTCCTGCACCACCTCTCACTTCCACCTTGCTCTCCTCCTTCTCCCTTAGCTTATCAACCACTTCTAGAAGAGCTAAATAGTTCTTCATTGTCTCCTGTATAAACTTACCTTGTGCTTCTATAGATGCAATCACCATAGGAAGAAGTCCACCCTTTCCTGTGGGCTTCCATTCAATCCTATCTACAAGTGTATGCATTGGATGAGCATCGACATATTGTCTCCAAGAACCTAATTGTTCTTCAGCCCATTCAAGCTCTGTATTAATATATGTAGTTTTCTTTGGTGCTGCCATGTTAGTCTAGGTCTTCTTCATCTTCATGTAGTATGTTATGCAACTGCATACCATCTCTTATAATCTTATCTATTTCAGACTCATCTAAATGGGGCACGTCTTGAAATAATCGTGCCTTGTATTTCTTAAGAGCAAGTAGCATTTCTTTGTCTGTCATTCCCCACACATCTTTATATTCATCTAAAGCTGTATCGAAATGTCGTCCTAAATTGTAACTAGGAAATTGTTCCTTAAGTTCAACAAGCACTGACAAGATTTGCTCATACACTTTCATATTAATTGATTTAAATCCTCATCAGATAGCTTGCTTTCTATATGTATCTCAACATCCTCTTCGTATTCCTCTTCATTTTCTTCATAATATTCTCTAGCCTCTTCTGACATATACTCCTCTGTAAATATTAAAGATATTTTATTATCATTTTCCCCTGCAACAAGATCAATAAAGTCAACCCCCTTAACATATAAATCTTCTAGAGTTTCTAATAACTCATCTAAAGGAATTTTCTTTATAATCACTTTATCCTTGTTTGCCATATGTTTCGGACTTTAATTTATCTTCTTCTTCTATTGTATTTACTACTGGCAACCATTTCCTTAATGGACACATACATGATAGACAAGCCACTTTAGCTGCTAACATACAACCACATTCTGTACAATGATCATCTGGCCTATTGGTCTTATGATTTTTAGAATGCTTGGGACAATCACTACAGACATTCAATCTGTCAAGGCTTACTTGTGCAATTGTTTCTTTCATTTCTGAAGAAGGAATCAATAGATTCTTCCATCCTTCATACACTTGTTTAAAATTAATCATTATCGCTGTTTGTTGGTTTTAGCAATTTTAATTGATCCTTTGTTTTTGTGTATATAACACTAGCTCTCTTCCTATACGCCTCTGTAACATTCTCATCTGTCATTGACTTCTCTGCCACTTCCATCTTTGCCACTAATCTAGATATTGTTTTCTGAGCTTTCTTCTCATTAAATGTAAACTTGGCAAACCCACTTATCTCCACCGAATTATTATACATCATTGCCTCACTAGCACTACGAAACTGATGACTTATCACCTTATCTATCGTCTTCTCATTCACCATCAACTTACTAGCTAATATTCTAATAAGATAATCCTTTATTGACATTGACTCTGGCTTACTCATTATGTTGTGTCTTTATCTCTAAGGTAACATTATTATTAAAATTGAGAACAATGACAGGATTCACCTTTATTTTCGAACCATCCTTAACAAACACTGATATCTTCTTAAGCTTACTTATAATGTTATTGATTGTTGGACTAGTAGAATTATACCTCTTACAAAAATCCTCTCTTATAGAAGAATAAGAAATATTACCACGTATAGCTGTAAATGCTACAAGCTGTATCTCTCTAGTTGTAAGATGAAGATCGTTAATTGTAGATAGGATGCTATAATATTTCTCTGCCATGGCATAGTCATCCTCTACTCTTCGTAGAAACTTTTGAACAATTATCTTCTTATCAGATGATGTTTCCATATTTAGTTGTGGCAAGTACACACATAATGCCTGCTATATTAAGTATTAAATTTTGTATATACAAGAGAAATTGTAAATAATAATAAACCTATTTTAAGTTCCTTCACTGAATAATTGGAAATCCTTCTACCCCTATAAGATATACCAACACCAAAATTCCTAGCCGTATTAATATATAATAGTACCATAACAATAAATTATGTTTTTACAAAGCCCCCCCTAATCCCCCCCAAAGATGAGAAATCTTTTTTACAAATACAAAAA
>OFRA01000139.1_pt1 | contig 18249 bp, 44 predicted proteins | sample 1543001 | NCBI WGS metagenome assembly OFRA01 (sample SAMN07774221, study PRJEB24372) | wastewater metagenome | isolation source: Lake Maggiore Verbania | place: Italy: Verbania | collected 2015-12 | reverse complement strand
AAGAAGAGATAATAGGGTATATCTATTAGCGGCACTTAGAAGTTCTCAAATTATGAGTGTTTTTACCCAATTGTTGACCATTTTAGTAGTGTTTTACTATGTTTTTACCTATTTTTATTTATTTATTACATGTTTTTTAGACAAAAAAAAGCCCAAAAATAAGCTATTTATATGCTTATTCTTGGGCTTTTCTTAACTATTATTTAATTATCAATAACACTTAAACACTTAGCACTACCGTTATTATGTGTGTATCATACTATCATTGGAGCGTGTGTCTCTCACCACCTAATGGTTTTTAGTCATTTTCAAATAGATTTTCTACTGAAACATTATCTTTTTCTATCTCTTCTACTATATATTCCAGTATTTCTTCTACCCAGGTTAACCCTGATACATATCCTTCAAAGTATGATACATAATGCTGATCAGTTTTATACATTACTTCTTTTTCCCCATCTTTTATACGACCCGATACTTCGTTTAAAAGAATCTTTATATCATTAAACGTTTTCATATTCACCATCTTCCTTATCTGGAATACCATCAATTAGATAATCAAACTCGTGGTTTATTTCATCTTCATCTTCGTCTTCCCCTTCGTTTGTTAAATATAGATCAAAGCTTAATTGCTTTAAATCCTCTACCACTTTCTCTATATTTACCATATCCCCTGGGGAATAATTAAGCATAAAGTGATCTATAATCTTGCGTATATCCATCATATTAAACCTCCTAATCGTTGTTTAAAGTGTTAATGAATACATTTAGCCCGGCTTCTAATTTAGAAATCTGCTGCTTTGATGATTCAATATTATCTCTTAGGCTTTGTAAAGCTACTTCTGTATGCATTTCATTATCTGAAACACAATAGCCATATGTAACCGGATATTTATTATTCACAGTCATGCCCGTATGCTTTCTCTTCTAGTGTTAATGGCTTATTACATTCAATACATTTACCATAATAAACTATTGAAGTTTCTTCATCTATCAATAACTCAATTACGCCTTGCTTGATTCTTTTTAGATTATTGCCCATCTCCGAATATCTGCTTTCTTTTCCATTGGTAATATCGCATTCTTGCCATAGCATTAGCTAATTTCCTTTTCTTAATATCTTCTATTGCTTGTAATTTACGGGATGTTTGGGCATCCCAACTCTCATTCATTTGTTTCATTCTTTTCCTTTCTCTTAGGTGGATTAGATATATCTTTAGGCTTACCTTTTTTATTTAACTTAATAAAAGGCGGCCGATTATGCGTATAATTTTTCATTATTATCCTTAGTAATATACTGGTGATATATTAGGAATATATCAATTGGATTTTACTAGACCAAGAAATGTAATTTTGTATTCCTTAAAGAACTCTATTGGTGATTTTGGGTTGTCAGATTTTAACTGATCCAAATACACATCTCTCATAGTGTCTTTATGTTCTTTACTTCTCTCAACATCAGCCAATGCCATTGCTTGTGCTGCTTTTTTATATATGTCTTTTTGCCCATCATATTCATTTATCCCCGGAAAATCTTCTATATTTTCATAACCTTTATTTGCACGGTGAGAAATAAAACGATTCATATCTCTCCATACTAAAAAGGACATATATATCCAATTTTTTGGTTCAAGATGATCGTGAACAAATTGCATTAAAAGAAACAATTCTATCATCTTATCGTCAATTATAAGTTCTGGATTAGACTCTTGAATTGTATCAATTACATATGAAGAACTAGCTAAACTATCTTCTATAATTTCATGATACTTAATATCTGAAATTAAACAACCAACTGCGCATTTACGAGTTTCTTCACCTTCATTATAAGCCCGATATCTACAACCTGAAGATTCTTCTGATGTTTTATTTTGGATTATTAGATGATTTACAACATTATTAAAAACATCTTGAAATGTCTTAACCGGCTTGTAATCTGTATCTGAAACTAAATCATACACTTTCATTTTGTTCTCCTATTAATGTTGAAGGTTGCGAATTTCAATATCACCATAATTTTCACCTAAAAAGATTTCTTCATTCATAATTCTAGTTAAAACATGTGCTGCTGTTTTATAATCAATAGTTAAAAAATCAATCTCATAACTATCATCATCCCATTCACAATATTGGTGTATCATATCATCTGCTTCACCATCATCTTCTCCTTCATATTGTAATTCTGAATAAAAATCTGATTCATAATATTTAACATATTTCCAAACACTATCATTATCGGCATAATATAATTTTTTACCTTGACCTCTTGTTAAGCCAAGAAAATTATTTGATGTTGATTCAAAATCTTGAACCATATCATGAGTAGTTCTTTCTGGATTATTTTCATGAAATTCTGTTTGTAGCCATTCAGGAGTTTTCCATTGATTTGCTACTGCCGTAGCAAAACCAGCAATACAACCAACAGAATCACAATTAAACAATTCAGTAGTTTCAACTTGAGTCAAACTATTAACTCCATAGTTACTTGCATTAATGCCTGCTTCTTTAATTTCTTGTTTATATGTTCCAGCGTTTATATTTAATTTGCCAATAAAACAAGACATATTGAATTTTACTTGTCCATCAAATAAAATTGCATCAATTAATATTTTAAAGTTATCTTTATTCATTGCTTTCTCCTTGAGTTAGTTTTTTTATAAATAGAATAATTTCTTCAATTGTTTCTCTACTAAGCACTACTTCATTATCATTTTGAGCTATTTTCCACGGAAACATAACTCCTACAAAATCTTGTAATTCATTTATTGTAAGAATTGTATCCATTTGCACTTGTTCGCTTGTGCGAGTATCCATTTCAGTTCTATTACCCATTGTTATACCTCTTCGCTTGTCATAATAAATACGCTAATATCTTCTTTTACATTTTTACCAAATAAAGCCCCAGGTCCATTACCTTCTGAATCTTGAGATGGATAAATAATATTTCCATCATCTAAAAGCAAACCAATACAAGGATAAGGACTATTTTCCCAGCCCTCTGCTTCTACAATATCTTTGCTTAAAGCAATAACATCAACTATCTTCCGGCCTATAATATTCATTTATATCTCCTCTGTTGTATTTTTTATTAAATTGTTTGCTAACGCTCTTAAATGCTCTTTTGTTACTATACTTGATAATAAACCAACTACATATTCTGTTGAATTATCTCCCCATATTTGTTTAGAACAATTAACAATTGTCATTTCTAAAGCCGCTCTTTCTTGCAAATCTTTATGTAATTCTGGACTTAAAATCATTTGCACTTTTGCTTTATTGTTTGCATTATTATAATCTGTCCATTCAAACTCTTTATGCATTATTCCCTCCAGTTTATTTGCTTCTTCATTTAACCAATCAACACATGTTTTAATCCAAACATTAAATTCATCCCAATTATCATACAATTTGTAATTGTCAACATATGGACCATCCATAAGATAATCAACAATACCAAGTATGTCTCCTTTAGTTATTTTATTCATCTTTATCCCATCTAATTTCTACAGTTTCTTCGGATGTTAATTCATCATAATGAGGTTCATCAAAATAATCTTTAACAAAGATAGCGTTTTCATTTATCCAAATACCTTGTTCATTAACACTGATTTCATCCCAGTCTTTAGGTAAATCTTTTGTTAACCGATATTCAATATTTCTTTGAATACACATAAGGCGAGATTCATAATTTTCTACAAAAACTTTTCTGATTTTATTGCTGTTCATATATAGAGCCTTTTCTCATTCTTAATTCATCTTTATAATCAAGGTCTATTTCTTTCCAATACGCATCTAATTCATCCCAATCTGCTTCAGATGTATCTATGCCATTAGAATTACTTTCAGCCCATTTTAAAAGAGTATCTGCATATTCATCTGTACAATTAAGTCCATGTTTTACCATATCTCTCCAATATGGTGGGTATGCATATGTCATATCATTCTCCTTGTTTTTCTAAAATTAATTCTGATATAGAATCACTTATTTGTTCACAAGCAAAATCTCTACCGTGATCATCCATTTTATTAACAATGATTTCCCAATCATTATTGTCTATTGATACATTATGCATGTCTTCAAATAAAGATTTATCCCACCAATCAATAACAATTGATTCATTTGGGTCTAAATAATCTTGCAGCATTTTTATTGCATCTTTTACTTTTGTCATTGGTTTACCTCAAACGCTTTATTTTCTATTAACAAATTGAGAACTTTAGACCATTGTTTACTGTTTTTATCAACTAAGTCATTAAAGTCTTTTTCTAACTTTGATCCCAAACCAATGCTTGTTATTTCTTTTACATAATCTATAAAAGCTTGAGTATTTGTTTGAAAATGCCTAGTCTTACCACTAATCGGGTTTCTAACATAAACAAAATTAGCATCTTCACAAGGAATTAATAGACTATAATTGCTATTAATCGCCGCTTGAATTGATAATTGTAATTCTGTCTTTGCGTCTTTCTTTTCTACAAACTTCTTCGGTGCTTTTTTAGTTGCCATAATTTAATCCTCATCTTCGTTGTTGTTAATTTCAATATCTATAATTGATGATTTTATATAATCTCTTTGTAATTTTGTTATTTCTGGAATAAACTCCATTAATTTTTCAATTGCTTCCGCTTCTAAAAACTCTGTATCATCTTCTTCTGTTTCCCAAGCATTTATAAATACTGTATGGTAATCAAAAGAAATATTTGCTGAAACTAATCTCATTACTTTCTTTTTTTTCATTACTTTCTCCTTTAATTTTTTGCTAAAAAATAAATCATTGCGATTGTAAATAACACTACAAGTACAACTCTAAACGCCATTTTTATCCTCCTTCATTACATATAAAAAATTCCCTAATTTCTTCTAAATAACTATACATAAGATTGTAATCTCCCATAGGTAAAGAAATATTTAAAGTTTCTAATTCTTGGAAAACGCAATGAACATAATTTATTTTTTCTTCTTTACTCATTTGTGGATAGAGTTTTTTTACCTTCATTTTTCTCCTCTGATTTATTAAGTTCAATTATTTTTTTATAAAACTTCAAAATCAAATCATCTGTTAAAGGTAAAAATTTACCGTCATCACAATATTCTGATCTATATTCTTTTATATTTGGATCATATACTGGATTGCTATTCATAAATAAACTCTCAGCTTCAACATTATGAAACCAATTGTTATCTTCTGTATCAAACCCTAAAATATAGTTATATATCATTTTATTGCAAACCACCAATCTTCTTCTATTTCATCTGTTTGTTTATCAAAAGATTCTTTGGTTAAAGCCATTCCATATAACATTGCACCTGTTCCTACAATAAAGAATATAACACAACCAAAAGAAAACAATACTGTTTGAGTCATACTGTTGCCTCTCTAATTAACCACTCAGTCGCTTGTTTTACTGCTTCATTAATATCACCAGTTACCATATCTAAATGATCTTCTCCCATAAATGTTGCTAAAGCATATTTAGGATCTTCTTTATCATAATCCAAATAAGCATCAAACCACGGATTATCCATCCATTGATTAGTGTCAATTTTTTCAACATCTGAATCTGTAAATATACCAGCTTCTTCTAATTGAGAATTATTTCTAACTGTTATACCATTATGAATAAAACGCATCTCCCCATCACAATAGATATTAATTGAAATATCTTTATATGTAACTTTTGCTACAAAATTATGACCATGACCATCACAATAAAAAACATCTGATGTTTGATCTTTTGGTTCACCATAAATGTATTCAACTTTTACATTTTTCACACGACTTCTTTCTAATGTTTCTTTGTCAAGAAGTTTGCTCATGTCTAAATGACCCATTAATGAATCTGCACCAACACTCATTGTTTTTGTCCTATCTCTTTAAGTTCTTCAAGTATCTGTCTTGAAACAAAATCATTTGCTGATCTTCGTATATCGTAATAAGCACTTTCTCCAACTAATTCTTTTTCTAACTCAATACCGGTCTTGTTATTTAAAATTTTATATTTTTGATAAGCATTTTTAAATATTTCAAAAGATGAACCGTATGAATATTCAGCGTCTGCTTCATAAAAAACAATTTCTAAATCTAACAATGAATAATCATTAGTCCAGTTATATTGTTTGATTTCTACTTCGCGCCAATCGCTTACTCTTGGATATATATTTGCTTTAGTTCTCATAATTAAGCAATCTTCTTATTTCTTCATCATCTTTTCTTAACAACTCTTCTCTATGAAAAGTTTGTTCTTCTAACTCTTGTAATTTACATTCCCATTCTTCAACTTGATATTCATCGTGAATTACCTGTAAATCAAGTAACATATTTTTATTAATAATCCAATTAGGAAGAGATTTTGTTACTGCATCCATTACTATTGGGTTATCTCCATTTTTAAACTCTAAGTCGTCATTATAAAATTCATTTTCAATTAAACAACCAATAGCGCAGCTTAACCCATTACTCTTTTTATAAAAACAACTTGTAATTGATTCTGATTTTTGTCCTTGAGTCAAAAGATGTTGTTTTACAAATTCAAAAACACCTTCATCTGTTGTTAACATTTCTTTTACTTTCACAAATACTCCTTTTTATATGCTTCTTCTCCGTGAGTGTTGTAATAATCTTCTCTTTCCTTTTTAGAAAAATCTAAATCATAGCCTTTGCTTTCAAGCAAAACCCATACTTCATCCATACACTCACCATCAGTCATTAATTCACCCGGATGTGTTAATGCATTTATAGTTTTTTCTATAATGTATTCGTAATCAATCATTTTCATTAACCGGTTACTAACATTTTGTACTTTCATTAATTTACTCCTTTATTATTTATTTGATTTGCTCTAACGATAGTTTTTTTATATGCTTTAACAACTTTAATAATTCGCGCCTATCAACATCTGTTTTTGCTGCAATATGAGCAGTAAATGCTATTTCATTTAAAAGACTGTTGATTTGTAATTTTTCTTTCTTATTCATTGAAATACTTTTTCTTGAAACTCAACTTCAAGCTTTCTAAGTTTTGATGTTAATGTTGTAGGAGTATATTTAATATCTTTATTATTCTTTATCATTGTCTTAACCCACTCTGAACGAGAACGATTAGTTGAATTTGTAGCCAAGCCTAAATACTGAGTTAATAGTTTTGGCTCAATCGGGATTTTTACCAATTCGTTACCTTCCCATGTTTCAAATACATTCATGCTATAAACTTCTTCACATACAAGTAATCTTGAATACCACTCAGAAACATTTTTATATGTAATTGAGTTTAAAGAAATCATCATGCTAGAAAATATTAATTGTTTAAGATCGCGCTTAACATCTGTATAAGTACCATCCATACCTTTATATTCTTGATATGCTAAATCAAAATTATTTTTGAACTGCGTTATTTTGCTTAAATCATAATTTAATGACATTACTCTTCTCCTTTGTAGTTATTAATTTTTGTTTCTAATTGATCTGCCCATTTCAAAATATGTAATTCCATACTTTGAAAATCCGTATTAAACGGATATGAATTATTCATTGTTAGATTTTCTAAAATTTCATTACAACAAATCCAAACTTCTGCTAACTCCATAGTTCCTTGTTTAAACTTTTCAAGTGCTGCTAAAAACAAATATTTTTCTTTATCAAATATAAGTTCTTCTAAATTACTGACATCTTCGTATTGTCCTTCTGACCAAGCAATGTTGCGTTTAATCTCTAATTCTGTTATTTGTTTTTCCAGCAGTCTTTTAAAATCTGTTGTTGTATCTTTATTCATTATCTATCCAATCTTCATTGACTGCTGATGCTCTTTTACCTAACCTTATTTGTTTTTCCATATGTGAATTAGCAACAACAAATGGAACGTGCTTTCCAATATTAGTTATAATATAACCATTATCTACTTTTTTAATAAAGCCGTTTTTTACCATTGTCCCTAAAATTCTCACTAAAGTATCTCTACGAGAAATTTTATGAGGGAAAAAATTTATTATTTCATCAACTGAAACTACCGATTTTCCCATTCTGTTTCTCATTGATATGTATTTTAAAACAGAATTTTGTGTTCCGTTATAGGCTACTCTAACAAGTTTAATTTGCTCAACTGTATTCACGATACTTTGCCTTTACCACAAACTATTTTATTAGCAATATCATTAGCCCATCTCATTGCATCACTCTCGCAAGTTTCTTTGCTAAACATTTTCTTCATAGTTTTTTTAGTTACTTCATCAAATACAATTGCTTGACTTGCAAGATTTGCATTGTGATTATAAATTTTTACAGTTACACATTGGTTATCCCAATTATCAGTTTTTTGATAATCGTATACCAAAGTCCAATCTTCGTTTATTTTTCTTGACATTGTTTTCTCCTTTTGTTTTGTATTTATTATTGAACGCCCGTGTTTTTATTATTATTAAACAATCAAAATTGAGTGTGCGCTAATCACGCTTTCTTTTTACTTAACAAATCTGACATATGGTCTATTGTTTTGACAACAACAACTTTTTCATACCAGGCCTGTTTGTTTTTATTAAAAGCTTTAGCATGCCTAACAACTTCATCTTCATTGCCGTTAAAAACTCTAACCTGAACAATTGAATTGTTTTTTAGCAGCACAATTGCATATTTATTTTGTGTAACTGATTTTGTCATTAATCTACCTCTATTGATTTTCTAAATCAAATTGATTTTGGTAAATTTCAATGTAATCTATTACATTGTTGACATCTAAATCATCTAGACCAATTTCTTCACCATCAGAATCAATTCTAGAAAACACAACATCACCGCAAATGTAATCATCAAATTGTCTTCTGCTTTTAACGTACCAAGTAGCCAGATTATTTATTGGCAACTCTTTTATTTTTCCTTCTTCATTGCAATACATTGTGATATTTTCAGTTACAGAAATACCCTCAATGTATCCACCAACTACTGATTGGAAAAAATTTAAATCATTTTTGTCTTGATCTACAATTTTCCATGATTCATCTGATTTTATTATTATTGTTTTCATTTATTAGTTGCCTTTCTTGTTTGTTTATATAGAAAAAGCATCAGGTTATAGTCGTATAAAAAATACCAAAAGATATACGAATTATATTAAAAGACATGAAAGGGAATAAATGTCTTAACCTGATGCTTAGTGCTTCCACTAGGAATTGAACCTAAAACTACAAATTAGAAGTTTGTTGTTATATCCTTTTAACTATAGAAGCTTTTAACCTAAGATTATTCGTAACTGATTATTGCATGCTTTATATGCATATTTTCACCATCAAAATACCATTTCCATAGTTCACCATCTTCACCACGCCAATTTATAAAACTACCTTTGACAATAAACGAAGCCATTGCTTCAAAGAAAAGTTCCTCTTGACCTGTTTTACTAGAATAGGTTAAACCAATTAAATCACCATTGTCATTATAAATGATATTCTCAAATCCAAGTGAATTCAATATGTCTTCCATATTTTTACATTCATCTGGATAATTAGCACTCATCCAACTAAACCATTTAGCTGGATGATAATTTAATCCTTCGGGTCTTGGATTGTCTGAAGTAATACCAATATTATTCCAACCCCCACCTCTTTTAGCATCATCATTATCATTTAATTTGCACATCGCTTTATAGCAATTATCAAATTGATCTTTTTTAATTGTTATTTCTCGTTCTGCTGTATCTACATAGTATCCCATTGGATACTCCTTTCTATTTGTTTATTTAAATGCCCAGGGCTTAGCCCCATCAATATCGTAAAGATACTTGGCTACTTTTAAATTACAATCAACATTAAGCAAACCATCTAAACTTGTTCCACAAAGTTGTTTAGTCAATGATTTCCAACAACTATTGATTTGAACTAACCCGCGATCAATAGACCCATTTTTATTTAAAGTCCATATCACATTGCCGGCTTTATCATATTTAGCATTAATTGCTCTTTCATTACAACCACTTTCTCTCCAGGCAATATATGAAAAAAGCTCAACAGGTAATCCAAATTCAATGAATTTGTATTCCCATTGAGGGCATCTTTTCTTTAAATCCCTGGGGATTTGTTGTTTGATTGTTTTAGGTATTACTATTTCTTCTGCTGCTTCAACAGCTTTATCAATAACATCTAATTTTGCTAAAGGCTGCATAGCAACATAACTTATTTTTACATTTGGAATATTTTTGCTTCCATCAGCCAATGCTGTTGGATTACTAAAAACTATTAACAAAATTACATAAGCAATTGCAATAATATATCCGAGTGTTTTCTTATACATATTCATTTCTCCTCCATTTAGGTAATGTTTTGTGCTGCGACACATTAAATATCTATTTAGCGAAAAACGAAAGCAAATCTACAACTCTTACTTACGCTTTTACTTATTATTGTTCTATAGTTACCTCCTAAGGGTCTACATATATTTTAACACAAAATAAAATATTTTACAAAATTATTCTTGGTCTTCTTCTTCTAATAACACTTTAGTTACATCAGTAATATCGGGGGGCATTTCGCCTTTTTGAACTAAATCATTGTGATATCCAATATTTTTTGTAATCTCTCTGAAAGAAGCAGAATAGGGATTGTAAAAATATTCTTTTACATTGCCCGGATCTTTTGACTTGACAGAATATTCAAATATTCTGGCATGCCAATTATCTGGTTTAAATCCCATTTGTCTTTCACAAATCCTATTTGCAAAGCCAACTGCTTCAGTAACAGTAGAAACATCATCTACTCTAATTGCATAACGATATTCTACAATATAGTAATTATCAAATTTAGGCATTAATCCAACTTTGAACCTACTGCTATCAAGAATAGTCCTAATGGCATAAAGAATAATATTGGAATCAATAAGCCTGTAACCAATAAAAACAATATTGCAATAATTGCAACTGCGATAAAATCACTCATTATTTTCTCCTACTTGTTTGTTTAATTGTATTTGCTTAACACTTGCGTTATCACACTTAATAGATTGTTTAAAGTCAATAAAGAAAACTCCTTCTTGATTTGTTTCAAACAACCATTGGGCAACGCCTTTTGTTTTATGATATTTCATATCATATACATTTGGCGCAGCATTAATTACAAAATATTTTTTTCCAATTCGCATAACAAATGACTTAAACAGATCGGAATATTCAAGTTCATATTCCAAGCCGCCTAAATCAACAACTGAATCAAGTGTAAAAAATACACCATCTTCTTTCAAATTGATGAGATCTTCGGTATAGAATTCGGAATACATTAGGCCAATTCTTCTATCTGCCAAATCTCTAAATTCTCTACATTCATCAGGCAATTTTGTTGTAAGATGATCATATTCATGAATAATTGTACCAATTAATTCAGGAATTGAACCCTTTTCAGCATGGTTTTTTTCTATGACTATTCTCTCTTTGTCTGGGTTTTTATTGTTTACAGTTAATCCCAAAACAACTTCGTCACCATTACTTGGGCTTTTAAAAACACCGATAGGGTTTTTAATACTATTCAGCCCTGGTTCAAATTTAGATGCGATCTTAATTGCTTTAACTAGCGAAGAATACTTGGAAATATCGTTTTCAATATCCCAAGACATTTCTTCACCTAAAATTGAAACAACATCTTCAACACCTGAATTTTTTAGCAATAAGAATAAAGCTTTAGAGTTGGCAATAATTGGTTCATAACCACGAATTTTAACTTGGTATAAAGAACCTTTAATAGCCGCAATTTCGGGAGAAACCAATATCGCTTTTTCTCCAAACAAATCATAAAATACAGTTTTCCAGCTTTCACTAATATCACCATAGTAAAAAGTTCCACTAGAGAGATTTGATGTTTCTGAAAACTCATAATAACTGTTTTTGTCTTGAATTGTTTTTTGCAAAATACTTCTAATCAATTTCTTATTATTTAAATGTTTTAGAGTATAAGCAATATCATATTCAGCAGAATAAAGGCTTTTAAGTTCTCTATCTTCATTCAAATGAGCATCATTTAGTTCATAGTCAAATAAATGATTCTTGTTTTCAATTGTATGGACCAAGACTGATTTGCAATATATTCTTACATTATTATTATCATAAGGTTTTAAAATTGAAAACTTAGAGCTGTAATTGTTTTCATTTTTAGAAAACAACACTTCTCTGTTTTCACAAAAATACTTTTTATGATCATTATAAACCTTCATCATTTCTGGTGAAGCTGTAATATAAATTGCAAATTGATCTTTCTGCCTTACTTTATCAATACCATTTACAAGACTTACACTGTAATTGCCGGCATCTTTAGCATTAGAAAAAACTTCTCTATATATTTGAAAATGATTTTCCCAGCTTAATCTGCCAGCATCTACAGTAAAAGAAGAATCTTTCGCATAATCTCCATAATTGTAGATTATGCAATCAATACCGTCTTCGTTCTTTTTATCGTATTTTAAAGTATATTGGCCTTTATCATCTTCCCCAGTAAAAATAAACTCAATACCCATTCTTAAAGCAGATATTGGGGCATATTTAATACCAGAACCAAATTGACCAATAGTTTCAGGATTATCTCTTTTAGTAGATAGACCTAGTTTTTCCAAAGAAAGTCTATTAACTTTTACATTGTTGTTAGCAATTTTTATGTATTTACTCACTGCTGCCTTTCTAATCGGCTTTAATTATTATGTCTTCCGAAGTCTTCATTACTTGGGGTTTTGATTTAGAAAAAGCGATTACAATTTCAGTGATTTTATTGTTCACGCCATTAATTCCGGTTAGAACATCTATAATTTCGCCAATTGTAAAAGTTGTTTTTTCTTCTTCAATTCTCGCCAATTCTTGGCGAATGAATTTTATTAATACATCAGTCATTGTTACATCAACATTGGATTTATCGCGACCATAAAGATGATTCATAATATCATAACGGATAGCATTAATCATTGCTTTAGTTGCGGCATTACCTACTCCACAAGAATTTGATGGACTGTAATCATTTAAAAGAGTATGAATTTTATCTTCAACATCTATTTGATCTGCAGCCTCACTAGCAATTTGATCTGTATCAATATAATCAGAAATAATTATGCTATCTGTTAAAGCCCTTGCTAAATCTTTCATATTAAGACTATCAACTACTTTTTCAGCAAGATCATCTGTATCTATTTCATCCATAACATCAGATGCTAATGAACTCATATCCATTTCATCTTTTACCTTGCTTGATAAAGTATCATAATCAAAATTATCATAATTAACTGCCGCAAGTCCAGCAATATCTTTTACTGGAACTGAAATAGTAACGCTGACATTTTGCATTTCATTACCGTTTTCATCTGTGCTTAATTGTGTTTCTTGTATCATTTTTTCTCCTTAGTTGTGTTAATTATTGGTTTCTAACATCATCATTGCATAACGATAAATTGGTGAAGTTTCATCAACTTTTCTTTTAGCACCATCAAACCAATCTTGAAAATGATAATACACATTTTCAATATTATCTTGGTCATCAGTAATAACTTCAATAAAAGAAGCAGGCCCGCCTGTTGATAAATGTATTCTATGGCTTTTATGAATATCAGTACCTAATGCATATTCATAAATATCAGTATCATTAACATCATTTGTATTGATATATTTTAATACTTCCATATCATCTGAATCTTCATCATCAAGATCGTCTATTTCATTATGCGCTACTGCAAACATAGCTTTAATATGAAGTTCTGTATAATCCATACTTTCTTGTATTCTTTGTTCACAATTCTTATTCTCTTGAATGGTCATTTCTTATTCCTTCCACTATAGTTGTTTGTGTTTTTATTTCTTTTAACGCTTCTTCATCCCAATTTTTTGGGGTATTTGCATCTACTTTTGTTAGTACTATTTCGCTATACTCTTCTTCATTATCATCATCATAATTTAATACAACTTCTTTATAAGAGCCAAAGTCGTGTTGAAATGTTTTGATTGAAAAACTTAATGTTTTGGAATTTAAAACTTCTGGAAACATTCTGTTTAATTGATTCCTGTATGCTGTTGTTTCAATTTTTGATTTTATACCATAACTATTATCTCCAACTTGAGCACAAGTTTCATCACAAGGAGTTGGTCCAATATTAATATAATCTTTCATAAATCATAAATCCTATCTATTAATTGGTCTAATTCATCAAGTGTTTTTATGTTTCTTATTTCTTTATCAATTAAATTAAATAAACTCTTTATATCATGAGCAAACATAGTAAATATTTTAAGCTGAATTTGATAATCTAATTCATGTGCGTTATTCCACTGATATGTCAAAGACATTATTTTGTTAGTATTCCCTATACTTACTTTAGGAATAGCCCAACCACCACTTCTACCAGAAGATAAACAAGCAGCATAACCATATGCAATTGCAATTTGATTTGCTTTGTACCAAAAAACATCAATTATTTTATCTCCGGCTATTTCTGTTTTAACCATATCTTTATGGAATTTAGGATGATGCCATTTAACATTAATACCCAATTCACTGTCATTTAAGTGAATATATTCTTTAAGATCAAGATTGGGTTCTATTTTGCTTGTATAAAAATATTTTTGTAATATAATTTTGTTTTCCGTGTCTAACATATTTCTCCTTTAAGAAATAGAATGTGATTGGGTCAACTTGCCATTTGACCCAATCACAAATTTAATTATTTATTATTAGCCCATACTTGCTGAGGCAATAAATTCATCGGGAAATCCGACAATCTATTTGCTTTCAGCCTTGAATTGTATTTTTCAACAATTAAGTATGGAAGAGTTGTGAATGTAATTTGTTTACTTTGAGTAGATAACATTGCTTGAGCATTTGCAATTAAAGTAACAGGGGTGCCAAATTTTTGCAATGTTAATACCATTCTTTTTTCATCAACATCTTTATAACGATGAAAAATAACAGCAACTGCTGATAACAATTGGTCTCTCATTACATTTGAATTATTGCCATACGCCGCTTTAATAGTTCTAATTGTCTTGTCCAGAACTTCTCCACCAGCATTTACATAAATTCTTTTCAAAGTAGATAATGCTCTAATTTTATTATCTCCAGGTCCAACTCCTATAGCAAGATTATTTTTCTTCATAATATCATTGATAGAAATTGTTATTTCATCACCAGCAACAATACCTGCTTTAAAAATATCAGCAGTTGTTGGTTTTGTATGCTCTTGATTACTTAAAGCAAATATCTTGGCTTCATCTTCTAGCGACAACCCAAAATAAACCAAAGCATTAACATTCAGATCCATTTGATTCATTTTAACCAATGCATGATATCTATGGCTTCCGTCAATAATAGCGACTTTGCCATCTTCTCTCATTGAGCAAATAATTACACCTAACAAATCAGAATCAAAATTCTTTACAATCTTGTTTATCTTTGGGTTTCCGGGATGTCTTTGATAAGTAAAATCAACCATCAAATCAGATACTTTAATTTTTGCTGTCATTTTTGTAACATGACCATTATTAAACATTGCCCCAATTGAATCTTCATTTGAATATACAAAAGGAATACTCAATTGTTTTTGGGCTTGATTTGAATTTAAATTATTGCCTACTGGTATTACTGGGCTATCGGTATTCATAATTTCTCCTTATTACTTTGTTTTTATAGGTTTATTTTTTATACTTTTAACAATAGTTTCGTAATCATAAACATGTAAATTTTCAACTAACGCTTTTCTTTCAGTGCTAGTTAAACCTCCCCATATTCCATATTCTATTTTATTTTCAATAGCATAAAACAAACAATTTTTTTGCACAGAACAATTATTACAAATTTGTTTTGTTTTTGCATTCTTTTTTCTAGTTAAGGCTGATTGTCTTTCTGTTTCTGAAAAGAAACTTGATAAATCCATTCCTTTACAAGCAGCTTTTTCTCTCCATAATTCTTTTTCTATTTCAAACTTATTACTCATTTTTACCTTCATCTTCAAACAACGGTTCTACCACTAGCTTTCTGAAATACTCAACATAACTCTCCTTGCTTTCGCTTTGCTGCAAACTTATAAAAAGTAATGATAAATGAGCACTTAATGCTAATGCTGTATAAATAGTGTTTCTTTCATCAAGACTTTCTCCGTTTGTAATCATATTTATAATATGCAATTGGAATCTTGTTCTATCGCCATCATCAGTAAAATCTAACCTTTCAATTAGATTAGTAATTGAGACAAGAGAACTTAGAAATTCTGTATTATCCATTAGCTCTTTAGGAATTTGGGTTTGATTATTATCAACATTATCTATGTCATCCATTGAAAACATTTAATCACCACCAAACTGCTGAACCATTAGAAGTTTTACCAACAAATTCTAACCACCAAATAGCATAAGCCCAATCATTAATATAATCTTTTACATCTTCATTTGGTTGATTTTTTTCTATATACTTTTTTGCATTAAAAGCAAATTGCTCTGTATTATCTCTCATCCATTTTGCCATATCAAAACAATAATCAGTATCTAATCCATCATCATTTTCTCCATAAAAATGATATTCATGCATTTCGTGTTGATCAACTTTATCGTTTAATATATCTAAAAGAAAATTGCCATATTTACCTCTATACCAACAATCAGTCCCAAAAATACCAACAGTTTTGTCTATATGTTTGACCATAGGATTACTTTCTTTTTCATTTTTCCAAGGACAATTATTTTCTTCTTGTGTCTTAACACAATCAATTCTATTATCAGAATCTCTTGTTGCTTTTGCAGCACAAGGATATTCTCTAGGTATATTATCTAACCCCATTTTTACTCGCTTTCTTCATATTGAAGCCAATATACTTCTTCAATATTTTCGTGTGTATTATGTAATTCCCAACTATCTTGTCTTACAATTTTTCCATTTGATATTAATGTTTCTCCAGCAAAAGCCATACCTGGTTCTTCATACTGAATCATTGCTTTTAATTTAGGAAAACGCTTACAAATAGCATTTGCTAATTCACTTTCTCCTGGACTCCAAGCAGTAGTATAACTAAAATGAATATTCCATTCATCTTCATTTTTAGAATTAAATGCTGATGATTTAGTAACTTCAGTTGAAGTTAATTCATAATCACCCCATTTAGTTCCCCAATTATCTATTTTCCAGTCATACCAATTATCTGCTCCATATTTTTCAATTAATTCTTTGTTTTTCCCTTTATCTGCAAGATTAACTGGGGAAGTTGTATCACCTAATTCTTCAGGAAAAGGTATTAAATTACTAAACAAAGCAATTTCGTTATTTTCTGGATATGTTACAAATTTAACAAATGCTTCAACATCTTCTTTTTTACCCATTATTCCTAATGTATTCATACATTCATTTGGCATTGTTTTATCCTTCTTTCTTTGCTGTGTTGATTAATTCCATAATTGCATCTGCTAAAGCACCTTTAGCATTACCATAATCAAATACTGGTTCATTAGGATTATCTTTAAACGATATTGAACTACCAAATTGAGAATTAGTATTAGCAGTAGTTAAAAGACGAACTCTTCTTTTTTCTGGATGCTGAGATGGTGGTAAATCATTACCTTCATCATTATCATTATTAATAGGTGCTGCCCAACCACAAGTTGCTATTGTAATTAAATCATATTCATTAACAGCCGCAAATAATTCTGGGCTATCATTGATCAAATCATAAACATCAGCACCAGTTTTAATTGGTTCAAATTGAATATCTAAATTATCATTTAACATAATTCCAAATACTTTTGCAAATTTAGAATCAAATTCATAATCTATTTGATCTTGAATTTTTTGAACAATAAGTTCAAATTGGTTATTCGTTAATGTTTTCATTATTTTTCTCCTTGTTGTTTGTTATTTTTATTCCTGTATATTTATTCTTAATACAATTACTAAAAGGCGAACCTATAGAAACTGTATTGCTTATTAATTGTAAAAAGTCTTTTAAATGCACTTTTTCATATTTGTAAACATCATCATTTTTAAATACAACAATTAGCTGCCCAGTAATGTGATGAATAGGCCTATTGTAAATAATTTGTTTTCGCAGGTTACTTATGTTAATTATTTTGATGCTGCTTATCCTGCTACATCAACCCCTACAACTTACCCTGCCATTGATGTTAATTCTGATGGTATAGGTGATTTTGTTATAACTACCTATTTTAATGGAGGTGCATATTATGGCTATTTCATTAAAGTTAATGGTACACTTAACAAATTAAAAAATACTAATGGTTCTAATAATACCATAGATTGTACAAATGA
>OFRA01000138.1_pt1 | contig 18256 bp, 48 predicted proteins | sample 1543001 | NCBI WGS metagenome assembly OFRA01 (sample SAMN07774221, study PRJEB24372) | wastewater metagenome | isolation source: Lake Maggiore Verbania | place: Italy: Verbania | collected 2015-12 | reverse complement strand
TGTATCTCTTTTTCTACCTTCTTCAAGTTTCATTTTATTTCCTGATAGGTGCTGCTGGTTTTTTTCTTGCTTTTGGTTTTTCTTCTGGTTTATTTGGATCTGGAATACCCCTTTCTGCTCTGGATTTTGCTAACGGACCATCTGGTCTATTTGGATCTGGCATTTCTGCATATCTTGATTTTGGCTTGGTTTCTCTAGTAGGAATACGATTTAAAAGCTTATGATCTACACCACCAGGAAGTACTGTTTTTGGTGTTTCTATTGGTCGTGGATTATCTCTTATTGCTTGTGCAGATTTTTCTGCTCTTTCTTTTTCTCCTTCGGTAGGTTCGGCAGTTCTTTTTCTTGCTGCTATTAATCTTTGTTTTTCTGCATATTCCTTTTTAAAGTTTGGATCATCTGGTATTGAATAAACAGGACTGCTTATACTTCCCATTCCTCCAAATTTTCTTGCTTCTACAATAAATCTTTGAAACGTCTTCATACAAAAAAATGAAACCCTTGATGTATTTATCAATCAAGGGTTTCATTAAGTGTCTTCATATCTTCCTTAACTTCTTTCCAGTTTCTTGAGTCTTGTTCTTGATACTCTGTGTATAGTGCATTATGTATCGTCATCAAGTCATCAATCCAAAATGCCTCTGGATAAACACCAAGTTCATGCATCAGTCCTCGGTGTGATGTTCCTTCTCTTTCTGCCTTACAGATAATATAACAAAATGCCTCTACTGCCTTATACTTATCCTCGGCAGAGAGCATATGATACCACCCAACAGATTTCTCAATACTGTCTTTATGTGCTTTTGCAAGGTCTTCTCTCATCTTCACCATTTCTGGTGAGTTGAGACTTTCTAGAAGAGTATTCTTCTTTGATTGTTCTTCTTGAAATTTAGGAGAGTCAATCAGTTCTCCTGTGGAAACTTCATTAAATCCAAATGGTTCAGTCATAGTTATAATTGGGGTGTTGTTTTTTGAATTCCAGAAGTTCTGCTTCTGTCTTAAAATATCTGCAAAGAGAAGCATTCGGATGCTCCTTATAAGTCCATTTGAGTTTAAACATTATCATTCTCATCATCAGATAGTGGTTCTTTCTTACGAACAATCACACCACCATCACTGATTTCATAAACAAGTGTATCACCTTCCTTCCATCCAGTTCTTTCTAATAAGTCTTCCGGTAATATAATCACACCCTCATCATCTACTGGTAAAACCCAGGACTTGACTTTAGTTTCTTCTGAATGTTTTGATGCATATTCCAAATCACTATGTCCCCAAGGAGGCATACAATCATCCTCATTAGGAAAGTTGCTTTCTCTTTCTTGGGATAAGAACCCGTCCTTATTGTCCTCAATAAATTGATTCCAGGGAGACTTATAAGGTTTAGCAGTTCCTTTCAATAAATCAAAGAGTTTTTGACTCTTCTCATACTGTACCTGTAAGTATTCTGTGTGCTCTGCAACAGTCTCTATGATTGTTTCATAGATTTGTTCAGCACTCAAATCTTCCTCATTGAAAGCATCATATAGAAATGCATTCAGTTGTTCCATTGTGTATTTTGCTGTCATTTGTTGTCTCCAATTACAAGGTTTTCAAGGATTTTCAGTCGTTCTTTGAGCATATCAATCTCAATCAAGATTTCATAGAGTTCATTTGTTGTCCCCACGTTTTCGTCTTCCAGTTGTTGCACTCGCACTTCTATCGGGGGTTTGTAAATCATTGTCTTTGTAGTATGCCTGATATTGGTTATCCTTAAGTTTAGCACTGTTCAGGTATTTTTGCAAGTGCGCTTGACTTTGAAAGAAACAGACTTTTTTATCCATTCCATCCTTGCCTTCCATATGTTCTAACCGAACAGGAAATTGTGAATGTGGATATTCGGGGTTATTATTCAGCTTCATCATCTTCCTCACCCCATTTGTTTTTGAGATTTTTCATAACATCATTCATAAGTATAACTTCTTCTTTGCCGGTCTCAATATCATCAACCATCTGCATCAAATACTCAAGGAACTCTTTGGGATAAACATCATCTTCTACAAGTGATGCCCAGAACCAATCCAAACACTCTGCCTCTGGGTCATCTTCTTTCATAAGTGCATAACTTGCATAGTTACTTCCCATCAAGTCACCCCATATACTAAAATTAGAACGAATACTCTGCCACCCTGTCATCAAGCAGTGTCCGACCCAATACTCCCACCAGTTCATCTTAACCTTATTGGGTGCTGTTGCTAATATTGGTTTTGAGAAAGTCATTTAGAAACCTCAAAGTACTTTTGGGTAAGTATATCATACAATGCAGTATCTACCGGATATAAAATCCCATATTCTCTGCGAAACCAAGAAACATACTTAAATTCATCATTATAAGAAATCCTATAATATGTTTGTTTATCATCTGTAAGTATTTGTAGGTCAGCCGTTCTTTCTAAAATCATTCACTCATTTCCTCAAGTTCCTGTACTATTTTTTCCAGATAACTTTTGTTCACTAGATCGTTATTTAGAACATACTGAAGAGCAGCACTAATGACTTTGGTTCTGTCCTTTATTCTAGGTCTCAAAGTATATTTGAGATTATCATCTATTAAGTTTTGTGAGTGTGTATCTTTAGTCATCAAGTTTGCCCCATTCCTCATAACGAGTCTCAAGTTTACCACCATTTGAGAAAATATTCAAGTGTCCAATTCTACCATTATTCAAGTATAGTGCTGCCCAAACGTGTTTACCTGGGTCCATTACCTCATAATTAAAACTTTTGATATCATTAACAATAAACTCATCTGGGTTGTAAAGCTCTATATCTTCAGTCATCGTAGTTTTCCCTTAATAATTGAGAGACAATTATTCCAACCCTCTACCAGAAGTTCAGAATCAAAAGATTGAGACCCTGCTGCTGATTGTGGTTTAGGCAAGAAGAGTTCAATTCTATCCACCAAATCACTAATAGAAGTTTCCATGTCCCAATCAGAATGAGTTACAAAAACATCACTCCACCAGTCATACAAAATATCTTCTAAAGATTTCCCCAGTTGAAACTTTAACGAACCTTCTGGTTTTGGTTCCAAATCTTCTTTTGCTGCTTTATAACCTATTTGGAAAGATTTCCACCTATTGTCCTCAAAATTAGAATCACTTGTGGTAGTTGGAGGATAATTTCCATACCACTTTTTATATGCTTTTTCTTCTGGTGATTTGTGGTTCTCCATTTCTTTTAGAAGGTCTAGTTTTGCTTGAAAAACTTGGATTTGTTCTTCTATTTTTTCAATTTCGTTGTTGAAAGGCATTTGAGTTTTCATCTATAAGAGTATCATACATCAAAAAAGGGCACCTGTAAAGTGCCCTTGTGCCTGTTTGGGAAGTGTCCTCACTCTATTCGTTTCCATTTAGAATTCTTACTCATTTTTGCTCTTGCTTCTGGTGTTTGTGGTTTTGGTTGCCAATTTACTGGTTGTCCTTCGTTGATTTCAGTTGGTTTCCAATCGTTATTATAAGTATTATAGTTATAAGTCATAGTTTCTCAATCTCCTCACACAATTCTAACACATCAGCACAGGAAATCACACCAGGACTTTGTTGAAGTTGGTTGATTACCTCACGAAAAGCATCAGTAAGGTTTAGGGTAGGGTCGTGCTGTGGGTCATCATAATAAACAGAAAATACTTTCTTTGCTTTTTCTTTCATATCAGTCATTTTGCCTCCAGTTTTTCTATTCTTTTATGAAGTTCTGTAAGAATATGAATAAGAGAACGATAATCAATACTTTCTACATCATCACCATTCTCCATATCAATATAATTTGTATAGAGAAGTTCTTGTGTAAGGTTTCTTTCAGTCATAATACATATCCTCCTCATATTTTACATAATCAGTTTGAAGATACTCAAAGAACTCACCACCAAACTCGTGGTCAGTCATAGTCCAACACCATTCATCAAAGATTTCTCTCACCCAATACCAACCAGCATAAAGTTTCTCAAAGACATTCATAGGACGATTGTAGAGTTTAGTCATTTTTCCTCACGAATGTATCAAGTTTATCATAGTGTTTTGTAATGTGTTGTATCTTGTATAATACATCATCAGGGCCATCACCAAACAGACAGGCAAGATTTTCTGCCTCTGCTTGAATGATAAGTTTGATTTGTCTAATGTCTTCTTCAGTCATTATCCTATAAAAAGATTTGTAGAAATGTCGTAAAAATATTGAGGTGGTTCTTCTGGTTTCTTTTTTGTTTCTGGTTGATAAGAACTTTGTGGTTTTGATTGAGTTTTTAGATACTCTTTCACTTCTTCCACACTCATATCATTAAGATTTGGTTGTGACATTGCTTTTAGATAAGCATTTAGTTGCTCTTCGCACATTCCAAACAGTTTTGGTTGTTCAGTCATTTCAATACCTCATCAACATCAACATAATGGTAATACTCAAGTCCAAGTTTTTGAATTGCAAAATCTCGAAAGTCTAATTCATCACACTCTGGAATATAATATTCTCCGTCACCATCTCTATGAGTGAAATTAGCAAGGTAGTCCTCAAACACTAACATAATGGCAATAGCACGGGATTGGTCGTGTTCTGTGATGGTATTATGAGGATGTGCTACGATTTTGGTAATACATTCAAACAACTCTTCACGAGTTGCTTCTGGGTTGAGTTTGTAAGTCATTTTCAGTTCCTCCATAATACCTTTGTGCGTTGAGTGTGCGAAAAATTATAATTTGCTCAAAACATTCTCCAAGTGAGGAACACAAGAAGTCTGCCTCATCAATTCCATCTGGTCCATCAAAAATTTTAGCATAATATTGCCCATCTTGTGGGATGTCGTTGATTTCAATTTTCATTTTCCCTCCAATTCATCTAAAACACCCGCAGCAAAACCACCAAAATCAACATCTCCGAACGCCGTATCACCACAATATTCGGGCACATTATCTAACAGGAACTCCTCAAATGCAATAAACACACGAATTGCTCTGTTTTTATGTTTGTCTGTGATTGTAGTGTGAGGTTCTGCAATAGTTTTCGTAACAATCTCAAAGAGTTCATCAATAGAAAGTGTCATCAGGTCTTTGTGTGTATAAGAGTATTGTAAGGCATCACAGGGGGTTTTGGGGTGCCTCTGTGCCAGTTTGGGAAGTGGAACATAGAAATACTTTGATTGTTCGTCCATCATCTTGAAGACTTACCTGAACGGTAGAGCACTCATAACGAACAAACTCTCGTCCAGTATCATTACTGATGACTTCAACACGAGTTACACCTGGATAGTTTTTTAGAAAATCTCCGTTAGGCATTTGTATGTCTTCAGTCATTTGTGCTCCTCAAGTTGGTGTTGTAGTTTTTTAATCAGTTTATCCAGACCGTGAGTGGGTATATCATAATCTTGAGTAGATTGGAGCTCACCCTTATAATAACCAAGAATATTAACAATCTCAGCGATATCTTTATGTTGCAGTTTGACTTCTACTTTCTCTTTAAGAAACTTAGTTTCTCCCTTGTCTCTGGGCTTTGGTTTCTTTGATTTCTCATCACAATCAAGGCACATAAAAGAAAAACCTTTCTTAAACATTTTGACCACTTGAAAATGTTTTTTGTTGAGTGGTTGTGACTTATTACAAGAGTTACAAGTTCTTTTCATTCTTCCTCCTGACTAAAACTATTTTGAAATTCTTTCCACAATTTATCTGCTTCTTGTGATGCCCATCCCCAAGCACCGTGTTCCATTCCATCAATACTTGCGTATTCTATTTCTTTTTGAACTGCCAAACGTAGCAACTTAATTTGTTCTTCAGTCATTTTCATTATCCCTCTCATACTCCCTATAATCCCACTTGAGATTGTGCGTGATACATTTGAAAGCACCATCAAGTGTGGTTGCATGGTCCTCATATTCCCAGTCACCTATTTTGATGGTGTAATGCACTAAATGTCCTTCTGCTGTATAATCATTAATAGTAATTTCAGTCATTTGGTTTTCCTTGTTTCCTTATAAGTGCAAGATTTGAATTGTTCCCATTCACGATTACTAAAATTATCAGAGGCATAAGGAATACCGACTACTTTAGCACAATATCGTGCTACACTTTCGGGTATTGCATAGTTTTGTGTGGGAACTTGAAGCATTATAGTAGCAAGAAGTGAAATCATTGTTTAATAGGAAGTTCGGTGACAGGAGGAAGCACAGGAGGAGTAGGAATTACAGGTTGTGGCACTGTTTGAGATATGGGTGCTGGAAGATTTACTGGTTGTGGTGGTATAACTTGAGGTTCTTTTACTGATACTTCTTCAAGTTTCTTTTCCAATTCCATTACTTTTTGATCTAATGGACTCAAAGGAACTTCTTTTTGTGTATCTGCAAGCTTCCAACCAGCCCCTGCCGCAATAAAAATACTAGCCAAGGCAGATACAACGGAAGTTGTTTTAGAAAAACTCATTTGCCCTTTTTGAACTACAAATGTATTATACCCCAATAAAACTAAAAATGGAAGAGATATATGCCAGTTCAAAAAGTGTCCTGTGATATTCGTTTTCTTTTAGAAGTGTCTATACCTTTTGCTTTTTGGTATTTTGAAAGATTTCCTGGATTAGAAATAAATCCAGTTTCAAGACACATCCATTTTTGAGAGCAAGACATTTTTCCAAGTTCACTTTTTTGTTTTGATGTTAAAGAATGAATGCCTGTTCCATTTTCATATGATTTTAGTCCATTTTTTCTTCCGTGTTCTTGCATTTCATTTTTAGTTCTTGCGTAAATGCCTTTACCAAGTGCTCTTGTTTTAGTTCCACCCTTTCTACCTGCCTCCAAACATTCTTTTGATGTCATTCCACATACACCAGTCATATTTTCTTTATGTTTTAGTCCCGATATTTTACCCGTTATTTTACCATTTTCACTTCTTTGTTCAAATGTTAATGCGTGAATTCCTCTTTTCTCCTCTTTCATTTTTTTACCAGCAATTTTTCCACCAAGTTTAGAAGCATTTGAAGACATTACACCACCAACATTTTCATTCAAACACCACTTGTCTGTATTGTAAAATGGTTTTATAAGTTGTTTTTCTATTTCTTGTGCTTCTAACCACTCTTCATTAGTATAATCAAATAGTTGAAGTATTTGTTTCTTTGGAGTATAAAAATCCCAACACCACTTATGTGTTACTGGTGTTCCAACATAATATTCATCAAACTTCTTTTCCTTATGAACTCCATAATAGTAATATGGAACTTCCTCAAAGGTAATTTTATATAAGTAAATTCTTGGACTTTGTGAAGTCATTTTTATCTTATTAGAACGGCATTACTATTTATAATAGAAAAGGTGCCCGAAAGCACCTAATCTTATCTGTAGAGATTGCCGTCCTAACAGATATTAGTATTTATCAACCATCAGTATCCGAAAAATCAAAATATTCGTAAATTTGAGACATCACACACTCTTCAATAGTCTCACATATTACTTCTTCAGTTGGTTCCTCATTATGCTTGAAGGCACGACGATAACCTCTGAGAACTCCTTCTTCAATTGCCATTTCTAGTATCACACGGAATTTTGGAGTCATTGGGGGTTTGTGTTCATAAGAGTATTATAAGGCATCTGGAGTGCCCTGTGGGGTCTTGTGTGCCAGTTCGTCAAGTGTTCTACCCAGTTCATAACCACTCACATATGCGGAACGGACCCAATTATATACCAGGTCCTTGCGTATTTTTTCGTTTTCTACTTCACAATCTCCATAGAACCATTCAGAACGGCAAGAGAACTTACCATAGTTCCCATTAAACCATTCCAAAAATCCAACTTCGGCATTTTCTTCAACTTCTTTTTTGGTTGGCAAGTTGTCAGTCATTTGTCTGGTTGATTATGAGAGTATTATAGGGCATTTTCAGGGACTTTGGGAAGTCCTTGTGCCAGTTCAGGGAGTGTCCGTATAATAAGTATCCTCCTCATATTTTACATAATCAGTTTGAAGATATTGAAAGAACTCCCAATACTCATCATTTTTCATAGTATCACACCATTCTTCAAAGATTTGTCCTATCCACCACCAACCTGCTTGGAGTTTCTCAAAGACATTCATAGGACGATTGTATTTCATTTGTTCTTCACCCACTTACAATCAAAAAATACTTTCATCCAAAACCTCACCCAAGCATTAGGAACTTTACCTTCTTGTGGTGTCCAAGTGAGAGGAGAAAATAAGGCATCACCACCAAACAAATAACAAGTCCAGTTGGATTGGTTTGGTTGGTTAATAAAAACTTTATCTTCAATTGAAATATTCACATAAGGAATTTCTGGTTGTTTTTCAGTCATTTCAATCTGCTCCATACATGTAAGAAACAAGACAAGGTTCATCTATTCCAACAGATTCGATTACTTGAAAGTCTGCATTATCAAACTCTTCTTCATAAAAGTCGTTTCCATCAAACTCCTTAAAAAAGACTTCACGGCACTCATCTTTATTATTTGCAGCAATGATTACCATTCCAGAGTGGGTAGCAGTCAGGATGTCTTTGATGATGAAAAGTTTCATTTTGGTTTGTTGTGTACAAGGTTATTATAAGGCATCACAGGGGGTTTTGGGGTTCCCCTGTGCCAGGCCAAGAGGTATCGACTTCTAGATTCGGGTCAAAGTTTAGATTCATTCCTTGGGTATTGTATCCGTTATAATAACCATGAGGATTACATATAACTCTACACCCACCAATCATATAATCCATACTTTCGTGGGTGTGACCGTGAGACCAGTATTTGATTTGAGGATTATCCAAAATCAAATCATCAAGGTCACTTACATAAGCACCATTCGCAATACCAGAATTTCGGTATTTTGGATGAACTGATTGGTATGATGGTGCGTGATGAGTAAGAACCCAGACATTTTGGTTTTTAAACATCGGTAGAGTATCCAAAAGAAACTGTTTAGATTTCTTATGAAACTTGAGAGTATCATCAGGGTTCATCTTACGATAGTTAGAACCAATACGAATGGTTTTATAGTCGTTTAAAAATCTGGAAGCTTCCATCATCTCCAGAGCATTCTCATTACGAAAATCAGTCCATAGAGTTGCTCCAAGAAATACCCAGTCTTGAATTTTTACCACACTATTTTCCATCAGGTGAATACCCTCTGGAAGATTTTCTTTGAGAACATCCCAAGTTCCTTCATAGTTATATCCATATGCTTCATGGTTTCCTGCAAGATACAGAACCCAATCAAAGTTATCGGCACACTTCTTTAGAAAATCATTATAAACTTTCTTGAGAGGTCCATCCTTCTTAAAGTGTCGGGCACACAGAATGTCTCCACCAAGAATAAGAACTTCACCTTCCCCAAGGTCAGGAACTCCTTGATTGTTCTCACAAGTCTCCAAATGTAAATCACTAACTACTTTGATTTTCATCATCATCACGAGGGTTTATAGAGTTAATAAAATAGTTAAACACTAATGATATAGAAGAAAGACACAACCAAACTACAATAAAAGTAACCATAAAGTCCCACAGGTGGTTTCATATTCATAAGAGTATTATACACCATTTTCGTGGCGCCACGAAAATGGTTGTGCCAGTTCTAGGAGTGTTCCCACTTCATCAGACCAAAAATATACTGAATTCCCCAATCCAGGCAATGTACTGGGATTTCGTATAAACTACAAAATAATATCTGCCGGGCATCAAGAATGCGTTCCTTACCAATCGCATTTAGATTTGCGACAGATGCTCTCATAAACTCTTCATAGTCCTCATCATTCTGTTGTTTGAACCCAGATATGTAAAGTTCTCTAACTTCTCTCATTATCTCTGCGGTTTCTGGTGCAAATGTAATAATCTCATCACCCAGAGGAATAGTTTGAGTTTTCATACATCCCATACTGAACTTCATTGCTATTCTGGTTTCTTCTGGGGAGAGTGCATCAACATCTCCATTTCTAAAAGAATGTTGGATACAACCATTTGAGCATTCTATGAGACGTAAGAGAGCAAGTTTATCCTGTTCCTCATCTGGTAGTGCCTGAAATATAAAGTCCCAATCTTTTTTCATTCTATAACTCCCTGTTCCCAAACCATTTGTTGTGCTAATTTATCTCTCAATGCATTTACTTTTACATCAGTATATTGATCAAAGTTTCCAATCTTATCTACTTTCTTATAATAATGTAGAGCATTGAGAATGATTGTATAATCTTCTGTTGTGATGTCGAATTTCATTTAAGGTCATCATAACGATCCCAGCACCAAGTGCGACTTATAAGAGTGAAATCAAACCCAAACTTATGTGCCCAGAATAAAATACTCAATACATCTCCAGTTCCACTGCGGATTTGAAGATAAGGCCAAGACGGGTAATCACTCCAACTGATAGAAACTTGAAATAAACTCCACTTTCTTATGTTTATAATGGACGCATACCAATCGTGCCCGAAATCATATCTATGAGCACAGATAATCAAAGAGTTTTTCATTTAGAGCAATCCAAAAAATACTTATAAGTTGCCATTTGATTATCAGTCCACTGAACTACATCACATCGGTCTTTATAAGTATCCACCACCGCAAAGTTTGTTTTTGGTGTGGCTGTGTGATTTTGTGGAGATGGTTTTAGCATATAAAAAGCAAGTAATGTAAAACAGGCACCAATAATCGCACCAACCACTAGTGTTTTTTGATATTCGTAATCAGTCATGGTAGTTTCCTCTTCATAAGATTTGCAAGTCCTTCGATGTATTTTGGAGGTTCATCAAGTGCATTCATTATAGCATCATAATCTTTTTTTGGTAAATAAATCTTCTCTGGATTAGACATCACATAAGTGTAGTGAGGGTCTCTACCAGATAAGTTCCAGGGGTCTCTATCATCAAGATAATCAGGGTCGTACATATCATACCACCCAATATTGAGTTCATAGAAGAATGCACAACGATCAATATTATCTTCTAAATCAAAACGAAAATAGACTGCATTATAAATGCACCAAAAACCTTCAAGAAATCTTTGTAGTTTAGTCATTTTGTGTGTTTCTCAAGTTCGTGATGGATTTTTTCTAACATTCGGTCAATATTGTTTGTCGATATTTCGTGCTCATCACTCTCCATTAATCCTTTATAATAACCAAGAATACTTACAAGTTCTGTAAGGTCTCTGTGTTGTATCTTGACTTCTAGTTTCTCTTTGAGAAACTTCTCATCTTTCTTGCGTGGTTTTGGTTTCTTTGCCTTTTCGTCACAATCTAGACAGAGGAAAGAGTAACCTTGCTTGAATGATTTTACCACTTGAAAGTGTTTCTTATTGAGAGGTTGTTCTTTCTTACAGCAACTACAGGTTCTTTTCATTTTGCTTCCCAGTGACTACCGTCAACACCGCAGGTATCTATTTGATTTTTCATAAACTCCCAGTTTGGGTCTCTTTCCATCGCACAAAAACGATAAGAAGCATCAGTAGGAGGATATTTATAGTGTATTGGTATCATACACCTATCAAAGTTATCTCCCGTAATACGACGAAAGATAAAAGATAACCAATCTCTACGATAGTGTTTACAAGTATTACAAGATTTAGTTGGTTTCATGATAAATGTCGTTTATTGAGATTACAAGTATTTTATGCAAAGTTATAATGTAGTTCAGAATGATACTCAAGAAAACATTGTTGGTCTTTGAGTTTTACTAATGATGCTGGTAGTTGATTAGCATATTTTGTGAAGAATGCCTCACGAGTATGAAATCTCAATCCGTGTAAATGCCAAGTTCCAAAGTTTTCGTGAAAATCTCTTACAGCACGATATGCTTGAGTTGTGAGTGTTTTATAGTTGTCTGGATATGGTAGTGTTTCATCAAAATCATCCTTATGACCCGGTTCTGCCTGTGTCATTTGTAGGCAAACAGTTTGACCTTCACCAGTCGCATAGTACTCTGCTTCCATAAACATCCAACTCTCATCTTCTGGCATCTCACCATACACTCTGCTATATTCTGCCATACAGGCAATAGCAACTGACTGGAAGTTTTTCTTTTTCTTGGTCTCTAGTTCTGCTCGTAACTGCACTTTTTCAGTTTCATTAAGTTCTTTGAGTTGGTCAGAATACTTACCAATTAAACCAACTGCTGTCTTCATTACTTTTCCATCCTCAAGTTCCTGTCTTTCAATCCCAGCAAGTTGTTTTAATGCCTTATCGTGTGTTTCCATAAACTTTTCTCCAATTTTTAATACTTCTTCATCAACATCCATTATTCAAGACCTCAATAATATCCAGTATATCACGAACATTTACCAAATACAATTCATCCTTCTTATAAGCACATTCTTCTACAAGTGCCAGAAGAATTGCACCATATTCATAACGAACACGAACACTCATAGGGTCTTTATGTCCCAAACGAATAAGTTTCCCAAGAGGCACTTCACCATCAGCAACACGATGTGCCGCATCAAGAAGTTTTTGTGCTTGTCGTTGTGCTTTCAATACTTTTTTGATTTGTTCTTCATCAAAACCATCATACTTGGTATCCAACCAAGGGGCATCATCTTTGGATTCAGTCATACATTCTGCGTTGGTTGAGATACTCAAGAACTTCTTCACGAACTTCCATCAATTCATTATAGCATAGTTGCTCGTGAGCTGCTTGTCGCAACTTATGATCCGGATGTAATACCGACTCAATAATAATACCCAGAGCATCATTCCTCTTTTGCTTCTTTTCGGCATCCATTTGTTCTTGTAGAAGACTCCATCCGTTCATTTAAGTTCCTCTGCAAGTTGTAGGAGATCATTTTTATCCAAAACAATCATATCATTCTGGGCATTATATGATTGAATATGTTCTACCGCAAGTTTAAGAACCGATGAGACCAGTTCTTTCTCTGTCATATCAGGATTTAATCCTCTAATGTTCCAAATCTGGTCCATTAGATTTTGTGCTCTTTCAGACATCAGGAGTTTGTGTGTATGAGTGTAGTATAGCACAAAAAAAGACCCCTGTAAAGGGGTCAGTGTGCTGGTTTTTAAACAGTCTCGTGAACTTCTTGTCGGGAACTGATATACTTTCGTGTCGAACTTTCGGTTCTACAAAGTTTTTCAAGTTGCTGCCCATTGTGAATCACCAAAAACTGATTACCATATGGAACAGCAGCATATTCTCCCTTATTGATTAGAAATCCATTCTTGATCATTTAATTATACAACAAACTGTGTTCCTGCCATCTGAGTCAATCCCGCTTGCATCCATACTGGCGCAGAGTCAACAAAATTTTTCCATTTTTCTCCACCAAGAGGAATAGCAGTAGCATAAGTTTTATTGTGATTCAATCCTTTGATCCTACAATACTCATTGTAAACGAATACATATCGAGCAATAGTGGGTTCATCACCTTTATACACACCATTTCCAGCAGATATATCGGATTGTGTAAGATTTTTTGCTTTCGCAACTCGTAAAAGATCTTCCCTTTCGTTATACCAAAAGTTTAGACATTTTGAGAAAGAATTGCACTGATTTAGTCGATCAACTTCATCAATATGTTCTGTAAATAGTTTGAGAAATAAAGCACCTGCAACAGTTGCATTACCCAAAACTTCACTGGAACATTTATTCTCAGTGAATGCTTTTAGATAAAGAGAAGTGTATTGATCTCCTGCTTTTATTCGTGCATTATGTAAATAAGAGTGAGAAGGTGCAATAAATTTTGTGTTATCAATATTGGCTATAGTAATATCGAACGGAAGCAAATAGTCATGAAGTTCTACAGCCCAACTTTCTTTTGCGTAATAAGCAGACTTAAACTTATCATCACCAGTTTGGTTGGTTCTGTAATTACAATCTGTGTTGTGGTCTACAGATTCGATCCTAATCATTTCATCAAGAGAAATGTTTTTGGGATGCAACTTTAGAGATAAAACTACTCTAGAATTTGGATCCATCCCACAAGCATAACGCATAGAAGTTCGATTGTTTCCTTTTGTTAAAACTGCTTCTAGAGTTGGTCGCAGATAAGCAGAAAGAGTATCAGAAGCATTATAAGAATATCCACCAGTTTTACTGATGTGTTGCCTTTGATTTGTGTAGCGAAGATTATCTCCTCGATTATATGTTGGATCTGTACTTAGATCACCACAACGAGCAAATACAAGATAAGTTCCGCTCGTAATCTCTCCACTTTCATACTGTTTGGTTACGTCTTCCATGAGCATAAGACCCTGTGGAGGGGAATCAATAGACGAAAATGTAGAGAGATATTCTTTTGTTTTGTCATCAACCTTACTATCATAGAGATCGACAATTCTTAGCAGTTTCTTAGTTAAAGTTTTCATAATACCTTTCTTTGTTTTTGGTAATTATCAACCGTTTTTATGTGTTGTGGTTGATGTTCGGTTAGTATAACATCTTTGGGTTGGGATGTCAATCCCCCGGATTAGACTTTTCGAAAAATCGGTGTTTTCGTTTGTGGCGAATGACTTTTCAACTCTCTTATAATAGCATAAAAAAAGACCCCTGTAAAGGGGTCCTTGTGCCAGTTTAGGAACTGGTCTTTTCTTTCTTTATAAAGTATTTGAGTTGATTGATTTCTGCCTCATATTCACGAACCTTATTTTCCAAGTATTTAATTCTGTTTTGATGCTGTTCTGTAAGTTCAGTCATCATTAGATTTACTTGATTATTCATCATCATATCCATAAGGTTCCCAGTTTGCTTTTTCAAGATAATCTTCCAAAGCATTCCTATCATTTACATCAAAATCAATATCTTCCATAAAGAAAGAAGTGATACGATAACCAGATTTATATTCTGCTGGTTGTTCCCAAGTTGCAGGAGAAACCTGGACTGCATCATCAAATAATGCAGTCACTACAACTTCGCCACTTCTTTCATCCACTTCAACATCACGAATTTCCATTTTAATTACCTATTTAATGAGACCAATCATCAAAATCAATATCTCTATCCCGAGTAAAGCATTTGTAATCTTCACAATCAATACCTAAGTATTTTGCAAAGTAATCCATATCTTCATTCTCATCTAAGTTGATGAGTTCTTGTTCTTGGTGTTCAGTCATTTTTTTAACCTCCTAATATCCGTAACGGGAAATCATCTGGTCCATTCTATCTTCTCTATATTCTTCTTCCAAATCTTCGGTATCAGCATCCTGCAGTTCCTCATAAATAGCATCTGCATCTTTCTCTAGAAGTAGTAAAGTCATAAAAGAAAAAAATAAGTGGGGGTGAAGGGGTTGTATGTATATAGACAAAAAAGAGGATTATTCCTCAATTTTGTCTTGATTGTTACTATTTGCAAATTCGGCATCAATCTTATCGTAAAGTTCTACAAAGGTAGTTTTGGTTTCATCATCAAAACGATTTAGACATACCTTAAGTGCTTTTTCTTTCTTGCCAAAGATAGAATATGCACGAAGAATATGAACCAAACGACGAGTTGAGATTAATTCATCAATACCACCATCAGCAAAAGTTTTGCGAATGATTTCACTCCAGGTACAAAGATGTAGAATAAAGTCTTCGTGTTCTTTGACCATAGGTATTTTAAGTGCTTGTGCAACATTTGTCAAGATTTTCTTTTCTACAGTCAGAGAAGGATAATCTTGCTCAAAAGTGACTGGAAAACGCTCTAGGAATGCTTCATTCAAAACATTAGTTCCAATAAACCTACCATCATCACTACCTTTACCTTTGGTATTAGCAGTTGCAAAGATATTAAATCCTGCTTTTGGTCTTACAAACTTACCAATCTTTTTGAGGAATACTCCTTTACCTTCTAGAACAGATTGAAGACATAGGATTTTATTAGATGCAAGGTCAATCTCATCCAGTAATAGAATAGCACCTCGTTGAAGTGCTTCTACAACTGGACCATTATGCCATACAGTATCTCCATCAACTAACCTAAATCCACCAATCAAATCATCTTCATCGGTCTCTACAGTAATATTAACTCTTATGAGTTCTCTACCTAATTGAGCGCAAGCTTGTTCCACTCCAAAAGTTTTTCCATTACCAGAAAGACCAGTAACGAAAGAAGGATAGAATAAATTAGATTGAATAATCTTCTTAAGATCAGTAAAATTGCCGAAGCTGACGAAAGTATCATCTTTATCAGGAATAAGATTTTGTTGAACTGCTTCTATTGTTGCAACACCTTCTACTGAAGAAGTAGAGGCATAATTATCTTCCAAATCATCAAGCATTTCTTTTGTAATTTCAAGATTCCATTTACCACGAGATACTTTATATTGAGATAGTTTTTTAGATAATGTAGCATAAGAAGAACCAATCTGTGCTGCTACTGCACGAACAGCATCTGCACCAAATTCAACTCCAAATTGTTCCTGTAAAAGTTCAACTGCATTAATCATAATAAAATTTAGAAAGGGAGTAAAGGTCTTTTGATTACTTTGTAAGTATAGCACAAATAAAGGGCAAAAAGGTGTCCTGGTGGACACCTTCCCAACTGGACCATCAGCAGATTAGAGATACAAATTCACCAAGAACTTTCTTGTTTGTTCTTTTGTTTTTTAGCATTTTTGTAAATGCAGATTTGATTGCAGTTTTACTAGATCCACTATCTACATTTAGATCAGTATCACCATTCATACTATTAGCAGAAAGAACAAAGAACTTATCAAAACCAGATTTATCAAATGACACAAATTTGTTTTTGCGAAATTGTTCTTTGATTTTATCATAAGGAATTGTAGGCGTTCCATATGAATGATAGCAACTACTAAGGTCTTTTGTAGGAGCAATACGAAAATTGATGAGATTTACATTTGGGAATAAATCTTTGGTATACGACATCAGCACTTTTACGTATTCTGGGAATGAACTAGCATCATATGAAGGATACATACGACCTGTTTTACGATTACGAATTACAGTATTCTTGCTATACCTATGGCTCAAATACTCATAATCTGTTTCATAATGTTTCCTGAATACTGAATGAGGATTTACCCTACCTTCACCATCAGTAAGAAATACCACATTTGCTTTTTGTATTTTGTAAGAAGCAAAGAATTGTGAAAGTAATGAATTGAGAGCCATCATAGTTTCACCTAATGGAGTTCCAGAAAGAATGAGATGACCTGGAACATAACCATACCTGGATTGATATGCAGAACAAATTGCCCAGAAATGTAGCAATTGCTCATCCAATTCTCTATTACTTACTTTACCGGTAAAGATATTCATCAACCGAAACTTTTCATCAGGGCATAATACATTTTCCTTCTTCTCATAAGTTGGAGTATGATTAGGATCAAATTCCAAATATGCATTTGCATCTTCGGTAAAGGCATAAACCTCAAAAGGAATATTTACTTTACGACAGAACCAAATCAAATTCAGAAGTTGCTTATAGGTATCTAACAAATAGTCAGCCATAGACCCAGACCAATCTAAAATAAATATCAAACCGTGATTTTTACCATCAGGTAATACTGATACTTTTTTGAATAAATCTTCATTATACTTATAAGTATGCAATACTGATGTATTCAGTACACCAGTTCTTGCAGTACTTGAACGAGCATAGGCATCTGCTGATTTCTTACATTCAAATTCTTTTACAAGATAAGAAACTTCTCTTTCTGCTGATTTCTTATACTCATTATAAGAAACTTTTTGATTACTCAAATAATCTTTATGTATAGGTTGCGTATAATAACGACGAGAAAGACGATGAATATACTCATTAGGAAGAATGAGTTTACTCATATCAAATTTTGGTAATTCTACATATGAAGTTTCGTTGTGATCACTTTTTGGTTGATTGAGTTCTTTTGATTTTTCATCAAAAGATTTTGTAGTTTTTGATTCCAATTCATCCAATTCAGCATTCTTATCACCACCAAAGCTATCAGGTTTGACTCCACCACCAGAAGATGATTGAGTTTTACTTTCCACAGTTGAGTCATCACTTCTACCATTATGATCTTCTTGATTTGAATTTTCAGTTTCTCCTTGATCGCCATCATTAGAAGGTGATGGTGCAGATTGTGAAGAAGAACTTGAATTCTCTTTATTATCACCACTACAAGAAGATTGCTGTTCTTCTTTCTTTTTCTTTGCATAAGCAACTAAATCTTGTGAGATTTCAAGTACATCAGTAAATGTTTCTGCATTACAGATACGAGAAATAAACTCATCTTCAACATCATTAAATACAATTTGATGAAATGCACCAATCTTGAAGTAAAGATTGATACGATCTATCAAAGATAATTCATTCAAGTTCTCATCT
>OFRA01000137.1_pt1 | contig 18259 bp, 10 predicted proteins | sample 1543001 | NCBI WGS metagenome assembly OFRA01 (sample SAMN07774221, study PRJEB24372) | wastewater metagenome | isolation source: Lake Maggiore Verbania | place: Italy: Verbania | collected 2015-12 | reverse complement strand
TGCACTTGTATTAGTAGGCACATCTAGCATAGCATCATAGGTTACGCCAGCAGTAATTGAGATGTTGTTTGTTGCCCAGTAGTTTCCGTTGCCACTTGTATCTTTACCTAGACCTGCATTAGAACCTGATGTAGTAGCTATGTCAGAGAATTTAAGGTAGAAGCCATTAGTGCCATATGTGCCTGTATATGCTTTAGGTTTCCATGAACCTGTAGTTGTATCTGTTTCACCAAAGTCTGAAGCTGCTTTAGCAGAACCATCAATAAAGTTTACATCTGCTAGGTAACCATCAAGATATTCTGTTGTATTGTATGGAACAACACGACCTATACCTAAAGCTACACCAGCTCCTGTATTTGCGTTTACCCAACCATCAAAATTTAATGAAGGATAGGTTGATGTGCTAAATGCAGTAACTTGGCTACCATTAATATATATTTTAACTCTATTTGCTGCTGTAGCTTGTGTTGTATCTACTGCAACAACAATGTGATACCAAGCAGATGGATCGCGTAACACTGCCGTTGTGCGAACCCTGGCAGCAGTGGAGAAAGATGGCGGATCAACCGAGTCAATACCTAGCTGTGCGGAGTCCGTAATTTCTAAATAAGTATTGGGGATGCTATTGGCAATAGTACCGCCGCCAAACAGCATCCTTCGCACCCCAAAGTTAGTTCCTAGCTTCACCCACCCAGCCCACGTCCACGTCTTCCTGTTACCAGCCGAGGCAGGTGTTCGGTTGAGAAAAGAGCTTGCACTGGAATCGAAGCGCAGAGATCTACTCACCTCGTAAGCACCACTCCCACCTGCAGGAGCTGTGAGCAGGAGGCTGTTATTTACTGCGCTCATTTCACATCACTCACAAGACGAGCAGTAATGCGGCTGCTGCTCTCGACGTAGTAGGCGAGGACATCAACGCCACTGGCCGTAACCGTTGGGGCAGTGCCTCCTGGAAACTTCCACACAGCATTAAACGCAAGGGTGTTAGCGCCACCATTGGTAATGACGATCACGCCGCTTTGACCAGCGGTCTGGTTGGTTGGTGCACCCAGGGTTCTGTTGCCACCGAGGCCCAATGTGTAGTGGTTGGAAAGGCTCAGGTCAACGGCCACGGTTGCCGCATCCGTCAGTGCAACCGGAGTGCCACGTTGGGCCTTGGTAAAGCTCTGTGCGGTGCCCAGGGCGGCGTAGCTGCTCATCCCAGACAACGGCTGATAGGTGGTCCCTGCCGCTGTTGTGGTCAGGTAGGTGCTTGCAGCCGTAGCGGTGTCGAGCTTGACACCAACAGCAGTATCGGTATAGAGCTTAGTAGCGGGGTGAAGGTTGGTAGTCGGGGGACCAGCAAGGGTGATATCCCCAGTAAGTGTCCCCCCAGCAAGCTTCAGATACCGAGTCTCAGCATTATTGGCGTAGTAGTTCTGGAAATTCCAGGTAGCTCCAGTAGTTGTGTACCGAAGACGAACTGTAAGACCACTATCACCAACAAAACCAACAGGCAAACCTACTAACGGAGTAAAGCTCTGTAGCCCTGTTGAATTACCAATTTCAATATAAGTATCATTGGCAGGACTAGAAGGAATACCAGCAACTGTACCAATAAGCGTGTAATTGATACTGTTACTAACGGCGGATAATGCTTGGTCTGCCTTGGTGTTTGCAGATGCAGCAGACGCAATAGCCGCATCACCCTTTGTGTTAGCCGTGGTAACGGCAGAGGTGGCTGAAGCAGCAGCAGCGTTACTTGTAGTCACCGCAGTTGCGGCGTTAGCAAGAGCTGTATTTGCCGTAGCAGTGGTGGATGCAGAAGCCGACAGCGCAGAGTTGGCTGTAGTAGTAGCAACCGTAGCCTTATCGCCAGACTCTTGCGATACGTAGAGGCCCTGGATGAAGTTGTTGTTCAAATCCTGGGCCCTAATGGCAGAGCCAGGATAGAAGGTGGCTTCTAGATCATCGTTGGAGGTAGAACGAAAGATCCGAACAGCCACCCCGGCAGCCGGGGCGGTTGTCAGCTGTAAAGTTGTAGCGTTGGAAAAGATGTATGCAGTTGTATTGACTCCGTTAAGGCTGACCTTAACGTCCTCAGTCGAAATATAGGGGAATGTAAAAGAGTAGAGAACAGTTGAACCGTTCCCTACGTAGTTATTTTCAATTGTGGCCATCGCTATGTAAGGCGTGTTTACTGGGTGGGGATGATGGATCGACGGTCATTGAAACGGCCAAACTGCTCAAGATTTACGGCCTGATTAAGCTCAGGGAATTCCTGCTTAATTTGCTGCACAGCCGAATCCCTATAACGGGACATGATCTGAACAATATAATTGTAGAATGGCTGGTTTTCCTTATAAACACGCTCGCCATTATTGAGTCTTGCTTGGAAGCTCTGTACGGCGGGCTCAAACTCTGGATGAGTGACCCATGCCTGGATCTCCTTCTGCATACCGCTCTCGCCCATAAGCTGTTGAAGCCTTGAGCGTTGGTGAGCGTTGAGTTTTACACCAGAGAGGGACTTGATAATAAATGAATTATCAAATTCAATCCGCTCTAGGGCATCCTTGACCTTGTTACCGCCACGATCAGTGGACGCTACAGGCATCAGGGCATTTACACCACCGCTAAGTGCCTGGACCTTCTCCCCTGTGATGTAGTCATAGGTAGGAGAACCGGTACGGATTAGACCGCCCGATCCCTGATACAGCAGGCGATCAACTTCACTATTGAACTCCTGCGTGTAAGGGGACAGCGCATTGGCAAGGCTGCGTCGTGCTCCAGATAGAGGAATAAAGTTGTTACCAGTTTGGAGTGGAAGGCTTTCCAGAGTTTTTAAGCCATGCCAACCGGGGGTTAAAGCTTGACCAAGGGGCACAAGGCCCTGCATGTAGCTCTTACCTGTAAAGTTAGAGGCAATTGCATAGGTCAGATAACCGCGAAGATAAGCAGCCCTGTCTTCAGAAAGCTGACCAGCTTGAACCATTGCAGCAAGATCAGCAGCAGCAACCATAAGGCTACCGAAAGGCTCAAGCCTTCCAATATCCATAAACTTATGCTTACCATTCTCACCCTTAATCCTACCCAACGACAACTTGGTAAGATCAATAGAACGTTGCTGATGATTGGAAGCCCAGATCTTACGCTCGTTGGGATCTGGTGGGCCATTACCCACAACAATACCCATTAGGCCACCAATACCACCCGCTGCGAGCAGGGCAGTCCCATACGCTTCGCGGCCCCGATAAACAGCCTTGGCATATTCATCAGTTCCATTCATAACAGCCTTATGCTCAGCGAGTAAGCCGTTAAGCTTTGGTACGTGAGTAGCTGTATAAACAAGGATATTGTGTCCAGTCTTCACAAACGGGAAGAAGACACGGAGAACAGGGATCTGTTCAATCATGCTTGCAAATGCCCTGGCTGGTCCCTCAAGATCGGTTTGGAAAGTTGCCTCCCTAGCGACATCAAGGAGATCAGTATTAAGGATCTTGCCAGTTTTAGGATCAAAGTTCTTATCGATATCGGCCTTGAGCATACGCTCAAAGATTTCTTTCGTAGGGTCACTAGAGCCAGAAGATTCTTCAATAGCCCTCATCATCGTCTGGGAGTTGTACTCCATCCGAGAGAGCATAGTCTTAAAGAATTCATCACTGGTAGTCAGCAACTTAGAAGGCCAACTGAAGACTGGGTTCTCTGCCAAATCCTTCAGAATACCTAAGAAGCCAACAGCATGGCGGAAGTTATCATCACCAGACACCTCAGCTGATCGCTGGAGTAAGAGCAGCTTTTCATTAGCCTCAGCTGCCCGCTGGAATGCCTTGTCGCCATCGTTGATAGGGCCATCCTTCATGGCTACAGACGCAATCCTGAAAGATTCCTGGAGTGTCCGATGGAATCCGTAAAAGGAAGCAGCAGCCGCTCTTTTAACAGCTAGATCACCACCGGTTGCAGCTGCAATGGGGCGGTAAATAGTGTTAATAGCGTTGGATAGCAGGTTGATTTCGTGGGTCTTGGGCCCAGACAGCATCGAGTTATACATGATGCTAAGGCCATTGCCAGTAGCAATCTCCCTGATGTACTTCCACAGGGTTGGCATCTTAGCTGGATCACCATCATTCAGCACAAGAGCGGCTGAGATACGGAAAGCCTCGGCACGAGCCTGTGGATCACCAGAAGCCAGATCCGTGACTATCTTGTCGAGGACCTTCTCAGCATTCTTGATCTCCTTAACTAGTTCCTCTGCCGTTGGAGGAGTAAAGGGATTGTCAATCTCAATGCCAAGAGCTGGTACCTTAATCTTGTAGGAACTTAGGTACCTGCTATAAGCATTTGCACTCTCCTTATGGATCTTCATCAGAGCCTTCAGGTCATCAGCCATACGCTGTACCTGAGGGAAGGTATCCATATTCGCTTCACCCAACTTCATCACGGCATAGCCTGATTCGTAAAGGCGGGTAGAGACTTCCTGCATTAGGCCTCGGACCTGAACAATGCCAGCACGAGTCAGCAGCTCATCCTCGCCAACGTTCTGACGAAGGATCTTGGAGAAGTCGATGTCACCAGTAGCACCAAGAGCCTCTTGCATACCACGAGCAGCTTCATTGACGACCTCATCAACACTCTGACGAGAAACGCTTGAAAGCTCGTTAAGGTTTACTGGATTCTCCCGAACCATCTGCCGAAGTAGATCACCCGGTTGATCGCCAATGGCGCGGGCAATGCGGCGTAACTGAGCTGTGGTCACCGTCCGCTGGGAAGAGCCACGAGGCCCCTCAGGACCGGCGCTACGTACCTGCATCTGCTGTTGGATTGCCGTAGTGGAATCGACAGTGCGCGACTCCATCGGGATTCCAACTTGAGAGGCGTAGTGATTACCAGTCGTGCCTTCTAGGCTTTCTCCGCCAAGCAATGGGCGCGAACGACCACTAACGTCAACAAAATCGGACTGATCAAAAAGGTCACCCAGGAAGCGGGCTTCATCCTCAGTAGTGACAGACCTGACAAGTTGGATCTCAGGAACGTCTAGCTCTTTATTCCAGGTAGCACGAATTAGGGCATCATCACGGGACAGGATGTCGGCATGTTGAGCCGCAAAGGTGTCTATCCCATCAGGCGTAAGGTCACGCAAGATTGCATTATCATCAATCCTTACAGCATAGTAAGAAACTTGATCACCTGTCTTAGGATTAAGAAGAGCACTCCAACCGTCAGTTCGCGTGGCAATAGATCGGATGTCATTCTCAAAGTTCCGATAGAAGTTTTCAAAAGGAGTAGCCCCTGGTGTAAACCTCTCGGGTACAACATTAGCAACGTCATCCCAGGTAATCGGAAGCCCCTGATTTGACTGCTGTTGTAGGGCCGTTAAACGCTGCTGAGTAAGATTAGGGCCAGCATTAGAGGCATACTCAGACAGCACGTCCCTGCGGGTACTATCGGTGAGCTGTCCCCAAGGGCTTGCATTAGGGCCGTAATCAGCACGAAAAGCATCTTGGGTATAGCCCCTGGCCTCCTGATTCCTAAAGAAATTGGAATTGAAGTCCTCAGCGGTACTAGTGATGAAGGCATTGTCATAGACAGTTGCGACACTCCTATTAGCACGATCAATAAAAGTGCCCTGTGCTCCAATCAGCCTACTAGCTTCTTGAGGGTTATCTAGATCGACAGGCTGTAACCAGCGTCCACGTCCATCAGGGGAGCTACGCACAACAGCAGCTTGAGAGCCACCTTCGGTAACAGGACCAAAACCAGCCCTCTGGTATAGACGCGCACGGATCCCTTCGGAAGCGTTTGTATCCGCAACACCGCTGATACGAGCCAATTGGGCCTGTTCAGTAGGCGACGAAGCGTCCCAACGTTCTGCACGTAGCTCAGGATTACCACCAGCATCGATGTATTGCTGGCGAAGATTATCGAGTCCAGCCCTTCTAGACTGAGCAGGGCTAGCACCCCTAAGACCATAGGCATCCCCAGCTGGAGAGTTAATAAGAACAGACCCAGGGGGGAGATGCTCTCTGGCAATGCGGTTGAAGTCCGTCATTACCCTGCGGCCAAAGGATGAAAACTCAGTCCCGTCTGACACATCCCAGGAGATATCAAAGGCAGGGGTACCTTCAGGAAGACCAAAAGCCGGGACCACATTCCGATCTACCGAGATAAGCCACTTAACTTGAGCTCCATTAGGAAGCATTGTAAGAGTGCGAGCATCGCCAACAGTGGCTAATTGGCGCTTAACAGGCTGAAGGATCCTATAGGTATCGAGGAGACGGTCCCTATGAGTAATGAGGTCACTATATTGATAAAACTTCCTTGGACCGTTTTGAAGTGCGGAGGTAGTCTTAAGATACCCGTTGGGGTCATATACCATAGCAACAACATCAGGCCTGCCATGAAGTGCCTCATCCCACCCAGGTGGGGCATAATCGGCATTAAATGGAGTACGTCCAACTACTACAAATCCATTACGCTCGTAAACCTTAGTGAGGTAGGTATCAAAGTTATCAAGCTTCATACCACCCTTGGCGATAGCAGCCCGAAGGATGTCATCAGCAACACCCTTACGGGTTGCAGTTGGGTCTTTGAAGACACCTTTGATGTCACCGTCAGGGGCTACTAGTCCATAACCACCATCAACAACAATCCGCTCTGACTTAGCAACAGTCTCTGGATCAACGCTATCCACACTCCAGTAGGTGGCTGGATCAGCCGCTTTGACTTCCTCAAGCCGCTGCACAAATTGCTGAGCATCAAGTGGCTGAGTGGAAGTGACTGAGGACACGGGTTGGGCAGAATCGATCTTCTCCTTGAAGACCTGTTCACCTGCAGCTGCAGCTGCCTCTTCGGTAGCGCCAGCTTTGAGTTCTCTACGAACGGCACGGGTACCACTAATAAATGCGCCAACAGAGTCTGAAGCAAAGCCAAGGCCAAAACCTTCAAAGGCAGTCTTAAGCATGGCCTCATAGGGAGAGTCATCCTCATCAACAGCCAGAGCATTCAGCCAAGTGGGATACCACTCAGGAGCATTCTCTTTAATTAGATTGGAGAGGTTACCCTCGCCTCTAGTAGCAGACATCATGTCCGCTGCTACACCAGAACGACCGCCAATAAGGCCAGCCTTGGCAACTACACCAGCCTTACCTAAGTTGGTAGAAGCGGCGGCAAACCTAGCTCCAGCTGATTGAAGTCCACCAAAGCCACCAGTAGCAGCAGCCAGGGTCGCAAATTCAAGGAAGCCTTGAGCGATCTTGCCTACACCAGTCTGGGCACCTGCCTCATCCTTACCAAGGTCCCACGAGGCCCATTCGTACTTACTAGACCAGGGCTTCTGATCCTCCTTGACACGTCCAAGGCTGGCAAAATACTTACCAGTATCTCCAAGGATTTCAGCGGTATTAAGAACTGACTCAGCCGCTCCACGGATAGCACCACCAACAACACGAATAGGCTCTGCAGCTGGATCCTTGCGAAGCGCTTCAGTAACCTTCTGGTTTTGCTGTACACCAGAGGCTCGTTGCTGCTTACGTTCAGTAGCAATCTGATCAGGAGTCTTCTGGTTACCCTGGAAGACGTTATCCACCATATCCGCAATTGGGATGCTGGCATTCTCTTCAATCCACTTGCCAACACCTTGCAAGGCTCCATCTAAGGGAGAAGAAGGCAAGCCAGGTATTGTTCGTTGTTGAACGTTCTGACCGGCTACCCGGTTCTCCTCACCCTTTGGCCTTTGGGGCTTGGGCATTAACTGTTGCTGAGGCGCCGCAGTACGCTTAAGCAGCTCTGGTCGGGACATATCCACGAAGCCGCTATTATTCTGGGCACCATCAAATAACTGATCAATAAGGTCAGGCATTTTTTGGGGGGTAATAAATATCCCCCCTTGACGCATCACGGGGGGTCGTTAGTTAAAGTCGTCCTGTTTGCAGTAAACGCTTGGCGTACGAGTAGCGCGCCCCTGGCTCTCCATAGCCCCAATACGCATAAGAAGCTTTCCTAAGGTCACCCTCGGATGCGTTGGGATTCATGAAAGTTCGATAGGCTGCGGGGTTCCTGCGCTTCATCTCCACTACCATGTAGGCAAGCTGATCAGTCTCAGACACCTTGGCAATATCTTTGCCAAAATATCTCTCAGCCGCCCTAAGACGCCAGTGGTTAGTTGCTGCGGTATTCTGCCAAGAGACAAGGCCACCATTGCGATCAGTGCCGTCAATATGACCAATATCCCAGCTACGCTTTCCGTTCCAAGTGCTTTCTTGTTGTATATTCCCGGCTAAATAGGCAGCTCCCAGACGGGGAAATCCCATCTGCTGAAGCACGGCCATGCCTGCTTGAGCGTTGGGGATATCGTCCCTTGCGGGGAGTCCTTTACCATTTGATTGGAGTTCCTTGACAGCATTGAGGCCGGGAAGCCCATTAACCTCCAACTGAGAATTCAGGAATGCTGTTGGACTCAGATTTAAGTTCTTAGCTAATAACCTAGTCCCGTTGGAGGGGGAAGCCCCAGCGAGTACAAGTTTAACATCAGCCCGAAGTTTATCCAATGGCAAGAAACGATCTTGCGTAGCATCCATAATTGTTCTTGGGTATCGACCGTCAAAGATTGCCTCCGGTTTAAGTTTAGAAAAGTCCTGTATCCCTGGGGCTACAGTAAAGTGTTCGATAGATAATGAACCTGCAAAACTAGCCCCTCCCTTGGGAGACATTTGCAGTTTATATTGTGGTTGTTTAAGAAGAAACTGGGACTTCTCCTCAATGACCCTAGCGAGTTCAATATTATCCTTAGAAAGGCCTGGTCTGATCTTTACTTCAGCAAGTACAGAACGCCTTAAATCCTCCATAAATGCTACATGGCGAACATTAAGTTCGGCTCCAACGGAGGGATTCATGCTGCCACTAGGGACAGTTCCCTGCATCGCTGTTTTCATTCCAGCCTTAAGTCCCTTTAGGACTTTATCAACCTCTTTAGCAGACTCAGCTCCGGCAGATCCCCTGGAAAACTGCTTATACTCAGCATCGCTAATGGTTTTTGTCCTGTACAAGTTGTCCAATAGAGTTTGATCAACTTCCCCATTGGCTCTTTCTAGTTCCAGAAGTTCAAACTTCTTTTGCGGATCATAATTGAGGCCATTCTCTGCGAGCCTATCAGCTTCTTTGAGGGCCGACTCGGTACCCAGTTTCCTTAATTGCTGAATAGCCGAAGCTCTATTTTCAGGGGAGGGATTATCGTAGAAATACTGGATAGTGTTCTTCATCTCCAGCTTAGACTCAGCCTCGCCAAGTTCATACTTAGCTATAGCGCCCTTACGTGCCTGCTGCTCTGCCTCATCAAAAAGGTGGTCATAGTCCTCACCAAGCTTCCTACCAGTTGAGGTGTTGTAGACGTGCTCACGTAGAGCAGTAATCTCTTTAGTTTTACCTTCAGCTACTAGATTGGTAAGGAATTCCTTAACGGTGAAAAGGTTGCTAGCAGCACTATGCTTCCCATTGAAGCCAATAGGTGCATGGATAGACTCCTCAGAAGCCTTGGTAAAGTTCGCTCCTACGTTCTCAGCGGTTGAACCATCAGCTAGGTCAGAGATCTTGGCCTTAGTGGTTTCTGTATAAGCTTCTCTGACCTGTTTAGCTTCCTGCTGTGTGGAAGACAGGACAGCATTTTGTACAAGACCCAAAGCTGGCCGGGCGAATACTTCAGCCACGAGAGCTTTATCTGCACCAAGCAGGCCAGTAGCTTCAGCATACTTTCTGAGGAAAATCCTAGAGTCTTCATACCCCTGTGCGCCAGACCTTATTTGGCCATTAGTTTGGGCTTCTGCCAGAGCAGCAGGAAGCATAGCTGCTGCAGCATAAACATTACCCCTGATGGAGGAGAGCTGATTCCACGTTGTAGAAGACTGCAGCTGTGTTGCGGCGCTAATATCTGTAGGGTCATTGGATGAGGCCAGTGGAACTGCAACAGTATTTATAGCTGTTGATTCAGCCTTAACTGCTGCATCACTCTGCTTGGATTCCTGAACTACATTATCAGGAAGTTGAGCTCCCCTTTCCCAGAGATCGGCAGATAGGCCAATGCCGTCAAGAAGGTTAGTCCGCGCTTCATTCTGCTTGTTCTGCTTATCAATCTCCCCTTGGTATGCAACATACGAAGAAGAGAGGCTAAGGAGGCTACTGACAGCGGTGCTAAACGCCTGAGTATTTGCCCGCGATACTGACTGGGATCCTTGCAGTTCAGCCGCCTGCAGGCCCATCACTCCCTTCTGGTAGCCCTGCTGTAATACGAGGTTGGATCTATCAGTAAGTTGGGACTGCTGGAGCAAACCGCTTGCCCTGCCCTGGGCTACACCCTGGCTGGCGCGATCAATACCCTGTTGTAGTTGAAGCTGATTAGCCTCCAGCTGCATCTGCCTGGAGATCTCTCTTCCTACAGTCTCAGCATCCTGGACACGAGCAGCGCCATATTCCCTAACACTACGCTCATCACTAACAGCTATTTCTGGATTAAAACCAGCAGACTGGGCAGAGCCCTGATAGCCCCGACCCATCTGCTCAGATTGATAGATTCTAGGCATTTCGAGAAGATAGAGATGGATCTATAGCTAAACCAATACCGCTATTAACAAACGTTGGGGTATCCGGCATTTGTGGGAGGTATGGATCTGTAGGTTTGAATGGCAGCCCACTCAATACTTGGTTAGTGGCATTTTGTGCCTGTAGCCAGCCTCCATCCATAGCGATGACACCGGCTTCGCGCTTAGAGTCAAGTGTTGCTGATTGCTGAGCCAGTGCAAAGCCCTTCTGCCGTTCTACGTCCAGACTCAACAGGCCTACTGATTGACCCGTACGACCAGCAGCAAGGATAGTGCCAGCGTTTCCAATAGATTTAGCTAGGATTGACTGCTGCTCAAATAGAGCCTGCTTCCTGGCTTCATTTATCTTGGACTGCTCAGCAACATAGATCTTATTAGCAGCTTCATTATTGTTCTGCACCTGGACTCCTGCAGCCTCTGTGGCCCTCTGATAGGTAAGGCGATCAGCTGCATTTTTAGCCATGATTGTGGTCCTTTCATTGAGGACCTGCTGTCGAGCCAAGTTGTATTGGTTGACAGTCTGTGCGTTAGCTTGGCTTACTTGAAGGTTGAGGTTGTCCTGGTTCTGGCGCTGCTGAAGCTCCAGTTGTTGTTGTTGTTGATTCTGCTGCATCACCATACTTTGGCGCTGCATATCCATGTTCTGCTGTTGCTGGCGGGCCTGCATATTCATGGTGGCCTGGGCTTGAGAAGATGCTTGTAAAGCAGAGTTGATCCCCATGCCAATTGATGCAGCCGCGCTAACAGCAGATACAGCTAGAGTTGCTGCAGGTATTGCAGCTGCTGCTATGCACATAGTTTTACTATCTCTAAATAAGGTATATTCTGAGGCCCAACCGGGACCGAACGGAGGGCCTTAAACCCTAGAAGTTTGAGTAATTTATGGTGCATATGGTTCCTAGAGTCTGCTAGGTTCCACAGAAGCCTGTACTCCTTCTCCACCCCAGAAAGCCACTTACGGGCACGGCGTACAAAAGTGTGCGGGTTCAGTTGGATAGCAGGCGTACATAGCATCCAGATTTGACCTACGCTGTCATCTAGACGAACTACGCCAGCAATACCAGCCAAGTCCCCTTCCTCATTAAAGAAGGAGACTGACTGCTCACTATGTAGAACCCCGAATGGAATGTGGAGGGGGGATGATCCAATACCCTCCACTTCCTCTCGGTCCTCCTTGCGTAGATTGCTGATCAGCGTAAAGCCATCCTTAAATGTAGCAGGACGGAGATAGGGGGACATAGTTAGCGAATGTTTGAAATACCTCTATTGCTGTAATGACCTTCCCAGCTGTAGCTGGTTATAGAGGCTGGCAGCGGGTCTGGGGCATCAATGGTGATGCTCACAAAGTCCCCACGGCTAAATACAGGGATAGCCTTTGAGGTGGTCTCCTGGAGAGCCGCCTGGTTGGCCATGTAAATGTCTGAAGGGGTTACGTCCAGATCAATTGTTACTGCATCGTATCCAGTCTTAGCAACGGTAACGGTGTATCTACCTGAGTAATAAAGATCAAGGTAGGCAGTCTCAACGATTGGTATGTTCTTCCTATCTGACCGCTTATCGGAGTTTACCCAGAAAGATGGGAGGGTAATGCTCATGTTGTACTCAAGACCCAATATAAAATCTCTATCTGCAATATCCTTAGCTACAACTACATAATAGCCGGTAGCATCAGATTGGATAGCTGGCCGCTGGAATACTGTAGATACACCATCAACTGTAAGGATGATGTTAGGTACCGCACCTGCAACGTAGCTGCCAGCTGGGAAGCGCACCTTAGTGAAGCCCCCAGTGGTACTGGTTGTAACCTTTGACTTAATGAGGTAGTTGTCAAGCCTAGGCACAAACTTACTACCAAAAGCATTGATAGGTGAGGTGTCTGGATCATCCAACATCTCCAACCTAGAGAGTGTATAGTCAGTACCGTTCAAGAGTACGATGTAGCCAGAATCATGTACATAGTCAAAGAGACGTACAGGCGCTGGCAGAATCCACTTACACCACCCAGCCAAAGACCGTTCATTACCTGAGTTGAAGAACTTAAAGATCCACAACGTATTACTATCGTTACCGAAAGCAACCAAACTATTATTGGGACTACTACAGGCAAAGGTGAGATCTGGTGGGATGTATTCAGGAGCAATCCTTGTATTATCAGCCACCAGCGGACGATTATCGATAGAGTCCACGGCCATCTCAAACACCTTACTGAAGGTATTAGCTTCAGTACTAAACATTACTGATACGCCGGTCTCCAGCGGTTTAATGTTGGAGGTATAGGCATAGTTAGAGATCTCCGTCATCTTGACAGTAGAAGGACCGAAGGCGGACTCAGTAGTTGCCAGTAGAAATTGACTGTTTTCAGCAAAGAGCAGAAGACCTTTTGAAGTCCCAATAGCCGCTTTAAGGATTGCTGGTTTAGTAGCTGATGCTGTCATGTCAATAGGATCTGCATCCGATACAGCAATGGCGCTACCAACAAAGAAGTTAAAGTAATCTCCTGGTTGACTAAGTACTACTGCATCATCCGCTAAGAATCCAAGCCGATTCATAAAGAAGAAAACTTCCTTAATCTTGCGGCCTACAAAAGACGGATCGGGGTTAGTCTTGGTATCACCTACAACTCTACCTGCCCAGAAAAGGGAATCATTGTAGGTACTACTTAAGGGCCTAACCGTAAATTGACCATTGGCTTCACGTATCAAAGCGTGAGGCATAGTTGAGTTATTTAGGTCAGTGGTGATACCAGGTTTAACTGTCTCTTCCCACGAGCCTGCGCCAGGTATATTGCCGCTACTGGGAACGAACTTAACGTAGTAGTCATCTGCCTCAGCGTCTGCTGTGTTGCGAACCTTCAACACCACCCCAGCGACGCACTGTGCAGGGAGAAGGCTTACATCGTTGACCTGACCCTTAATACCAGCCAGGGCATTATTCGCAGTACCGCCCCTGGTCATGATATTAAATTCCCTACTGTCGTCACGTTTGATGTAGACAACGTTACCAACAGGAGTTGCCGAATACTCAGCCAGTGCGTTAATTGATGCTGCTAAGGTTGAGACGATTGAACTTACACTTAAAGCTCCTCCAGTTTGATCCAGCGGAGTAGTAAAGGAGATCTGTTGCTCAGAGGCGTAGGAGAAAGTGAAGTCTTCCTCTTCAACTGTAATCCTATAAGTTTTACCGTTAAGAGTAACTTCAACAGAGTCTCCCTTCCTCCAGTTCTGTCCACCATTATTAAGGGTGACCCTACTAGAATAAACGGACTTATAAGTATAGACAGGCGTAGAGGGGGCCTGCTGAACTGTAGCCACCTTAAAGACAAGCCCAAAGGTACTGCCAGCTGGAGTTACAAAACCAGTTGAATGCGTAAGGTTAGACGCAAGAGTGCCGGTATCTAGCACCCTTATCTCTTTTGCCCAAGGAGTACCAGATACAGAAGTATAAGAAGAGATAGTAGCGTTGACATTGGTAGAGTAGTGATTATGAGCAGGATCGGCTGATTTCTCTACTCTTGTCTCAACTCTTGCCGTTATTGCACCGGCACTTGTGGTGTAGGTAAAGTTCCTATACAAATAAGAGCCTACAGCATAATTGTCAGCAGGACCATGGTGAAAAGTACCCCAAGTCTGAACACCAGGATACTGAACTTCTGTTACTGGCCCATTATTAGGATTGAACCACTCTAGCTGGGTTGGATAAGCTGCACCTTCTTGTTTGTCGGTTACTAGTGTAGGACTACAGCTAGTGGTAACAGTAAATCCTAAGCCGGTCTTACCACCACTTGACTGATTGAAGCTTTGTGTTCCAGCAAACGCACAGTTACCGCTATCTGAGTCCTCAAAGGAACCTGGAGAGATAGAAAGCTTAGACGCTTGCCATACTTTTTGCTGGGTAGTAGCCTGGCCATCTTTCAGGAAATCTACTGAATAGGTGGTGTTATAGGAGACCTGGTTCACAACTACCAAGGCCTCCTGCAGGGGAGTAGAAGGGTTAGACTGCGACATCGATACAGTCTTCTCTGAATTGCAGAGAATTGTATAGTCGTTAATAGTCAGAGGCTTCAGGTTTTCAACCTTACTAACCGCCAAGTAATTAGCAGCATCGCCCAAGATTGATACGGTGCGCTCAACACCAGTATCAGCCTCCCATACCCTTAGGATAGTTTGTCCAGTCGTAGCACTCTTATAAATAGCTGTGATATACCGCTCATTCTCATCCCTGAAAATCGGGAACCATCTAGCTGTTTTAGGAATATCACTAGCCAGCTTAGCAATGAATTCAGTTGGAGGCCTTTTACGGCATCCAAAGGTGGGGTCGAGTAGAACGTTCTTTGCCTCTCTAACCTGCCCAGGCAGCTTAAGGGGATCAGGTTGTTGACTTACCCCCCCGAGTAGGTTTGGAATGACCTGGGAGATTGCAGACATAATTAGTATCTATAAAGAGGATTTACTGGCCTATAATTGAGGAAAGGTACAACCTCCTCCGAATCAGAGAAGACGTTGTAATCTCCCTGCTGTGTGTCGTACTCCAGGGCCCCAGAGCGGGCCATGATCTCTTCACGCTCACCGAACCGAACCGCTTCTACAGAGCCAACAGAGCGCCCAGCAAAGACATTGGCAGCTCTAATGGTGATGTAGTTCTTAAAGGCTTCAGGGATATCCTCAAAGTCAAGAAGCCATACAACATCCAGCTTTTGAATGCCTTCAAAAGTGTAGGTATGGGCAACCCTGTCGTAGAGCTTTCCACTACGAATAGTAGCCTTGATCTGTGAGTAAGGGTTCGTATCCAAAGATAGAACGTTATCTGGGATAGTAATCTCTTTGCTGGGATTAGGGGTAAAAGGGAAGCTGCGCTCCGTATTAAAGACCCATCCCTCCGCCTGTACTGAGCGGGTAATCTCATCAAGTATCTGCTCTGCCATCTCAACGAGTGGGTTACCAGACTGCAACGTAGTTACTGGAGCCTGCCCGATATTTGAGATGATAGTATTAACTGCTGCTAGTTTAGTCGCTTTAGCCATTTGTATTTCTAGGGGAATGGTAAGCCCCCGAGAAAGGGGGCCGAAGCCCCCAGTCGGGGAGAATTATCAGGCTTTAGCCTGGAAAGAACCAGCAACGCTGGTACGCAGGGAACCTGCACCGATGGCCAGCTTGCCGACGATCAGATCGCCTTGGTACTGGACATGGAAGTCACCTGAAGTGGTCTCGATGCTGGGTCCGATTGCGGACACAACACCCGCAGCTTCGCGGTGGAAGATCAGACCAGCACAGGTAGCATTAGCATCTGCATAGTCGTTGTTCTCACCAGTTACAGCGGTGTTGTAAGCCGCCATGAAGGGGAGGTTGTTCGACTTGTAGATACGAATACCAGCGATGCTGTAGAGGCCCTTGCCACTGTTCATATCGCCTTGGCTGTTTCCGATCTCGCGGTTGAGAATCTGTGTGTCCACAGAGGAAACGAGACTGTAGTACTGACGAGGAGACAGTACACAGACACGGCCATCCTGGGGAGCAGCCCGCTCATCCAACACAGCTGCAGCTTCAAAGAAGCCGTCAACAATGGACTGTGCGTTGTACTCATTACCAGCGCCAAGCTTCACTTCAAAGCCACCAGGCTCGCCAGTGACGACAGAAGCTTCACGAGAGGCAATGTCAAGGACGCGCCAGATGCGCTGGTCATAATGTTTGGCCAAAGCCTCACCGATCTGCTTCGAGATCTCCGACCGTGTGGAGTACTGCGAAAGTACCTCATCGAGGTCGTAAACAAACTGGCTAGAGACCAGCAGATCATCCATGAGGATGGTCTTTTCGTTAGCCTTCAGTGCAGTATCACCGAGGATAGGTGTGCCGGGTGTATGATATCCAGCGCCAAGTTTTCCGGTCAGCAAAAATTGTTTTGATTTGCCACCACGCAGGGTGTAGGAGCGAACCAGGCCCTGGGCAATAGAAGCGTTGTTGAAGGCAGTGAAGACTTCGCCAGAGAACAGCTTAAGCGCGGTTGAATACTTGTCGGCGTAAGCGTTGGACTGGCTACCGTTCACGGCATTGGGCCGTGAGATGTTAGCAATGTTAGTCATTTGAAGAAGGAGAAAGATTGAATTGGTCGGTCTTCCGATCAAATCCATTTCAGTGAAAGTTATCCGTCGTAACGGGCTTCCTCCTACTAGTAGATTCTTATCTGTATAGACCTAGGTTGTGAACCCTTGCAAGGTTTGCCGTTACTAAGCCACGGACACGGGCATCAGGACCTCAGAGGAGATCCTTACTTCTAGCCAACCTGTCCTCCACATCAGCGCGGAAGGCTGGATCGTTGTGGTACATGGGATTAGCAATATCCCGAGCCAGCTCTGCCTGGCTGCGGTATGGCTTAGGACCACTAGAACCCTTGCGGCCAGTTACCAGAGGAGCCTCATAGCCCTCCGCTGAGCGGAAGCGATTCGACATCGCCTCCACTGCGAACTTGATAGCTATAGGATTGCCGCTGTTGGTGATGGCGTTGTAATCCTCGATCTCTGCAGGAGAAAGGTTCTCTGCTGCCCAAGAGGTCATCTCTGCATAGGCTGCATCACCACCTACTGATTGCTTGATCGCATTGATCTGCTCAGCCTGTAGGGATGCCTGTTGGTTGGTTGAAGATACCTGCTGCTGATACTGAAGGTAGGACTTAATAAGCTCCTTCTGATCCATCTGGCTGAGACGCTCGATGGCCTCTTCAGGAAGCTCTCCAGTTTGATCGTATTGACGACCAAGCTCCAACATATAGTTTACCGTTTCAGATGATTCCTCAACTTGCGGAACATCATCTGTAGAGGGGCTAGGAGGCTCTTCAGTATCCTCTCCATCCTCTTCGTTGGTATTCTTGCCTAGCTTGGATTCAAGCTCCTTGTAGGCCCGCAGGAGATCATCCTGGGATTTGAACTTACCCCCAATAAGGGATAGGTTTTCATTCTCGCTATCCTGCTGATTAAACAGGCGTTGCCGATCCTCTTCAGCTGCTTGAGCAAGCTTCTCACCCTGTTCAAGGGCAGCAGTCTCGACTTGAAGCTGCTCAGCTGTCGGCTGATCACTGGATGGGTCAAAGGTAAGCGTGGGCATATTTAGTAGAAATTGGTGGATATGGTGCCAAAGGTGGGCCTTACGCTATTCGCCTGTTTGTTACTGTACTTACCAGCATCTTCCTGGGCTTTAGTTTGTCCTGTAACCTTTGGTTTTACGGAATACTTACCCGCCGACTTCTCAGCAGGTGCTAGTTCCACGGGCTCCCATGCGTCGTTCACATCAGGGACCGTGGGGTTATCGCCCTTAAACTGACCGTCAGGCTGGCGGGCCCTCCGGCGTGGTTGGTCCGGGCTGTTGTTGGTTGTTGGCATTGATTAGTTGTTCTCCAATTGGTGACTTAGCAAGCTGACCCACCTGTCCCATGATTTGTGATTGGGCGGCCTGTTGCTGTGCTTGCTGCTGTTCTTGTGCCATCTGCTCCTCATCCTTCACGAGGCCCAAGGTGTCGATGCCACTAGCAGCTGCTAGACGCTTGAGTAGCTCAGTTGGGTTGATATAAGTAGCCAGGGCCTCTGGACCCATTGACTGCCCAACGGTTGCGAGGAACTCCATAAGGGCTTGGCGATCCTGACCACGGCCAATGCCGTTCAGACCAGCTACCACAGTCGGCAGTACTAGGCCCTTAGGCAGCTGTGG
>OFRA01000134.1_pt1 | contig 18436 bp, 26 predicted proteins | sample 1543001 | NCBI WGS metagenome assembly OFRA01 (sample SAMN07774221, study PRJEB24372) | wastewater metagenome | isolation source: Lake Maggiore Verbania | place: Italy: Verbania | collected 2015-12 | reverse complement strand
TCTTATATTTATTAGTATGACCAAGTTAACTAAAAAAACTCTCCCGATAAGTTCTGCCTCCTACGATATTATAAAAAAATATTGTAACGAGAACAATTTGAAAATATCTGGATGGGCCGAGGTCATACTAATAAAGGAGATTAAAAATGATAGACTCAACCCCCAAAAGAGAAAAATTTAGCAAGAACTGTGCATGCTGCGGTCAAGTGTTTTTTGTGAAACCTTACCGAAAAAATAAAGCCATGTTTTGTTCAACTAAATGTTCAAACCGAACAAAAACGGAAAACAGAATAGCTGGCATAAAAGAAGCCTCTAGGAAGAATAAAGGAAAACCGACGTGGTGTACAGGATTGACTAAAAGAGATGCACCGCAACTATCTAGACCAAACAACGGAAAAAACTTCGGAGATCCTTGGGCAAAGGGAAAGTCTAAAGAAACAGACCCGGGATTATTGCTCATATCCAATAAAAATAAAGTCATTATTCAAAAAATGTATGACGATGGGGAAATTGACCTCACAAAAAGAAAAACGGATTACAAAGCACTTGGGTTGAAAGTATCTGATACTATTTCAAGAAAGTTGGCAGACGGTACATTGGAAAATCAACATCGTTTTGTAAAAGGATGGTATAATAAAAAAGACGGAACTCAAGAATACTATGAAAGCTCATACGAACAAAAATACATGGGAATGTTGGATGAAACTGGCACACCATGGACAAAACGTCATGGAATACGGATACAATACTTTAATCCAATAAAACAAAAACTGTGCTATTATGTTCCCGACTTTTTTATAAATGCAACTGAAATACATGAAGTAAAACCCATGAAACGAATAAATGAACCAGAAAATAAAGCAAAAATACAAGCGGCTGAAAAATACTGCTTGATTAAAAATTTAAAATATAAAATAATAACAGAATATAATTTGAATATAAAACTATGAATAACGAAATTAAACCAGTTTGTGTTTTACAAGGACCGATTGCATCTAGATCCGGTTATGGCGACGACTGCCGCGCCCGAGCAATTGCTTTGATCAATAGCAATAAATTTGATGTCAAGATCGTGGCGACACGATGGGGGTCTTGCCCATTAACCGAGCTTGATGACGAGAGTAACCCAATGGTCAAAGAAATGAAGAGTAGAGTGTTATCAAATCCAAATATTCCCACACCGGAGTTATTTGTACAGGTCTCTATTCCGAATGAATTCCAACCACTTGGAAAATTCAATATCGGCGTAACCGCCGGTATAGAAAGTACCACGCCAAAGGCGGAGTGGGTCGAAGGTTTGAACAGAATGGATTTGAATGTCGTGCCTTCGAAGTTCGCAAAGGAAGTATTTGTTAATGTCGCATTCGAAAAACAACTTGAAAACGGACAAAAGCAATTGATAAAAATGACCAAGCCGATGGAAGTTACCTTCGAAGGCGTCGAAACCGACATCTTCAAGAAAACCAGTGAACCGGAAGAAGCAATTGACACTGCGCTAGAGAAAATACCAGAAGATTTCTGCTATTTGTTTGTGGGTCACTGGCTACAAGGTGAACTTGGTGCAGACCGCAAGGATATTGGAATGTTGATCAAGGTTTTCTCCGAAGTATTCAAAAACAAGAAGAAACAACCCGCTCTCATTTTGAAAACAAGCGGCGCTACGTTCTCGCACATGGACAAAACCGAAATCTTGGGCAAGATCGACAAGATCAGAAGTACTTTGACTGGAAATCTTCCAAACATATACGTTATCCACGGCGACTTGACTAAACCTCAACTAAACCGAGTCTATAACCACCCGAAGGTGAAAGTGCATGTTAGCTTTACCCACGGTGAAGGCTTTGGTCGTCCTCTACTTGAAGCCACATTAAGTGGAAAGCCATTGTTGACTTCGAACTGGAGTGGACATAAGGACTTCTTGCCGGAAGACTTGGCAAATCTGCTACCGGGTACACTCGGTAGCATTCCTCCAAGCGCATGCAACGAGTGGTTAGTAAAGGAAGGAAAGTGGTTTAACGTAAACTATAGCGTGGCTGCTCAGAAATTGGATGATATGTTTGAGAACTATATCAAGTATATCCCAAATGCAGAAAAGCTACGTGTTCAAAACTCCGAAAAGTTTACACTTGAAGGTGGAAACGAAGTATTTGTTGAAATAATGAACAAGTATTTGCCGGTGTTTGAGAAGAAAGTTGCTATTTCTCTACCAAAGTTTAAAAAGGTTACTCCAGTAACACAACCCGCGTGAAGATTAGCTACCTAGTAACTTGTAAGAACGAAAGCGATGAGCTGCGTAGATTGACTACGCAGCTCAATCGCCACATCGGCGATAACAAATTGAGTGACGAGATCGTTATACTCAATGATTTTGGAGATAATCCTGATACTATTCAAATACTCAAAGAATTTGAGAATGTTGAATATGTTAAGATTGTAAAACATAGTCTCAATGGAAACTTTGGTGAACACAAGACTTATGGGTCAAGGTGTTGTACTGGAGATATGATCGTTCAGCTTGATGCTGACGAATATTTGGCCACTCCATTCCTTGAAAATATGCACGAGTTGTTGGAATGCAATCCGACGGTTGAATTATACAGAGTACCAAGAGTTAATATTGTGAGGGGAGCTACGGCGGCTGATGCTATGCAATGGGGGTGGAGATTTTTTAATATTCCTCAACATCCAAATTTGCCTATTATCAATTGGCCGGACTATCAATCTAGAATATACAAAAATTCAGAGCATATATTCTGGAAGAAGAAACTGCATGAAACGATCACCGGTGCTGTGATAGTAACGGAGATACCGTTGGATCCAGATTTTGCGATTATACACGACAAGACTATAGATAGACAACGAAAGCAAAACGAGTTTTATAATAAAAATTGGTCGATTCAAGAAAATCAAGGGCTTGGGTAAATATGAATAAATTAACTGAAATTGGACTACAAACCCGCACAGACAAAGCGGATGCTCATAGATTCACAGAATTCTATTACGATTATTGTGTAAAATACACAAGCCCAAAACTTTTGGAAGTTGGGGTTTCCGAGGGATACTCTCTTAATATGTGGAGTAAGTTTTATCCAACTGGTGAAATTGTTGGCATGGATATTGACATTTCAAAGTTCATGTCCGGCCAAAGAATCCAATACGACGCAACATTGCGAGAAGTTAAGATGGGAAACATTACGGTATATAGCGGAGACCAAGAAAATAAAGACGATCTTCTTAAGAGCCTAAACTATCATAAAGAATATGATATTATCATTGATGACGGCGGTCATACTATGAAACAACAACAGATTACACTGGGAACTCTATTCCCGTATGTAAAATCCGGCGGAATCTTTATCATGGAAGACTTGCATACATCGTTCCACGGTGGATATAATCCATTTGACGGAAACATTTCTACATACGATATAATTGAAAAGATTTCCATGAATGAACGATTTGAATCTCCTTATATAACACAAGATCAAGTAAATTATATATTAGACAACACTAAATCTGCTAAACTGTTATATCATGCATTTGATGACAGAGTAAATCATTCTACTAGCGTCTTGGAAAAGAAATAAACTTTATGAAAATAATATTATCAAATCAATGGCTGGATTCTATTGACATGAATGCAATGGATAATGTTCCCCCGTACAATCAACAATATTTCCCAATGGCGTCGGGACAAGAGCACTATAGGTTGCTGGTCCATCTCGGCTATTGTTTCAATGGCGTTACAATCGCCGATCTAGGCACAAACAGAGGTGCGTCCGCCCTTGCGCTAGGTCAAAACAAGAGTAATAAAATCTATACATTGGACATCGAGAATATATTAGAAAATGATATAAAGATGCCCAATGTAGAATTTGAAATTGGAAATTTCATGGAAAATGAAGAAATACAAAAAAAGATATTGTCTTCCGAAATGATTCTGTTAGATTTGAATCACGAGTATGTTTATGAGATATGGATTTATGACTTTTTGGTTAGAAACAACTGGAAAGGCATGATGGTATGTGACGACATCCACTATTTTGAAGGAATGAGAAGATTCTGGTCAGAGGTTTCACATACGAAGGTAGATTTGTCCAAATACGGACATAGTGCTGGTACAGGTTGTATATTATTTGGAGACGACATAGAATTTGAAATGTTATAATTTTTAATGAAAATTGGATTGCATGTAAACCAACTTGACCACAGGGGTAATAGCACGGTTGTATATGATTATGCAACTGCGCTAAAAAACATTCTTGGTTACACACCGACTGTTATAAGCTCTCGCACAAAATCAAATCATCCTATGGAAAGGTTCTCCGAATTTGGAGTTCATTTATATGATGATATGAATGAGCTACCTAGTATTGTGGATAAAGAGAATATTGACGTATTATATATGTCAAGAGCAGGAAACAACAATGAGTTTACTCCCACAAATTGTAAAACTGCTATACATGCCATATTCGATATGAGAGAACCGCACGGTAACGTATATGCGGGTGTAAGCGAATGGTTAGCTAAGTTTTTCAATAAAGAGTTGTGGGTACCTCATATCATCGACGTACCAAAGGTGAATGAAACTCTGCATGGTGACTTGGGTATTCCAAAGACGGATTTTATAGTAGGCAGATTAGGCGGATATGACCAATTCGACGTTCCCTTCGCACATACTGCGATTGCCGAGGTATTAGAACAAAGAAGTGACTTGTGGGCCATATTTTTGAATACAAAACCATTTATCGAGCATCCAAGAGTAAAGTTTTTACCATTTCATCCAGATCCTTTATACAAGAGTAAATTTATAAATACTTGTGATGCTATGTTACATGCCAGAACTGACGGCGAAACCTTTGGTCTTGCTGTGGCCGAATTTTCCGCATTAAACAAGCCCGTGATTACATATGATGCACCCTATTGGTGGTATATGAAAGCACATTTGGATATGCTCGGGGACAAAGCAATCAAATATCGAGACGAAAGTGAGCTATTAACCTATTTGAAAGATATTGACAAAGAATATGTGAAAGACGTAGAATGGGATTGTTATTCAGTCAAGTTCTCGCCAACGAATGTCATAAAAAAGTTTGAAGAAGTTTTTATAAAATGAATTATTTTTACAATGTATTAGAAAGAATGCGTGCAAGAGGTGAAAATCCAAGCGGTTTCATCGATGCTGGTGCACACTTTGGTGAGACCAACGATTTAATCAGATCTTTATACCCAGACACTCGGATTATTTCATTCGAGGCAAATCCGTACTGCGAAGAGATATTGAAAAACAAAGGAATAGAATACCTTATTTGCTTGTTGGGAAAAGAAAATATAGAAGCCGTTCCTTTCTTCGTAAATCCAAACGATATAACTTCAACTGGATGTTCTATATACAAAGAAGAATCTATACATTTCAAAGATGCTAAAGCTATTGATCTTCCTATGTACAGATTAGACGAGGTAGTTCCGTTGGAAGCAAGAATGGATTTCTTGAAGATGGATGTCCAAGGTGCAGAACTAGATATTTTGGATGGAGCAACGAAACTATTGCCAACTATCCGATGGATATACTTGGAAGTATCATTCGTTAAATGCAATGAAGGAGCGCCTTTATTCACTGATATATTCAATTATTTGACGAGCGACAAAGGATACCGTATCTCCGATATGTGCGATCCTACTTGGGTAGATAATAAACTACTCCAATGTAATTTTCTGTTTGAGAAAATATGAAAGTATTATTTATAGCAAAAGGTGATTTGCCAGACTACCAAGCCGATACTATAATGCACGGTGGAAGGTCTGTGCTCGGATCCGATTTCGTCGATGCCAACTTTGCTTGGTATATGTATAAGAAAGAGCGGCAGCTATATTGGAATCAAAGGGTTCCAGATAATGGAAATAGTTATGGTAGAGGTATGACCCTGCACGGTACATTGGATGAATGCGTGGTTGACCGTCAAAACATAGAAGATAAGATTCGAGACAGATACTTCGACTTTGTGATATATGCATCTGCTACTAGATGCAACGACTATTTACCTTTGGTATCTAAACATTATCCGATTGAGAAGATTGTGCTAGTGGATGGTGAGGATGACCAAAATATTAGATCCGAACTATATGGAAATGGTATGCTCTTTAAAAGAGAACTGGTACACTCAAATCAAAAGAATTTGTTCCCTGTAAGTTTCGGTGCACCGAAAGAAAAGATAGTGACTAATGTACCGGAAAAAACTCAAGATTGGGCCACGGTCATACCTGGTCGAATGGAAACGTATATATTTACAGAAGAGAAACCTTATTACAAAGATTATCAAAAGTCTTATTTTGCTTTGACTCACAAGAAAGGCGGATGGGATTGCATGCGTCATTACGAGATACTTTTGAATGGATGTGTTCCATATTTTCCGGATATAAATGGATGTCCCATAGAAACAATGACATCTTTTCCCAAAGAACTATGTAAAAAAGGAATTGGTATAATAGAATCGCAGGAAATAAACGAATCCTATTTTGATTTGGCAAACGATTTGTTAAATTACACAAAAGAAAGATTGACTACGGAATGTGTGTTCAATAGTATAGCCGAGAAAATAGTATGAACAAAGTAGTTTTATATTGTAAATCTTATCAAGGTGACGTACACAGAGCACGGATACTTTTTGATAGTATATTGAAATACAACGCCGACAATATCCCTGTTTATATATCCTGCCCAAAGAGGGATGGTGAGATATTCAAGAAGGTTCTTGGCACGTCTGGATATACACTACTTACCGACGAGTCTATTTATAACCACGACCAGAAAGAAGACTGGACTGCTCAACAAGTAGTTAAAAGTTCTTTTTGGAAACTTGGTCTGTGCGAAAATTATTTGGTACTGGACAGCGACAGTTATTTTATTCGTCCATTTTATATATCTGATTTTGTAGCTCCAAACGGAGAACCGTACACAGTGATGCACGAGCAAAAGGATCTATTCAATTGGACTTGTAACAAGATATCAAATCTGGGATTTGATCCTATAGAAAGTTTCAAAGAGTGTCGCCAAAAAATAATGGATATATTTGGACGGACTGGAAGATATTACGACTTTGGACCAAGCCCCGTGATTTGGAATTCCAAGGTATGGAAATCGTTGGAAGACGAATACCTGTTACCTAATAATATTACACTTAGTGATGCCATCAGAATGGTTCCTAGCGAGTTTACTTGGTACGGAGAGTGGTTGATGACGCACGCTACAAATGTACAACCTATAGAACCAATATTTAAGGTTTTTCACTATGGGCACCAATACCATGAGGCTAAACACCAAGGATACGCCGAAGAACATTTTGCAAAAGTATATTCCGGTATTGTTATGCAAAGTAACGCTGGAATTCCAATGAAATACTAATTTATGAAGACACTACAAGAGATTTACGATCAAGTTATTAAAGATTTCCCGAATCGTCATACCGATAAAGGAATGGGTGCATATGGCCCAGTCGAAGGTGGCCCAGGTCATACCTACGCCGGAATATATGACCTTATACTCGGTCAATATAGACAACAAGCTGTCAATTTCTTGGAAATTGGAGTGAACAGAGGTGGAAGCTTGGTCATGTGGAAACGGTTCTTTGAGAACCCAGAAGCCAAAATCTCTGGAATTGACATTGCACAGAACTTTGAACCATTTGGCCCGTCCGATGGTATAGACGCATTTGTGTTCGATGCTGGTGATCAAGCCACTTTTCAGAATACCTTTGGCGATTCTACATTTGATATCATTTTAGATGACGGTGCACATGAAAAAGAATCGCAAGTCACTCTTTATAATAAATACCACAAACGAATAAAGAATGGTGGAATTTACATAATTGAGGATGTTCAGGACGTTTCCGAGAATCTGGAGTTCTTTTTGCAATACATTGAGAAGAGACCTACCATCATAGACCGTAGGTTCATGAATGGCCAGCTCGATGACGTTATTCTGTTGTATAGATTCTAATTTTGATTGACATATTCGTCCGATTAGCGTAGGCTGGTCGTTCATATCAATCAAATGGCTAAACCAAAAATAGATCTACTCCTAGAAGTAACCCGATGGCCAGAATGGCAAGGGTTGACCGCTTTACAAAAAGATTTTTTTGTAAAATTTTTTCATAAAGAAAACATCTTTCTAACCGGTCCTGCTGGAACTGGGAAATCATACACGGTCAACCTCCTTTTTAAATTCTTAGATTCCAAGGGTATTTTCTATGGAAAAACCGCAACCACCGGTGTAGCCGCTCTTAATATTGGCGGCACTACCGTACATTCGTGGTCTGGTATGGGTCTTGCCGATGAGCATGGTATGGATCTTTTGAACAAGGTAAAGGACAATGTAAAAGCTCGTAAGAGAATTCAGTCTTCCAAAGTGCTGGTCATAGATGAAGTATCTATGGCAAAGGGGGAGTTGATTGAGAAGTTGGACATAGTGTGTCAGTATATCCGAGACAGTGATAAACCATTTGGAGGAATACAAATTGTGTTTGTTGGTGATTTTATGCAACTGCCTCCCGTATTTTCTCATAACGAAGAAGAAAATTTTGCATTCGATTCACAAGCATGGGTTAATGCTGGAATCACCACGGTACATTTGACTGAAATCGTTAGACAACACGATGAGCCGCATTTTGCTAAGTTTCTAAATGATGTAAGAATGGGAACCGTCTCCGACTTGGCTATATTATCCGAGTGCGTGGAAAGAAAATTCCCAGACGATGGTATCAAGCCCGTAAAGCTATTTTGTAAAAATATAGATGTAAACTCTCATAATGAAAAAGAGTTGGGAAAGATAACATCAGTGGCAAGAATATATGGTGCAAACGACGAAGGTGCCGATTCATGGAAGGCTTTTTTTGATAAAAATTGCCCTGCGCCAACGAACTTAAAATTGAAGAAAGGTGCACAAGTCATCTTGCTTGTAAATAAGGATATCGAAATGGGTCTAGTTAACGGAAGCGTGGGTGTTGTACAAAACTTATATGATAACTCTGTTGAAGTTAAATTTGCATGTGGGACTGTATTGATTGAATATAATAACTGGGAAGTAAAGCAGAATGAATTTGACACGCTTACGGGTACAATGAAGAAGGTTGTGTTGGCCAAGCGCCGCCAAATTCCATTAAAACTTGCTTGGGCATTGACTATACATAAAGCACAGGGTAGCACGTTGGATAGAGCAGAAATTGATATAGGAGAGGCATTTGCAGCTGGGCAAGTGTATGTAGCATTGAGTCGCGTTCGTAATCTAAAGTCCCTATCCGTGAAATCTTTTTCGTCAAATAAGATAACAGTTAACAAAAAATGCTTGAATTTCTATACAGAGCAGTCTAAGATCAAACCAATTGAATCAGAATTTTTTAACACAAATGACGAAACATAAAAAGGGATTTTATTATTATTTAATTTGGGTGCTCGCGTTGATCAACGTGCCACTGTGCTTTGCCGCATTGGCTTCGTTGAAACTTGCATATCTGAATGAACAGCTTATATCGGACTATGGCACATCGTGTAGAGCGGTATTTATTATAGCATTGCAGATATGGTATATAAGAGAAATATTTCAACACTATGCTGGATATACAATAATATCCACGACAGAATACAATTTATTCAAGTGTCGAGAACAAGGTACTGATAATGACTTCATGATGTTTGCAGACACAGAAGAGGAATTGGAACAGTTTTTTAAACGAACCGAAGCAGACAAAAAGTTTTATATAGAATCCGAAAAATTGAACGCTCGCAGTGTGCATATGCAAATATTCAATGGGAATGACGAAGATGGGGAGGACGGCAAATGAAAACAGCTGCATTTATACTTAATCACAATTTACCAGACTATACAGATATGCTGTATGAGTCGCTAAAGCCATATGAAAGAACTGACTATGACTTGTTTGTTATAGACAATGGTTCTAGTAAAGAAGGTAAGAGCAAACATACATCACTTGAGTTAGAAGAGAATGTATATTTCGGCGGCGGATTTAATGCTGCAATGCAATATACACTAGAAAACAAAGAGTATGATAGTATGATGTTTCTAAACAATGACCTTACAGTTCATCCATACAACTTTGTAAAGGCATTAAGAGAAGAAATGTTAGAGGATATGTTTGACGATGTGCTTGCCGGAAAGTGGGTAAGTAGAGAAATCAAATATGATATTGTATCCCCTTCATTTTATAATATTGAGTATAATAAACAATGTCATTGGAAAAGCATGCACAGTTGGAGTGCTAAAAATACTAGATCTGTTGATTATATTGATTTTCAATGTCCACTCATTTCTCGTCGATTGCTTGAAGAAGTAAAAGAAATATCACCCGATTTGAAATATGGGTGGGGAATTTGTTTCTATTTTGCTTTATTAGCCAAACAAAAAGGTTGGAAACTTGGCATGGTAGATAGATGCTGTGTATTGCATCATAACTCTCTTACAGTAAAGAAAGGTGTTGCTGGTGTTGATATACCAACATATTGTCGCCTCGCCGAAGAAGGACAATACAAGTTCTTCCAAAATAACAATCTATTACAAGATTATACACAACTACGAACCAAAGCACAAACTTATGAATACAACAACTGAAACACAACTTGAACTTGATATGAATTGGATTAACAAGCAACTTGAATTTGAACTGTGATTTTGGCAAAAGAATAATTTCATGAAAAAAAGAAATATATTTAATATCATTTTAGATGGTGAAGAAATTGCTAGTCTTGTCATGGAGAATGGAAAAATGAAATTCACAGGCAATGTCGATGAAAGTGCAAAGATTTTTTTTGAACAAGTCATCAAGCACTACAGTAATGACAGCGGAGACGCCGACTGGTGGAAAAAGTGCGATGAATAATAACTTTATGCAGCCCGACTTTATTGATTTTTTGCTTATTTTGTGGTTTTTAATGGGACCCGGCATATACATGGAAACACATATGTCTGTAAATCGTACACCTCAAAGAATTATCCTGTTTATTCTTTGCGGACCCGTCATGTGGTTTCTTGCATTGTTAAGATTGATATTTTCTCTAATCAATACTTGGATGACAAAAGAGTAATTTATGAAAGCAACACTAGAATTTAACTTACCAGATGATAGCTATGAGCATATGCGGGCTGTTCATTGCATTCAAGCATGGCACTCATTGTATGAAATTGATTCTATATGCCGCAATCTATTGAAGTATGGCGGCGATACCTATAAAACGGCAGAACAACTTGCTCAAGCAATCCGAATAGAAGCAGGAAATGCTCTTCATCAAGTTGAAGAATAAATTTATGAAACTGTTCCAACGCTCTCTACTTCATTACGTATTTTGGGTTAGCATTTTATACTTCTCTGTGGGTATGTATAATATATTTATATATAAATTTACTGATACAATTTTTATTCAAATGGTTTGGTTCTTCATTCTAAGTATCCCCATTTGGTCTAAAAAGCTTGCTAGATTTCTCAATACTCATTAACTGTTTTAATTATGAAAACTCACATCACGAAAACTTACACAGTAGATGTTTACGATAACGGCAGCAAGGAGTGGTGTCTCAACGGCAAGCTGCACCGCGAAGATGGTCCGGCAGTTGAGCATACCGGTGGCACCAAGTGTTGGTATCTCAACGGCCAGCGGCATCGTGAAGATGGTCCGGCAGTTGAGTGGGCTGGTGGCACCAAGCATTGGTATCTCAACGATAAACAACTGACAGAAGCAGAGTTCAATGCTCGCACCAAGCCAGCAGCAACCTGTGAGGGCAAGGTGATTGAAGTAGATGGCGTCAAGTACAAGCTAACTAAGTTATGAACGCGCCTTTATATACTTGGGTTATTTTTTATATAAAAAGTATATTATACGACGTTTTATGTCGCAACGATATATTTATAGGAGTATGAACACATGGGACGAAAAAAATTACATAGAACAAAAGACGAACTGCTTGAACAACAGCGACAACGCTCCAAGCGGTTCTACGAACGAAATAAGAAGCGGCTCAACGATGAACGCATGGAACGCTACTGGAAGTCTAAATCAGATGCATAAACTTTGTTACAACGGAGAAACGGGAGAATATGTGGGAGAAAACCAATCTCATGTGGTATATCTATGGACAGAAACCAGAGATGGAGTGGAATATCCTTGTTATGTTGGGCAGACTACATGGAAAATACACAAAAGACTAAAAGACCATCTAATATACGACAACCCATTTCTTTTTCAGCGGAAGTTGAGAAAACACCCGAATATTTACAAATGCTACACTATTGCAGAAGAAAAGGACAGAAACTTATTGGATGAACTAGAAACGGCGTATATATTGGAGCATAATACATTTCACGATTATAACAAGAATGGTTATAATCTATTGATCGGAACAAAACACCATATAACCTCGGATTTGGTTAGAAATAAAATATCAAATAAACTGCGCGGTAAAAAGCACCCATTTTATGGTAAAACACTACCACGGAAACATGTCGATCGAATTATAAAATCAAAAAAAGGATGGTTTGAAAGACTGACGTTTGAGGAGCAAGAAAACTTTAGAAAAAATGCGTCTAAAGCACATACAGGAAAAAAACATTCAAAAGAATGGTGTAGAAATATGTCTTTGAGTCAAAAAGGAAGAACTTTTTCGGAGGAGCATAAAGAAAAATTGAGGCTCGCCAAAATAGGAAAATCACAATCCTCGAAGCATATTGAAAAAAGGATGCGGAAAATGCGAGGAAGAAAACTACCAAAATATTTGAAAAAACAAATATCAAAAAAATTGATGGGGCATACAAACAATTCAAGTACCGGTATATGTGGTGTTTCGAAGCATCTTGGAAAATATTTGGCCAATGGCCCTATGATAAACGGTAAACGAAAATATCTTGGAATATACAAAACGGTTAGCGAAGCAAAACTGGTAATAGAAAAATACAAAAATGAACACAGAATATAAATTTAGTTGGGTCTGTAATACTTTCCGCTCACTTCCATATCTCAAGTTGGCAGTAGAGTCTATTCGTGAAAATGCTTATTATAAAAATCAACCCATTCTTGTGTATTGCGAAAATGATACAGACACTCGTGATTGGTTAGCACAGCAACCAGATATACAATATATCTATGAAGAAAATGCTGTTCCAGTTGGTATTGGAGGTGGCGTCAACAAAGCAATAGAACATGTAAAAACAGAATACTTTTCACTCATACACAGTGATTTTTATATTTCTCGGCATTATGACAAACCATTGTTTGACCTTGTATCTAGCACAGAAAAGCCATTGGTAGCAGGTGCATGGCGTCTTGAACCAAACATATTCAACAACACAGACAGAATAGGAACAGTGTTCTCTCCTGTGGAAAATGGATTTGGTGTATATCATCACGACTTCTTAAAGAATGAGTTTTTAGATTGGGCTGATGAGTTTGTAAAAACATCAAATGCCCCCGACTTTAGAAAAGTAGAAGGCGTGTCATATATGATGCGAACGAAGTATTTTCTAAATAACTCGGATGCGTATAGGCCCACGAGTTATGAAGATCATGATCAAAGTGTTAGAATGCAGTTAGAAGGATATAATTTTGTTGTAACTGGAAAAGCACTAACTTGGCACTTTGGAGCACGTAGTAGCCATTTTCTTGGACAGCATGACAAACTTACTGGCACGTCTGATAGACAAAAACAAGGTGAAGCTCGTAACTATCAAAAGTGGTTAAAAATATGGAAAGAATCTCCATCATATGATGAAGTGGGTTTTATCAAAGTGTCTGACAATATGCGTGAAATATATAACAAAAATAGAGATAAATACTTGACAGGTGATTACAGTGATGTCATAAAGGATGTATGAAATATATAACAGAAATTGAATTGCTGAAAGCAGAATTGGACATGTTCAAGAAAAACAATGAAGAACTCATTCAACGATGCAATGCCGCTATATCTTCTTGGGATGAAGAGCGTGAAAGAGCGTTGCGTGAAGCAGATAGAGCAATAGAATATAAAGAAAAGTATGAAGATTTGGTGAAAGATATTCGCTTTATCGGAAAACAGATTTTTTGTAGTACTGGTGGTACATTTGAGAATCATCCACCCGATGCTATTATTGATGCAGCTTTTAGATCGTTGAATGAATCTTGGGAAGAAGAAAAAGAGCATATGAAATTATCTCACGACAAAACTTTAGAGTCGTTGCGTTATAACGTTGAACGCACCAAAGCGTTTGAGGCTCTTGCCGAAATGCTTTACAGTGTAGAATATGACAATATCGATGGAATTAAAAAGATTTACGAGATTGTAAGAGAGAAATATCCAGCTGGAGCATATTGGATGCCTACCAAAAGCGTTTAATTATGACACCGGTGGCACAAAGATATTTTGAGTTGTATTATAAACTACAACGCCGTATTGATGAAAATGCTCCTCAAGCAAAATCTGACAAACTGCGACGAGATATAAATGAATGCTATAATAACATGACCGAAAAAGAAAAGCAGTTGATAGACATTGTAGGAATAGAACACGACAAGATATAAACAAAAGAATTTTATGAATGTAAATCAAATTTCAATAGCACTACCATCGTATAACACGTTGAATTATACAATGATGGCATATCGTTCTCTGCGAAGATACTATCCAGACAATGAAATAATTATCATGGATGACGGAAGTAATGACGGCAGTTGGGAATGGACAGAGGCTCAACTAAAACTTGATCCAAACTTGAGAACATATCATAATACCACTGGGGCAATAATTGGTCATACCGTAACATATAATATCGCTGCTAAAATGTGTAAAGGTCCATTATACACAATCTTCCACAGTGACATGATTGCGTATAAAGGATATTTGGAGAACATGTTGAAACACTGGAAACCAAAAACTGTTGTGTGTGCAACAAGAATTGAACCCGAGGGTATTTATCCGCCCTCTAAAGAAAAGATATTGAAACCGTTTGGTATAGAGTTTCACGAATTCAAGCAGCAAGAATTTGAAACATTCTGTGAACAAGAACAGAAGGATAGTAAAGATAAAACAACGAATTCAATATTCGCGCCGTGGCTTTTATCAAAAGAAGATTATCTTGATACCGGAGGTATGGAGGAAAAATTATTCGCCCCTTTTCCAGAGGAGGATGGTTCTTGGTTTTTAAGATTGGCGTTGGATGGATACAAATTAATACAAAGCAGAGACAGCTTATGCTGGCATTGGATTTCTAGATCTCATCGTGGATGGGCCAAGAATGGCGTTGGTAAAGACGACGACATGTTCAAGTTTTATCAAACTAGAGCACGTCGTAATTATCTTCGTAAATGGCACAAGTGGATGGCATTCACCGAATTTCATCACCCTATTACACACCCCGTATACAACATCGGATTTGTTATCACCGATGTAACCAGTGAAGATTTTCTTCATTTCATTGAAACGTGGGCAACCAACATATTCATCGACAACACAATCTGCGGTGATAGATACATCGCCAAAGAGCAACCCACCACAAAGATTGATCTAAGCACTCGTATACACAATCATGGCTATATAGAGCAAATAAACAATGACATTCTGTTGTATTTCAGTCAAAAGGACTTTATGCTCAATGCCAATGAAAACTCAGCAATCATAACTAAACTTACTGATATTATTGCCGAGGGTGTAGAAGACAATGCCGAAATGGAACTTGGTATATTCAAATTGAAGACAAAGATTGTAAAAGATATTAGCAAATCACTTATAAAGGTATGAACTACGATAACTTATTTATTTTTATTGTAACACATGTGAAGCAACTCGGCGGCAATGGTCGCGGAGTTGTTATTGTCAGGCAAACTCCGCTCGTGGACATAACTTCTCAATTTGATGCATTCTTACAAGAACCAGACATCTCAAAAGAAATTTCTTATAAAAAAGAAATATCTACCGATGAACCTAACATGATAGTTTATATGAAAGAAGGAACCGAAGAACATATCGTCTTTGGGAAAAATGAACAAGGTTGGAAAGGTGATTATGGCTTGACTCACACAGACATAGTGGTTAGCGTATCTTGATTATGAAAACATATCTATGCTTCCTTGAATACTTCGCAACTGGCGAGGGAATGACATACTGTATAGCCGCTGTATATGCTGAAAACGAAGAAGATGCTAAAAAAGCATTTTGCATAAAACATATCTGCAACAATGACGCAACTAATATGTTGTGTATATCCCATTTTTCACATGGAGTTGTTGTATATGATATCAGCGACGAAACCCAGCACGCCAAAGTAAAAAGTGTAATGAATGATTTTTTCACAGAAAAGAATATTGAACATATGTTTACTGCTAATAAAGCAGGAGCATTGATAGACTTTTATTACAAGTCTTATGTGAATTATAGTTGATTGATACCTGTAAAAATTTATGAAAGTCAAATATTATATTAAAAACGTAGAAGGACTTGTTTTTCCGACGAGAGCAAATAAAACTGATGCTGGTTATGATGTTGTATCAACAAGCCCCGCCAACATCGTTGGAGAAACTTGGGGTGGACAAGATGGGCGAACTTATTACAAGCGTATTGATTATATTGAATATGCAACTAATTTATACACTCATCCAGCCACCGAAGCAATTGACTCTTGCCAAAGTTCATATTCTATTTATAATTGTCATACCGATTTGAGGCCGCGCAGTTCAATTAGTAAATATAATATCGTGCTTGCCAACTCCATCGGTCTTATTGATCGTGGATACAGAAATCAAATATTGGTTCGTTTCAAATACATTTGGCAACCAGAAGATTATTCTGTTATAGATGACCTAATTTTAGGTGCACCCAATTTGAGAAAACTATACAATATGGGCGATAAGATTTGTCAACTACTGCCTATGGAAACGCATGATATCGAGTTTCATCCAGTGGATATATTAGACAACAATGATCGTGGCGGCGGATTTGGATCGACCGGAAAGTGATCATTTTCTTTTTTTAACATATATTTATTATGTGATATGAGCAAAAATCACGACAGATACAAAGAAGACTATTCGCACTTAGACATTGAAAAGTTAGAAGAAATAGACACGGAGAAATTTGAAAAGTTTCGCCCCAAGAAAAAGAACGTAAAACCCAACGACAAGAGTATAAAAAAAGACGACGAGTAAAATCGCCGTCTTTTTTATTTTATGGAAACTTTGGATGACAAGTGTGCAAATTACTTGGAAATGTACAGAGATGGGATTTATCTGGAACTGTCAGAAGAACTACAAAAACAAAACGCCGCAACACTGCGGCGTTTTGTTATTATTTGGCGAAGTATGAAGGCGTTCACCATTTAGATTTTTTGCGTAAGTTGATGAGTTAGTACCTTATTTTATTAAATTCTCCTATCTTCCGAGTCAACCCAATTCCATCTTGAGTTTTCCACAAGAATTTTGAAAATTCTAGTATATTTTTTTTGGAACTCAATATTGCTTTTGAATAACTGCTTTTGGGAGATTTCTTGATAACTATTTTAAATGGTATATGTTTTGGTAGAAATGACCAATCTTGATTCCAACCACTGGATATTTCCAATCGGTGGTATCCAGATTTGATCTTTATATGACCGTCTCCGTCGAAATAACCTCGCCACCAATATTCTTGTAAATCCTTAGGTATTTTACTCAATACTTTTGCAGCAGAAGTGTATGATTTGGTATGATAATCCATATTAAGAAACACATCTACCAACGATTTTCCAGATGCTCGCAATTGAATTGTGGATTTTCTGTTTTTTGGATGATATTCATATTTCTTCCAATCCCCCAGTTTTTCAAAGATCGGCAAAATTTCAGTGAAATCTTCTTTCACCAATTTTATATCAATCGAATAATAATTTTTATTTGTTATCCAACCATCTGCCCACATTATACCGAGTACATATGCCGCTTCTTTAGTATTGACATTTTCAAAAATATGTGGTGATATTGTGGGTATGAATTTTTTAATACGCGATTTTGACATCAATTCTTTGACAACTGATTTCGGGATACGAACACCCATATTGTTGGCCGTTTGACGTACACTTGATAACGGGCGACCTAGATGTGAAGCACACTCATGCGACCCCAATATTGGGTAATTATTTTTTAACCATTTTAATTCAATTTCGGTATAACGATTCATATATCTCTTACACATAAATATAACACAACTATGGAAAACAGCATTAATTATTGCGATATTATTCTAAAGCATAAAAAATCGGTGGTATTATCTAGATCGGATTGTAATACTACGGTTGCGATTGGCAAAAAAACATATGCCAGTCCGGTATGCTGTAGTAATATGAAATCGGTGTTAACATCTGATATATGTAAAATATTCGATGACAAAAAATGGTTCTACGTCTACCACAGAATTGATGGTGTACAGGATGTTGAG
>OFRA01000133.1_pt1 | contig 18562 bp, 15 predicted proteins | sample 1543001 | NCBI WGS metagenome assembly OFRA01 (sample SAMN07774221, study PRJEB24372) | wastewater metagenome | isolation source: Lake Maggiore Verbania | place: Italy: Verbania | collected 2015-12 | reverse complement strand
TGCGTTATCAACTTCTGCAACGTCAGCATCAGGCCGTGGAAAACGTATAGCAATTTTCTCAGGTTGCCGCGCAGGCAGTCTATACGGGTCACGCTCATCATTGCAACCATTGTTGCAAACACGTAAACCTGGGATGTTGCGATCTTGTGAAATGTCTGCATACGCACGCTTCATTTTGCATCTATCGCAAATAGCAATAGATAAAACAGTGTTGCCAAGCGTATTAAGCCATGTGCTCATCTTGTGTATGGGCTTATATTAGGCGCAAAGTAAATAGGCGACTTGTCCCGCTCTTCTTGCTCAGCCTGTAACCAGTACTTTTCAGCTTGATTTTCACAATACGCAATGCGATCAGACTGCACGCCAGGTAGTTCCATAGCCATCTGATGCGCAAGCATATTCTGGATGGCTAGATACCATCGCTGGGGTATTTGAATCGAGCCTGATAGATCACCTACATCCTGTACATAGTATGAACACCACGCCACAATCTGAGGTGCGTACGTGGCAGGTGTAGGCCACAAATACATTGACGCTTGTGGAATTGTGCGATCAAACCAAAACTGTAGCGGGTAATTGCTGGTGAAGTTTTTATTAGGCAGATTCGTGTAGTCATCGCGATTCAAACGCGCAATAGGTATTTCAGTTGCATTAGAACCAAACACTACTTGATACACACCCATGTTTACGCCTGCGCTTTGCTGTATTCGCCAATACGGCGCCGAGGCAGATGGGTCTAAATCATAATAAATCCACGTGCCCGCAACCCAAGTTGTAGCTCCAGGGCTGTAAAGTGTCACCCAAGTGCTATTATCAAGCGAGTATTGCACACTCAGAGTCACAGAACCCGACGTAGCTGGTAGGATACCCACGGAGCCCACGTAGATGTTACTACCAGCCCCATTATTGATGCCAATATTGCCTGTATTTGTTGTAAGTTGACAGATGTTGGTGTATTGCCCATCAAACGCGTAGGAAGAATTCCCAGAAGAGCTGTAGCCGCCTGACGTATTAGCTGTGAGTGTGCGGTAATTTGAGTTTAGAACATCATTGACGCCTACAGGCAGCGTGTAGATGTACTTATCAGGCACCAAGCCTAGCACAACTTTTTGAATGCACCAATACTGAATGCCGCGATTAACAAGATTTGACAGTAAGTAGTACAAACTTTGCGTTGACGCTTGCAGTTGCTCAACGGTTAGCTCTTCAGCAAGTTTTCCTGCACGACGTGCGCCACTGTCAATAAGATTTTGCACAGTGATAACAGTTTGACCAACAGTACCGCTTGTTGACATGTAGTATTACCTAGTAGTTTTTAATTTTGCCACCCTCAGCGCAATGCCAGCGTTTTAATGACGCAGCTTTACGTGTAGGTTCACCTTTATCATCTTTCATAGGCCCAGGCATGCCACTCATTCGTGCGCAAAAAGAATCGTGCCTGCCGCCTTTTGCTTGTGGCGCTTTAAGGTGACTGCCTGTCGCGCTATTAAACTTGTCGCGACCTTTTTGCGTTAAGCCTGCGCCTTTGTTTGTGGGCAGTTTTTCACCGCGACTAACAGACAGTACTGGGTCGCCACCACTTTTCATTTTAACTGTTTTTGCTGATGCTTTAAAGTCTGCAGCAGTTGGTGCGCCTTTGCTACCGGGTTTGCGCATGCGCTCGCCAGACCCTGCAGCAATGCGCTTTTGTTTAGCATGGATGTTATCCCACAAGCCTCCGGATTTTTTACCAACTGCGTTTTTAACAGAGTACGCAATGGCAACTGCTTGCTTTTGTGGCTTACCCGTTTTGACTTCAGCAGAAACATTCTTACTGAATGCTTCTTTAGACTTGCTTTTAAGCAACGGCATATTAGGCCTGTGCTTCTTTCCAGCTTAGACGAGCTTGAACGTTTACAGCAGTTGTTGTGGTGCAAACAACGTACAAGATGTCTGGGCCATCCGGGTACAAACCCGCTTGAGTAGTAGGCACGGTGTTGTTCACACCGCCGCCCAAGATTGAGTTGCCCAAATCGCGCACATTCCCCAAGTCCAAGGTGTTCACACCAGCAGGAACGTACAGCGCCGCCAATGACTCGCCACCGGTAATGGTCGAGGCCGTTCCCGTCGCGCCATTTACCGCAATCTGCGCCAAAGAAGACGTAAACCCGTTAGCGATTTGTTGCGGGGAAGTAAACGTAGTTACTGCACCAGTTCCAGAAAACACGGCAGCGATACGGCCATTCAACACCAAATTGATCAGCGTGTTGGCAGAAGAAATAATGGACACCGAGTCCAACTGCAGCTGCATGCGGTTGATATTCTCTTTCAGGCCCAGAGTATCGGTGGTTCCGCTATCCACCGACGGGGCAATACGCAGCGCCATCAGAGCATAAGAACCAGCGGCTGCAATAGCTAAGAATGACGTCATGCCGTAGTTGAAAATCAGCGACTTATCGTCGTTGAACTGGCCGTCCATGATAACCGATGAGCCCCAGTGCGAGATGGAAGGCACGGAGTCTTGAGTAGCGTACTCAACGGTCACAAACGCAGTTGCGCTGTAGGTAAACGCTGTCGCCGCAGCGCCGCCTGTTGCTCCACGAGTGCATCCCGTTAGGGACGTTGCCGTCTTGCCGGTGTATGTGACGTACTCAATTGCGCCAGACGTGCCACTTGCCGTGAGCTTTGCAGTTCCACTGGAATTAAACAAAGACGTATCCGCCACCGGGATCGTCGTGTCTGCCGCGCCAATTGATGCGGTCAGGTAAGTTGTAGGCGTCAGACCCGAGGATTCGTAGTGCGCGGGCAAATTGCCCGAGCGCATGTACGCCTCGTACTGGACGTTGTTGTTCTGCACTTGGTGGCAATAGGTCACCGCGCCATCTTCTCCGCGCAAGCCCCAACGGATGGAGCCCGCGCCATACCAAGAGTAGTCGATGTACCACATCTGCATGCGGGATATGTCAAGGCTGTACCCAGAAGGGCCAGTGCCGTCCATAGGGTCAAACCAAGTGGAACGTGGGTATGCCGTCTCCGTGGTAACTGACATGATATACCCGCCGTTTGGTGAGCTGGTGGCGTTGTAGCTGCTGCCGCGGTACTCGGGGGCAATGGTAAGCGAGGTATTACTTGCAATTGCAATGACACGGTATGACTGACCTCGGATTACACAAAACTGCCCGGGAACTAGCGCAGTGGCAAAGTTGGTACCGACACCAGTGACCGTTGCGCTTCCCTGCGTGACTTGGCAGTACCCAGCAGTTTGGATAGTTGAAGAGCGAACAACGGCAGTTAGATTCTGGCCATCGTACTTAAAAAATATGCCGTTTTGTTGGTCAAAAATACCCACAGAGTTTTGAGCGCCATACCACGTTACGGGGTTAACACGAATTGCGTTACCCGTTGCAGGTGTTGAAGGCGGTGTATTAAATACTGTAGTTGCATAGGTGAACGTGGTTTTGGTAAACCCACCAGTCAAAATTGTAAACGTGCCGTTGTACTGGGACGGGGTTGCCCCAGACACTGTAATTGTGGCCCCAGCCGCAAGGTTGTGCGGGGCGGAGGTGGTAACAGTAACCGTAACACCTGACGCTGTTAGCACCGGCTGGAACAGCGTTGGGCACAACGCCGAGCCGGTAGAGAACTGGATGCCCTTGCCTGACTGGTAGCGAAAGTAGCGACGTGTCTGGCGAATTAACTGCTGGTTGGTAATCGTGCCACCAGCGGAGAACGCAACGCCGCCGTCGTAGGGGCGGGACTCCACCCATCCTGCAGGGCGCATGTATACGTTAACTTGTCCAGCGCTGTTTAATGGGCTAGTAACAGCTGACGCAGTGGTAAACGTAAAGGTGTTGGCGGCTGTAGTTGTTGCAACAATCCATGCGCCATTTACGTTAAGGTCAGAGGTAAAGCCGACCATGTAAACATAGTCGCCAACATTCAGACCGTGCGGATAAGTAGTTGTGCAAAGCGGGGTAGTAGTCGCGCTTGCGGTGATGCAGTTTGCGCCAACTTGAAACCCACAGTTGCTGTAAAAGTAGCCGGGGTACACATACGTTTTGCCTGGGTTAAAGACATTTGTAGTTGCCGTGGCATTTGCATCAATCAAAAACGTCACCGATGTAGACGCAGTGACAGTTGTGACCAACCACCAGCCATTAATGTTGGGGTTTGTCGCGCCCTGAATAAAGATTGGTGTACCCACCGTATAAGCGGCGGTATTTGCCATAAAAACCACAACAGACCGACTAGCATTGGTTGTTTGAATACCGTTTGTAACCAACGCATTGTTGACCGTTGTAGAAATCTGAGGGATGTAGTATGCGCCTTGACGGTTGTTTTGCATATTGATTGACTCCCACTTGGTAGGCTGCTGCCCGTACTCAAAGTCGGTGTCAATCAATGCTTGCGGTTGTGATACACGCAGTTTATCTACAGGATCATATGCCGCTGAACGCGATGAAGTCTGCGTGCGTAGTTGATTATCTGTTTGGCTTGTTGGGCCTGTGTAAGAAACTAGTTGTGACATATTTCACCTAATAAATAAAAAGCAAGGGCCGAAGCCCTTGACTTTTAGAAACTGCAAGAGCCGCCTTTTTTCATGGGGGTATGCCCGCATGAATCCATGCGCATTGCGCTGTGCTTAACATGCCCGCCAGCTTTATAGCCTGGGGCACGCACACCACTGGTTTTGCCGGGTACAGCTTTTGTAGCCTCAATGCCGCCAAGCAACCCGCCTACTTCGTCGGCACCGGCGTCTTGCACCCCGCCGCCTTTAGCATAGTGTTGCATTTTGCCGCCTTTTTTCAGCTTTAAGTTTGTGCCCTTAGCGCCTTTGTGCTCTTGCGTGTCATGCTGCTTAAAGGCTTTTTTGATCATGGCCTTATCTTGTGCCATGTCAGACTTGCTGCCTTCAGCCTCGCCACCTTTTTTCATAGGGCGCATAGGCATTGCTGCCATACGAGGCGCTGCAGGCTCAGCAACAGGCATTGCCATGCGTGGGCGGGCCATCATGCGTGCACGAGATGCCATCGCAGGTGTTACTCGAGGCGTAACCATGGGTACACCCCCATCAGCCATGGGCTTTTTGTGCGCACGACCACCTTTTTTCAGCTTCGCCTCATCAACAGACGGCTCAGTGGTTTGCATTTTAGGTTTGCGGCTAAAATTTGTTGCCATGATATACTCCTTTACGCTTGGTCAGAGCCAAGCAAGCCTGCACGAGTGGAATTGGGGCCAACTTGAATTGCAGTCAAACCCATGCTAAGCAGCAAACGCTTACTGCCATCTGGTGTACCAGAAATTGCGTAAGTACCGCGCACATCAGGGGTAGTTGGGCCAGACACGCTTGAAGGAACCAAGTTCAACGCGTTGGCAGTGTAAGAACCTGTGGTTGTCACTTTTGTACCGGCTAAATAATTAGCTTGCGTGGTTGAAATGTTACCTGTAGTGGCAGAAACATTGGTCCACCAGTAAGTAGTATTCAAAGACACAGCGCCAAGTGAGCCAATAGTGCCAGTGAACTGCACCAAAGTACCGCTAGGCGGGGAATACAGCACTGTGAAGACGCCAGGCGTCGCAATTGTCAATGCAGAAACGGCTTGCGTGGAGTAGAACGTAGTGCCGCCACCTAAACCCGCCAAAACACCGCCGGTAGCATCAATAGTGCCCGCACTAAACTTTGCAGTCAGTACGTATGCAGGATCGACCACTTTGGCAGGCAAACCCATAACTTTAGTAGTATTGACAGACACAGCAACTGTAGTAGCTGCAGAGAACGCAACACTAGAAACTTGGAAGAATGCTTTGCGACCTGACGTTGTAGTAGACGCCACCGTGCCAGATTGAATAATCTCACTCATGGGCTGACCGTAGTAGTCATAACCAGAAATTGTGATTACAGAGTTGGTAGGCGAGCCTGCCGCTGTGGTAACGCTAACTGCGCGTGGGTAGTCAAATTCCACAACAACGGTGCCATCGGTGCGCGTTAGTTGCGCAGTACCTGCAGTTGCACTTGTAGCTGCCAATTGCGCACTACCGCTATACGTGGTAGCAACTGTTGGCGTAACAGCTGCCAAAACTGCGCCAACTGTCACAGTAGCAGGAGTTTCATCTAGCAAATACACACGGCCCATAGGGCCAAAGCCCAAATCCATGGGCGCTGGGTTACCAAGATTGCTATTGGTATTGATACCGGCAAAAGATTGCGCAGTACCTAAGAAGAGATCATCAGAAAATTGAGGCATTTTGTCTGCTCCATGAAAAGTATGACAAGAATTAAGAAAAGGGGCTGGTGATTAGCCAGCCCCGCTCTGGCTTATACGCCAGGTGTGCCGTATACGCTGCGTGGGTCAGTCCAGTTAGGAATGTAACGCTCGGTAGCCTTATAGCGCATGCTATCGGTTTCGAAGTCGCCTTCCATGGTCTTCTCCAAAGCACGACGCATCATCAGCTTCAAGCCTTCAGGCGCGTCGGTTTGTACCCACCAGTTGGTGGCAGAAGTTAAACGACTGATAACAGATGCGCCTTCAGGCAGCAAGCCAATCGATTTGATCGGGTTGATGTCGTTGTTAGCAGTACCTGCACGCAGGACAGACTTCAACAGCACTTCAGCTTGGAACACGTTACCAGGCGCAACAACCAACTTCACAGGTTGCAGACGGATTTTCTTACCGTTGTTGTCAACTGCTTGACGAACTTGGATAAGCATCTGCTCCAAAGAAGTTTGGCTCAAGTTAGCTGATGTAGACAGCAAGTTGCTAAACGAACCAGCCGCAATGGGGTGCGCAGAGTTGCTCAAAGAAACGCCATCACCACCAGTATAAGAGCTATTGAAAGCGCGGTTCAAGATGTTAGCGCAAAGCAGTTCTTTGGTTTCCACCAGAGATTGTGCCAAATGCTTAGCATAAACTTGACCGATACGGATGTGGTCGCCGTCTTCAACCAAGACTTTAGTCAATGCAAAAGCAAGACCAAACACTTGATAGACGTAGCGTTGCAAGAAGAGTACGCCGCCTTGTTGGTAAGAAACAGGCGAGCCGTCCGGCAATTGCGGAGCAGCGCCGAATCCGTACAAGACAGGTTCTTCGTGGTAGTTGCGAGGGATGCCAGATTGCTCACGGAATACCGTGGACCATTCATCGGCGCGTTGGTCATAAACTCCATCGAATGCTTCGTTGAGGATGGGCTCGACGATGCTTCGGAAGTCCGTACTTCTCATTGGTGCAGCCATTGTTTATTCTCCTTATGCAATAGCGTTGAAGGTACCGAAGAACTGAGAACGTGGGTTCACAACTCGAACGATAACATATGAATCACCCCAAGCATTGTCAGGGTAAGCGCCAATATCAACGACACGCATGTCGCCGGGGTTGCCATTGCCTACAGCAGTCGAGACACCCAAGGTGCATTGCGACAAACCGGTGGTGGTAGAACCTGCAGCGATGTTGGAGAAGTTGTACTCATTACCAATAGAGGTTTGCGCAATGGTGGCATCAGTTTGAATTTCGTAGACAATGTTGTTGTCATTGTAGAAATACGCAATGATGTTGGTAGCAGACGTACTAGCAGGCCAGTAGTTTGATACACGACGACGGCCAGTTGTGTCAGTAAACTCAACGCCTTGAAAAGCACCGGACCAAACAGCACCTACGGTGGCGATAATAACAACGCCAGCGGACGCACTGTATTGTACAGGTTGACCTTTGAGAATGTTCGAGCCGTAGCCCGACGTAATGCCGTTGGTAAGCGCTTGCGCGCGATCCAGACCCGAAGGATGAAACGCGGGGCGCAAACCGAACGGAGCAGAGGTAGCACTCATATTAACTCCTTAAATAAATTACCCGAATACGGGCACTTTTGCGGTTTGGTCAAACTTCATGCCGTCACCTTCAATCATAACCAGCGGTTTACCCCGACTATCTTTTGCACCGAGCATTTGTTCTTGTTGAACTTGCACCTTTTCTTGTTCGTCCAATGGGGCGTAATGATGCATTTCTGCCATTAGGTCCTGGTAGACGTCCTCGGGTAGTTTGTACAAAATCATCTCGTTGCACGCGACAAATCCTTCATGCTCACCTGACTTGACTCTATAAGTCTCAAAGCCGTGCACTTCTTCGGCTTTCACAGGCATATAGCCTAGTCGTAAACGTTTATGGATGGGGTCATACTGGTTGGTAGTAGAAAGCCAGCACAAATGAAAACCCGGAATCTCGGGTGGGGTCGGAAGCGCTTCTTGCAGCCACTCCGAACGGAATGCCCTACGGCGTTCCTCAGACGATACAAACTGTTCTTCAGGCGGACGACGCGATGCGTCATCATCCGCACGTGTTTCACGGCCTGCACGAGTATTTCTTTTCAAACGATCGTCCATTATACGCTCCTAGTCTTGTTACTGCGATCCCATTCAGCGTAGTTGCGAATGGCTTTCTGCCTAAGTTCTGAATTTTCCCACAAACCTGCCTCTTTCATCGCAGATACGCGCTGAGGGCTTAATCGAAATTCATTCGATTTAGTAGTTGCTGTGGTTTCACGTCCTGAACTTGTCATAACAGACCTGGGCCTTTGCGTTCGAGTACCGGAGTCATTATACCCCTGTTTTTGAGCTGTGGGAATATACTTTTGCAAACGATCTGTAAGTTCTTCCCAATAATCTTCAGATGTTGGGTCATAGCCTTCACTTGTAAGGCGTTTGTCAATGACTTGGGCAATTTGAGACTCCTCATTCTTACCGCTTGGGTCGTACCATGGGTTGTCTTCCATCCATTCAGTAGCCATTCTTTTGACAACAGGGTCGGGCTGCGTAATGTTTTGCGCAGGCTGCGACATTTGCTTTGTAGCTTGATGCTTTAAGCTGGTCAAAGACTCCAACTTGCGTTGCGCTTCAAACCACATTTCTTGCGCAGACGTTACGCCGTGCCCATCCTTGGACTCAACGGCATTTTGCATCTTCATTTTGGCGTACTCAACCTGCACGCCTGCATCTTCAATGGCTTTATCAACACGTGCAAGCTCGGCACCTGACGTACGCTGCTCAATATGGGCAATGCGCTCTGATAAAGACTGATTTTGCTGCCGTAAAGCGTTAACTAAATGCGAAGATTCACGTGCTTTTTCACGGTGAAGCTGCTTTTTTAGCTTTCGCTCCTCGCGTCGAGCGGCTCGAATGGCCTCTCTGTTAGGGTCGTCATCCAATCCATCATTTTGTTGTGGTGGACTACCCATATCGTTGGTGCTCGAGTCATCTGAGTGCATCAACGAATCAGTATTTGCTTGCGAAGATGCAATAGCATTAGGCAAAGTGACAACTGCGCTGCCATCTTGGTCTTCAGACACTTGCATTTCCATTTTATCTGTAGATGTCATAAGTTTTCCTTTCAAAACTTAGATGAAAGCTTTAATAGCCCTGGGATCGCCTGTCACTCGGCCAATAATCTCATGGTCATTAAAGAACGTAAACAGCGCCTTGCCTTTTGCGCTGCCATCTTCAAAGTCAATCTCCCAGCGATCGCCGCCCCACTTGGGCACGCGAACGTAATCACCAACTTGGCACCACACGCCTTCAGGCCATGGTTCCATAGTGTCTCGCTTTTTGAACGCAATAGGTCCAACAGCCAAGACTTTACCGATCATGGTATTCCACTTCTCGGTTTCTTTCGATTCTTCTGGGATGTAAATGCCAGAACTCGTCACCTTATCTTTTACTGCTCTCAATTGCACGAGAACACGAGCACCGTACGGCGCCATAAGTGGATCGATTACTGGAAACGCTTCTTCAAGCGTTTGCTCTGCATCAAAGGTCATCTCTTTTTTCCTCTTCAAGTAAGTTGTTGATAATCTGCAAGGTTTCTTCCAAACCTGCGTGACGTCCTGTTAAGCGCAAATAACTTTCAAAAGTTGAGCAATGACCTTGTGCCATTGCATCAGCAATCTCAAACTGCTTTTGCTTAATCAGGTCTATAAGGGCGCTAATTCGCATTAGCGTCCTCGACCGGCACTCTTCTTCATAGGCGCAACTATTGCAATAGTCAGTCCGCCTTTAGCATGCCCGCCTTTTTTCATGGTGGCAATCTTACTTGTGGGCTTGGTGTAAGGAAGCTTTTGGCTGCTGTCGTTAATTGCTGTTTGAGATTGTTTTTCAGGCTTAGCACCCATGGTGTTGTGCTTAGCGCCTGAAGCCTCATCCCACATCACTTCAGCAGGCTTCTTCACTGCCCCGCCTCCTGCGTACTTGGCGACTTTACCGCCGCGCTTTAAGTGTGTTTCAGCGCCTGCTTGGCCCATGGCCAAACGTTTGTGCATGTTAATTGCGTCATCGCTCATGTTAAGCTCCTAAATTAGATTGCAGATGTTGTTGAGCGGCGAGTGTAGTCTGCAGTTGCTCATGTTGCAGCTGTACAGCATCCCTTGAAAGTTCTGCTGCCTTGATTCGTTCTTGTACCAAGTTATTTTCAGTATTCTCAACTTGCTGTGCTTGCAGTTTTTGCTGCGCAAGTTGGACATCTGCTTGATCTTTTTGCGTCTTACGCTGTGTTTCAGCCATCGCCGTTTGCCCAAGCATTTGCACCTGTGCCATGATATTAGGATCAGTGGGTGCGCCTTGCTGCATGCCTTGCGACAGTTGCTGCATCTTCTGCATCAGCTGCGCCATAACCTGCCCAACTTGCTGAAGCTGCTCTGCCGCGTCTTGGTGCACATGCTGTGTTGCAACGGCAAGCAACTGCTGTGCTTCGCGGATGGTAGGCTCAACCTTAAGCACATTGTAAGGGCGGCCCAGCGCTGTACTGGTGTAGCCATCAGCCATGGTGAGGTACCATAGCGTCAAGTGCTGCTTAAGATGTTCTAAGCACTGTGGGATAAAACCAGGAGCAATGGCTGGGTTACCTCCAAACAGCGGATCTAGCGCGTAGGCAATGTGCACCTTGAAGTGCGCAATATGATCTTGCATCGGGTATGCGCCAACTGGCTTGCCAATGGTCATGGCCACGTTTTCAAGTGCAGGATTCATATCATGCATCTCTTGCGGATCTGGCAACACCATGGCTATGTCAGTAAGCTTAATCTGCTTAAGGATTCGCTTCTCAACCTCAAGGCGGTTGTACAGGTCTGGGTTTGCTTGAGCACGAGCAGCAAGGGTTTGGATTTGCGCGTAGCGTTGGCTCTCAGCAAAGATGTGCGGGTCACTAACTGGGATGACATCGGCATTGGAAATGAAGTCGTCAGTTGTGACTTTTAGATCTGCAACAATCTCACTCTTGCGCTGGTCATTAAGGTACCAACGATTGATACGGGCAAGAACTTTAAAGACACGGCGCTGAGAATCATGCAACCGCGAGTGAATAGAGCTAAACACCGCAGCGCCTTGCTCAATCAATGCTTGTGTAGTGCCTACAGGCGCATTGGATGTGACATCAGCAATCTTCTCTTCACTGGTGGTAACCACACCCTTTGCTGCGTCAGTTAGAATTCCTAGCAACTGCAGAAGCACCGGGCTTGGGCCATTGAAAGGCACAGGCATGGCAATCTTGCGGATGTCATCCACACCAGGCGCGCCTTCAATCTCAGCTACTTGCGTAGGCTCAATGACCGTGCTTTGACCTGAGATCTTGGCGCCTTTGAGCTTGAGCATAGTAGGCGCATTGTTAATATGCGCCGAATCAAGCAGAGCACGCAAAGCTCCAGTAAGAGCAGCAGATAGCCCGCCAATAAGATGGGGAAGACCAATGGCATAAGCACCGCGCCAAGGAATAAACTTAAACTCAATAATCCAATCAAGCTTCGTATACGCATCATCGCCGTCTTCCCAATTACGATATAAGCCTACAACATCACGTGACGTCTCATCGATCATCATGATGTAAGGCGCACGTGCGCCTTGGCTATACTTGTCATCTGCTTCTTCAAGCCAAGTGCAGATATGGAATACACGACGCACGCCATCAACGTTGTCAGCTTTCTGCCGGCGGCCCTCAATCTTGTCGTTAGCCTTTTCTGACTTAGTCTCATCAGGCATCATCGAAGTCTTATACACGCCTGTGTCGATGTACAAGCCTGTTGAAACGCGCAAGTCGTACTCTTCTTGCGTGATGTCTTGCACCTCAGTCATACGACTGGCTGTGTAGAAGTTGCCTGCTGAGAAAGGAAGGTAGATGTTGTCAATGGGGACAAACTCAGCACGTGGGCGTCGCATCTGCTCGTCATACCACATCTTGATGTACTGCGAGCCTCCCAGTGGCAGTTGCGTAAGCATCTGCTCTTGCTCATCACGATACTCTTCAATCTGCTCTGTTAACTGCCAGTTCATGTAGTCGCGCTTACGCTCTGCGCGATCTACTTTATCTGCAGTAGTATCACCCACGATCTTGGTCTTGACAGGTCCATCGGCAGGGAATAGTTCTTTAATGGCTCGTGCTGCGAAGTCCACACACGCCTCGGCCATGACAGGATGGACCACCTTTGAAGCGCCTAGGAACTGCGCACCGCCCGGCGCATCAGAGCCTAAGCCCGTACGACGCAAGCCATCCTCATATTGCTTATCACGATCTTCTCGAGCTTCCTTGTCTTTCTCAATTAAGTCAATGTACTTAATTGCAAGACCGTCCAGCATAAGTGGGTCAAACTTATCTGCCAAGTTCTCATAAAAGTCAGGCTCATCATCAGGACCTTTAAGATCAGGCATGCGCACGATTGCTGAGCCATCTTCTAGCTCCTCAACGTCTGAGTCACTTTGATCAAAGAGATCAATTTCTGCTTTATGCGCTTCAGGCTCATCTGCAATGCCGTCAACAAAGCGATCGTAGTCTTGTGGGATGGGCATTTCAAGAGCCATAGTATTCCTTATTCATAACCTTCAAGTAGCATGCGCAATTGCGCAACTAGTGCATCGCGAAGAGTAGTGTTATATGGGTAGTCTTCAGACGCCATGCCTATTACGTTTTCCCAACCCGCATTGCCATTGTTCTCGAGGTCGCGTATTGAGCCACGAATTTGACGCATTGCAGTAGGCCTAGCCATAGTGCTAAATACGCTCTCATCAAGAATTTCTAAAAGCTGCTGCGCGTCAGCCATAATACGTTCATCCGCAAGATCTGCATGTCGTTCGGCATCCATCTCTGCATGTCGTTCGGCAAGTATGTCTTCACGCTCTGCAGGAAGTTGCGCAGGTCGTGCGGCGTTGTTACGCGCTGTCATGCCCATGCCTACATCACGAGCAAGTAGCTCAAGCATATTTGGTGTAAACGTATCTAATTGCAGTGTGGCGCCACCAAAAACCCTATTGCCATTACGAATTAAATTAGTAACCTCATCAGGGTTGTCAATCCCATGCGTACGTGTTTGTTCCATAATACGCGTTGCAGCGTCAGCGACAAGATTGAATTGATCAGCATTTCGTAGTACAGAGCGGCTTAGCTCACCATAAGGCATAGCTCTAAGATTTGCGCCCAACGATGCTGCAAACTCGCCATTGCGTAAACGCTCCATGCGCGCAGCTAAGGCATCTTCTTGCGGGGCAGCAGCTGCCGCAGCAGGCTGATTAGCGCCGTGCTGTGGGTCTACTTCCCAGCCATCACCATTACCCGTAACGCGATTAGCAATTGCGGTAAGATTTTCCTCGACCAAAGCATTTTGCTCTCTGCCTGCAGCTTCAAATAAAGCGGTAACAAACGATGCAGGTTCACGGTCTGGGTCGTGATTTTCCATAATACGATGCAAAACAGTCTCAACTCGCTCGCCAATTTGTACACCATCTGCGGCAAGGACGCGCTGGATTTCTTCCATAACCCAAGGACGCATAGCGACGTCCGCTTGCGCGGCAACGGGCTGCGCGGGTGCGGCGGGTGCAGCTGGTGCGCCTGCCATACGCTCATGCGCAAGTTGGCGTAATGCTGACTCAAGTACAGCGGGTTCAATCCTGTCATTGGTGCCTACATGCAAAGGCCGATCATGCCGCATCTCATCTACAAACGCCAAGATAGTTGGGTAATGCTGTGGGTTGGCGTCATAGCGCCGGCCTAGCTGATTTGCAATCATGGGCACTGCAAGCCTATCAGGATCGCTAAGCTGACTATGCAGGTCTTCAGCAGTCATACGCGTCAAGATACGAGGCATTGACGCGTTGTCATTACTATGCAATTCTCTAAAGTAGTCTATAACAGCATCTCGCGTGTCTGTTGACAAGCCTGCAAACACACGCCGCGCTTCATCAGACTCTTCTACATGATGTATTGCAGGGTCGCCAACTTGTTGCCGCACATACAAGTAGTTGTCTTGCAACGACCGCTCGTCAAAGTAATGGTGGATGTAATCAACGGCGGCTTGACCTGCGCGTCTTTCATTAGACGACAAGTTATCGCCATACACGCCTGCAAAGTCATTGAAGTTGTACTCAGACGGCGTTGCGTAGTTAGTGGCAAGACGCTGGTCTGTTCCTATGCGGGCTATACGTGCGTCAATGTCATTGATATGCGCTAGTGCGTCCTGCGTTTGTTGGTGCGTATTGGTTAAGTCGTTTAAATCACGAAGAGCTACATCCCGTGCTTGTTGTAATGATTGCAGCGTATCGGTACTGCGTGCAGTAGGCAGTTGCGGCGTAGCTTGCTGCTCTTGCTTTAGCGTTGCAGCATACGTGCGCAAAGCGTCTTTAGTCATGAACCGCGGCAAGTCTGGGTGTGCAGCTGCCAAGTCATTTGCGCTGCGCAAACCTAGCATACGAGCAGCGTCAGAACTGCGCGCAGTATCCAGAACACTTGTGTTCTCACCTAAGTTGCTTTCAACACCTACAATATCACCGCGCTTATTCAAGTAGTCAGCAATTGCTTGGTGGTATTGCGCAGCAATAGGCCCGTTGGTAGCGCCTGATTTTGTTGTAGGGCCTGAAACGTAGCCTAGCGAGTACTTATCGCTGCCTCGCTTATGCAGTTCAAGCATTGCAACAGGAAGCTTAGTCTCATTATCATGAATTTGCGCAAGTATTGAGTTGCCGCCCAGTGCGTTGTCAACATAGTTACGTAACGAGCCCGTGCCTTTAGGGTTTTTCTCGCCTGTAATGGGGTCAAGATATGGTTCGTAATTGGGATCATTACCTGTGAACGGGTGTGGGCCTTTGCCCGCATATTTACCACTTTCACCTACGCACATATCAAGCACTGCGGTTGCGTCACTCACACGTTGCACAGCAACATTACGTGGGGTGTTGGCAGTTGTCTCAAGTAAGATGTGGCCGCCAATTTGCTGTGCCGCAGGGTCGTTGGTTGTGCGATCAGCAATGGCTGCGGTTGCGTTTGTAAGATACTGTTGCTGCGCCTTTACCGCGGCAGCTTCATCTTGCATGCGCTTTGTAGCAATTTGCCGGACATACTTTTCAACAGGCATTACACTCAGCTTATCAAGTGGGATTTTGCCTTGCATCACGTCGCTGTACACAGACTGCGCAACGCCAGGTAATCCTATTTCGTTAAGCCGAGATGCTTTATACAAAGTTGCTGCATCCGGTACATTAGGATGCGTAACGTCTGGGTAGAACTGCTTTGCAGGATAAGCTAAGTCAATAAGAAACTTTTCTTTAGTTACTGGTGATACTGTTGTATCAGCAAGGTTCTCATACATGGCGCCAAGCTTTAAGTTCTCAAGCTCATTTGCTATTTTTATACGCGCATTTTGCATACGCGTAGTTGCGTTAGTTGCTTCTAAGTTGCCAACATTAGCTTGTGCAAAGTCATTTAAGTTTTGCGTCGCCTGATCAAGCTCAGTTTGCTTAGCGTCAATTGCAGTTTGCAACGCAGACCCAGGCATACCTGCTTTCTCGCGAGCGGTATCTGCAAAACGTTGTGTCACTTCGCCTTGGCTGCGCACATCTGCTGCAGGTCTAAATGTGTAGCCTTCAGATGCAGCTTTTAGAAGCGGGTCATTAGCAGTGCCTACATACTTACTTGCGTAGTTAGTTAGGTTGTTAGCAACCCACTTCATGCCTGCCTCATGCCTGTTAAAGTAGTCCTCCACAGTAGGCAATGACGTGCCTTGTGCTTGGGCTAACTGCTGAGCTTCAGGCGTCTTGGCAAAGTCGTCAATGATTTGCGCTCTAGCGTCCGCGTACTCGTTACTAGATCGCCCACCAAGACGAGCCTCAAACGCCAGTTGCGCAACACGAGGCGACGTTGCGTCAGGGTACATCTCCATCATGCGCTGCTTACTGTACGTGTTAAACGCATCACCCATTGCAGCTGTATCAAGATACCGCGTCATGTAGTCGCCTAAGACTGAGCGGCTTGGCTGGTTGGTGTCAATGGTGTGCGCAGGCGCCGCTTGCAAGTTTGTAAGCCCACCCAAGTCTGCAGTCTCAGCTTGCGTAGGTGTAACCAAGTTGCCTGTGTCAGGGTTTTTAGCGCGAACAAGTTGCGTACCCGGAACTCGAATAGCACCCATTTGCGCTGCAGCAGAGCCAGCTGTAGGCCCCAACTCGCCTACTGCATCTAACCCAGGCGCTACGCTTTGCAGCTTGGTGCCTAGTGTAGGCGCATTGGTAATCGGGTCAACGCGTGTAATGCCCGCTTTAGCATTGGCAAAGTCGCTAGGTATGTCGCGGACTTGCTTACCAATGCGCGCAGCTTCAGCGCCCATAACACGCAGGTCATTAGGCGTAAAGCCTCTGCTCGGCGTAGGGTGTAAGCCTATTGCACCTGCAAGCTTGGACTCTTCAAATCCGCGCATAAGCGCTTCTTGCGCCGCTTGCCCAGACGCTGATTGCATAGGCAAAGACAAGTCCGCAGGTTGCAGGTTTGCGTTACGTGCAGCAGCCTTTTGTGCTTCTTCAGTATTACCTAGTGCGCCGTAAATAAGCTCAGCGCCTTTGTTCTGCAGGCCTTGCCCCGGTATAGACCACATGGATGCTAAAGGGGCAACAGTTGCGTTATACGCAATGCGCGGAACGTCTTGCAATGTGCGCAACGCAGTAAGAGGGTTATAGTCAAGCGCAGCACGTGCTGCGGTGCGCTTTAGCTTATCTACAGTACTTAGGGGCGACTCATCCCAGCCATCGCCTGTACCGGGGTCAAATGTACCTAAATCAGGAAGTGCCATAGTTATTGCGCGTATGGGTTAACACGTTGGCTGCGGTCCTCGTCATACGAGTCATCGTCATTGTACACCGGATCGATGTTCAAAAACCCTTGGTCCCGTAATAGACGCAACGCCTGTGAGGTTGCATCCACAAGGTCATCATGCCTGACCTCTGGGAACGAGCATAGCTGGTTCAGTAGCGGCTCGACCCAGGTACGTGGCGCGCCAGGATTGTTTGTAGACTCAGGCACGTAAATCAGCCCACGCTTGATGATCGGCGCAACAATATTAAGCCTCATCATCTTGTCGGCATTGCCGGGATTGTAGCCTCTGACCTGCAGGCCCGCGCGGCGTAAGTCTTGGATGAGAGAGATGCCGGCGGATTTGTCCTCGATCAAAATCATATCGACCTTCTTACCTGAGCCAAACTCATTCTCATCGCCGTAGATACTGGTCGCCTCGTCCACGACTTTAGGTCGTAGGTCAGGGTACTGCAGATGCTCTTCCCAGCAGTCAATGATCATCGCCGACATGGGCTTATCGGGCGAGGGTTTGAAGACGCCAAACACCACACACGCGGTCGGGTCATTCTTAGTTTTGTCCGACGTGGCAATGTCGTAAGATTGCACGACATACTCAAAGCGAGGTAGCGGCTTCTCATGGGGCCAAAGCTTGAACCAGTCGCGTTTGACAATGCCTGCTTCTTCTGGGTCGATGATCTCAGCATGAATCTCTTGGCGCCCAAGTGTCGTGCCCTCATATTGCAAGATCTGCTTTTGGAAGCTCGGTGCGAGGTTCTTGATGTTATCGTACGTGGATGCTGAGGTATAGCATACATCATCCCCATCTCGGTTGACCAGATCAACAATCAAGGGCTTTGGCTTAGGTGTTGTGGTGGCAATGATCCGTGGGTGCTTACCAAGACGCATGCCAAACTGCAACATGTTCCATGCGTCATCAAGGTAGTCCCATGCAGCCAACTCATCCAGCCACCCGCCATGGAACTGCGGACCGCGGAAGCGTGAAGGCTCAAACGCTGGAATGCCTTTGATTATGCTACCATTGATAAGCTTGATCTCATTTAGCGACTTGATGTAGTCTGCAATAAGAATGTGTGGCATAACCGCAATCAAGCCCGACTCACCCTCAAAGCAAACGTCACGCACATCTCCGCCTGTCGGAGCTGATACTAGCCACCGAGTCCCAGGCTGGCTCCATGCTTCCCACCAAGTCCATTCGGCTGCGCATCGAGTCTTACCTGCGCCGCGCCCAGCAAGCAAAAGCCAGATGTCCCACCAATCTCCGCCAGGGGTGATCTGATGCTTGTTTGCGATTGACAGCCACTTGATGCGGGCTTTCAACGCCGCCTGCCATTCAGGCGATGCTTGATTCAGGTTAGGCCCAGACGCTATGCGCTGCGCAAGTCGTTCAGCTGTTGCCGGATTCAGCATCGGCTTGTCGTGCAGCTAGCAAATCAGCAACCAGGTCCTTAGCAAAATCGTGGATAACGTCGACTTGAATGGCAGATCGG
>OFRA01000130.1_pt1 | contig 18769 bp, 19 predicted proteins | sample 1543001 | NCBI WGS metagenome assembly OFRA01 (sample SAMN07774221, study PRJEB24372) | wastewater metagenome | isolation source: Lake Maggiore Verbania | place: Italy: Verbania | collected 2015-12 | reverse complement strand
CTGATGATGAGAGAGTGGGTGTTACACTCCCGCTGGAGGTGGGACAGGCGCTTGAGCTGCCACTGCCGCTGCCACTTCCACTGCCGCTGCCACTGCCACTGCCACCGCCACCTTTTTGGTATATGTTCGCTTGGGTTTTACGCTTTCTTCTTTAGGGGGGTTTTGAGGTTCTTGTGTCGCAGTGGCTTTTTTAGTATATTTTCGTTTTATCACTGGTGGTGCTGGCACTGGTGGTCTCCATTCACGCGCGTCGGCGCTTAACGAGGAAGCGGTTGCGCTTAAAGGCCGTTTTACACGCGGTGCCATACTCTTCATACCACCGTATGCTGATTTTTTACGTGTATGCCGCCTAAAACGTTTACCCCGTTTCAAAGTAGATTTATGCTTCATCCTGTTCTAAACCAAGAAGATTTTTACCCCACTTATATGTATCTTTCACTTTCTTTTCATCCATCATTGCAGAACTATCGGGCTTTTCGTTATTGCTTTCCAGAACATCGCGCAGGCTGCCAGCTTTGGCGCTACTTTCTCCGCTATCCCATTCGTTTTCGAGACTGATTGTTTGCCTTCTTTTTCTTTTTCTTGAAGCATCAATCGCCTGATTGGTAGCTATCGCATACAACCAGGGTTTGAATCTTTTACCTTCTTCAAAAGTTTCAGCTTTTTGATAAGTTAGATAAAAAATTGAGAGCTGGTTCTGCCTTCTCAAAAAAGGCGACATTTCTTAGATCCAACTCAGCTTTGCCTAATGGTGCAGAAGACAGAAGTTTAGCCAAAAAGATGAGTTTTAAAACAAGTGCTTAATTATAAAAATTTGAATAAAAAAAAGGGAACTTAAAAATGATAGAGTGTAAAAATAATAGGAAACAAATGAACAAGAATTATCAAAATGTTAGTTATAGCATTGCCTTGTTGCTGAGAAGATATTCTTGGATCATTCTTTGTTCTTGCAATTAACTTGTTTTCATACTGTAAAAATGTTTCTGGTTTGATATTCTCTGATCCCGCTCCGCCAATTGGAGTAGCATTACAAGATATAGTCTTATCAAAAACCCAATCCTTTTTAGGCTGACCATAATCTCCCTGAGTTATAATAGGGTAATAAACGTCTGCCTTCATTGGAAACATAAAATCTGTATCTTCACAGATCGTCATTATAATACTCCAGGACGAGTTATAAGGTTTACATACTTGTTTAAAATTTTATCAACAAGAAGGTTTCCAGTTCCTTCCATCATCAACTTATTATATTCAACATTAAACTGATCAGTTTTATAATTTTTTACATATCTCTTGTAGTAATCAAGTCTTCCACATTTAATGTCATCTATAAGCATGATTGTTGCATCTTTAATGTCATTAGGAACTACTTTATATCCTGACTCAATGTAAAACATATAGTCTTCACCCTCTGGAAAACTAACTCCAGAAGAAAATGTTTGAATGTTGGCGCTGTCTCCTGTATCAAAAAAATCTATGGAGTCTGATGCGGCCATTGGCATTCTTGCTGGCTTACGCTCATATCTGTTCCAATTGTCTGTTCCAGCAACAGGATCTTTAATAATTCCAGTTTTGTCTTTTGTAATGCTGTAATCATACGAATCTAATGCTGGACCGTCTGCGTCATCAACATCGTAAACCAACGCTGAGTTACGATATACTTTTAAAACCTTATAGCCTCTGGTCCAGATGGGCATGTAATCAGTTCCTTGACCAACTATCTGTAGCCACTTAGTAGTAAAATAAAATCCTTCTTGAACGTATGAATCAATAATTTGTCTTGCTAATTTTTCATAGGCGGTATATTCTGCTATCTCTGTGGCTGTGGTGCCAAGGGATTCTGGGTCTACATAAGGACGAACGATCTCAAGATTGTCCTCAACTACAACATCTCCACGAGCAGATCCATTCTTAACATAAATAGTTACAGCATAGTTTTCATCGTATTCTGAAAAATCGCTTGAAAGGGTTCTTGTAACAACTGAAGTTGCGCTTGATGTAACTGCAACGCTTAACAACTCTTCATTTCTATCGTTACTTTCTACAACAAAAAAATAAGATGTGGTTGCTGATGGAACAGTGTATGAAACACTGATAGGGTATGGCGGAACACGTAATATTTCCATTATTCTATGCCGTAGTGTCTTGCTATCTCGTTAGGGGTTGCTTCACGAACACCTTTACGAGTAAGCCACCAATCGGCTGCCTCCTTAGTAACTATATTATAACCAACTTTGAGAGACCCTAGTTGCTTATCAGTAGTGTGCTTATTATGATCTGAATATAGGGCAACTTTTTCTACTGCTGCTTCTTTTGGTTTTTCTGGTTCTATACCCTGCAAAATATTTAACATCTCTACTTTTTTAACAGCATCTTTTAGGTCAATGTTATTTTTTTTAGCATAAGATTTAATTTCAAACACACTTTTTGTTTTCAATTCTTCAATAGATAACATTTAATCCTCCACTGTCATTATACCAGAAATACTAAAAGAGAGCGGTTTCTAGGCCGCTCTCTTCTAATTTTGTTGGTCAGATTTTAGGAATCTGCGCTGTCTGCATCGCCATAGGCAACTGCATCCAACTCTTCCCAAGCGAGACCAAAGCGTACGAATACTGTGTACTCGATTGTATCTTTCTTTGGCTTGTATTCACGGTTGACCGTGATATCACGCTGGAAACCCCATACACGATTCTCAGGGAATGTCAAATCGACATATCCATCTGGATAGTAAGGGACCTCCATGACGTCAACTCCGAGAACACGAGTAGTGCGAGCACCACCGAATGTCTGAGAGCCACCATCAAGATATGCTTGACTGTTTGCTTCTGTGCGAAGCAGACCGTCTTTAGTTGAGAATGCTTGTGCAATTGCATCAGCAAGGGTACCATTATTCTTAATGATTCCTTGGAATGCATCTGTACCAGCATAGAACTTAAGATTGCTCTTAAGTGAGCGATACTTGCGTGGTAGTGCAAGAATGATAGACTGCATTACCGAAGTAGTCCAGTTATCATTTGCTACAGTAATCGCTGCTTCGTGAGCATCGTTACCTACTGTACCACGAGTTTGCTTAATAAAGCCAGGCATAATTGAAAGGAATGATCCTGTTGCACCATCACCGTTAATTGCTAGATCCTCAATGTCATTTGCGAATGCATTGGTCATCAAGCGAACGAGACGATCTTCAAGAGCGGCTCCTTCAATATTGTCCTCTAGAGACTCAGTAGAAACTTCCCAATCAAGACGAATCTTTTTGGTTGTTAGTTCTACCTTTGTAAATGTTGCGCCTGCGTTTGTATATGCGTCATCTGCTTGTGCAGCAGCACGAATAACACGCTCTCCTACGTTGACTTTTTCAATCTCCATAGTGTTTGCTCGCATTGTAACTCTACGACCATCTTTGGCGAGAACTGTTGCATCCCACACGTAGTCGATAAAGCGTCTTGCTTGCTCAGGTGCTAGAATACCACCAGATGTACCTGTTGGATTTACTGCGTTTTGTCCAGTTGTTACACCGAATGTTGCGCCAGCGACTGCACCTAAAGATGTAGCAGGAGATACGTTACCGTCCTGCCCTTGGGCAGTTGCGGATCCGATTCCACCTGATACGAAAGCACCAGCCTCAGCGGCTTTTACTATTTTTTCTTGTTCCGACATATTGTTCACCTCCATTTGGTTTTTTAGTTGTTGAATAGGTCGGCATTTGTGAGGAAACGACCGCCCCATAGGGATTTGTGAGTTCTCATTTCTGGGAACTCCTGTACGATCTCGCCTAGATCGCCAGACTTGCGGAAAGCAGTATCTTTTTCTACAAGATCTACTCGCTTTCCAAACTCATCAAAAGAACCCTTTACTTCTTTGACCTCACCTGCTACAGACTTTACTTCACCTGTAACTGTTTCAAGGGACTTTGTTATTGCATCAACGTTAACCTGAAGTGACTTAACGGTTTCTGCTAGACTGCTCAAGGCATTAGTTAGAGAATCTTTAATATCTGTTACATCTTTGGCGATATCTGTAACAACATCTTCTTTCTTCTCTACAACTTCTTCTGTTGAAGGAGCAACTTCATCGGTCTTAGCAATTTCAGCATCAGCAGGTGCTTCTGGAGCAACTACTTCTGGTTCTGCTACGACTTCTGCTGTAGCCTCTGGAGCAACCTCAACATTTTCAACGACTGGTGCTGCATCGGCTGGTGCCTCTGCAACAACTTGTGTTTCTTCTGTCATAGGATTATCCTCCTTTGTCATCTTAATTGTTCTAATGCCTTTTGCACTATCAACTAAGAACTTTATTTTTTCTGCATTATCAGAATCTGATTTTTCTACAAAACCAATGTTCTTCATTGGCTTTCCAGAGTTTGGGCTTATTTCTGTTTCAGAAGAAGATATTAAAACAATATCACTATCTTGATCCCAGAAAACATTTTCAATTTCTGTTTTTGCTAAGTACCCGCCAAGTTCTCCCTTTTCAATTGAGAGGACATTAGCAAATTCATTAGCAGGGTTGTCTACAAGAGATAACTCATGCAGTTGATACTCTTTAATTATACGCACAGGCTTATCAAGTTCTTTGTTAAACTCATCATCAGATTTCGTAATGTTTCCACCAATTGAAAAACCAGTCAGTGTTCCATCAAGAACTTTTTCCCAAGTGTCTTGTGCACCTTTGGAGACGTATGCCGAAACATAAACTCCGCTGTAAAACTTTTTTGTTTCTGGATCAAAATAACGATCCTCTTTAAAAGAAACAACTTTGCCAACAGCACTTGGTTGATGCATTTCACGAAGATTGCCACGGAACTTCTTAAAAGCAGTTATACTTGCCTCAGTAGTTACGATATCGTTTTGCTTGTCAATATTATCTAATGTTGCAAAACCTGAAACGATACGACGTTCTTGATCAATTTTGCCAATAGGCATTGAAAAACGAACGCTATCGCCACTTGTAGTCCATTGTGCTTTGTTCATAATCATTGTTTCCCAATTATATCACTAGTTTATATCACTATGTGGATATTATGTGGATGAACGGCCTTCACCCTGTGGATTACGGCCAGCGATTGTGGATGGGGAGTCAGAGTTATTATTTGTTCTTTCTGTATCTCTTTGTCGATTCCCTGCCAAATCGGCTCTAGCATCAGTAGCCTGCCTTGGACTCATAACAAATGGAGTATCCCCATCTGAACGCTGTGGAAGATCTAACTTCTCACGAGCCTCGTTTGGAGTCATTACTTGAGTTTTTACATACCGCTCAAGAATTTGAGACTGTGCTATTTCGTCTGTAAGAGTTAACTCGTTAAATTTCAACTCTAAAATATCAGTCTTCTCTTTAACAATCTTATTTACCATCTTCTCTAGATATCTTTGTGCTGGTCTAGAGACCTGCTCCTTAAAGGTGCGGTCTTGAGAAATAGCAGCAGCAATACCAGAAGAATCAGACCCACCCAGTTTAGAAATGGGAACCTGATGAGCAATCAAAATATCATCACGATTTTGTTTACGATATTCTTTAAATGAGCCTTCCTGAATACCATTTTCAATTGGCTCCATCTTAAACTCAACCTTGTTATTGTCTGTATCTCCAGGAAGAGGAATGTAAAGAGTTCTGTGAGACTGAGACTTAAGCCCTGTTTGAAGAAATCTAAACATCTTGTCCTCTGCATCAGCAGATAACTTAGCGCCCTTTACTGTAATAACATAGCGTGGAACAGCCTTATTTTCAAAGTAGTCAATGTTGTATTGAGAAGCAAGTTGATCCCCAATTAATGAAGGCATCGCAGAAAGAATATCTGGAATTCCATAAAATGTATTTAAAGGAGAGTACTGTTTTAAATGAATAATCTCGTTAGGTCTTGCATCAGAGGACATTGGGTTAGCATTTTTAGCACCAAAGTTTCTAAAGTAAACCATCTTGTTTCCAATAATCTGTACAAAGCCATCTTTTAAACGACGAACACGAACAGTCGTTGCAGGAATGTGACCAAGGTATCCGATTTCTCCGTTTACCTTGCGACCAACCTCAAGAAATCCATTTCCAGTAGACTGCAAATCCGTATAAACCTTTTCCATTGTAGTTGTAAACGAATCATCGTCATTAAGATCTTCTAGCCAATCACGAAGCATAATCTTTGCTCGTTCAATTCTGTTTCTTGCTCTTTCTACCCTGCCCTCGTCCTCACTCATCTCAAAACTGAGCATTGTGCGATCTGTAATGTCAAAGCGGTATCCCAAACCAACAACATTTTCTACCTTTGCATCAATAGCAGCATGATTAGCAAAGTTTGTATCGTAAAAGTTTGCCAACTCATACATGTTGTATGGTGGTGTTATTACATCAAATAGTCCGTAGCCATTTCTGTATACCGTGCCAGGATTTATCTGTTTTGACTTTGCATCATCACCAGAAGGCGTTGCACTGGCAGAATCAAGATATCCTGGATTATCTATGACAGCCTTTGCAATGGTTCTGCTTGTCCTGCGTCTAAAGTTGTTGTCTATCCCGTTTAGATTCTTAAGTTCTTCCCAGGACTTAGTAAAAGGATCCATGCTCATGAAAGGACCTGGGTCCTTGCTTTGAGTATTTAAACTGGCTGATATGTAATCAAAATTTTCATTCATTGTCGTATGCGTCTCTTCCGTGTTTCTTTAAAGTTTGTTGTGCATCATAAACAGCACCAAGGTCATTAACATTTGGAATAAGGCCTTGCGCCATTCTATCTTTCATTTCTGAATACTGCTCTTCTGATACCCTGTTAAGTCCAGGGACAAATATGCATTCTCCGTCACCCTCATCGCCATAATACATGGCCGCCTTCTTAAGTTCTGATATCTTTGATATGTCTCCACGCATGGCTGGAACGTTTAATACGCTACCCTGGCCATCTGTAAACCACTTGCCATTAGATTTTTTGTACACATAAAGACCCCAATCATAGTTTTTTTCTATGACTTTGCGCCTTACATTACCAACTTTTGGGATTTTTTCGCTATTCATATCCATAAGTATAGCAGATTATACTGGTGTACCGACCCTAATTGTCCAAACCGTATCGGTATAGACCTTTATTTTATCTGCATCTACGGTTAAGCCTTCTTCATCATCAAAAATAATCTTATTAGTTCCAATATATGTTTTATAAACATCGCTTGGATTTACGCCATAGAGTTCTGAGGATCCAATAACAAGAACCCCTTCCCATGTTGACGAATTGAGCCAATACTCCCATTGAAAGTTCGTTGCTCCGTCTGTTATAACCTGCTGCCATGGTCTAGTTAATGTGCTTTGAACCTGTTGTAGATTATTGGCCTGATAATGTGCAACGTTATTAAATACGAATGGTCCGTTTAGATTTATACCGCCCAAATATAAATCAAAATTTAATGAGTTAGAAAATCCTATGCCCAAAACTCCCCATTCATTTCTTGTTACAACTGGCTCTCTAACCAGGGCACCATTCCAATAATATGATATTCCACTATAGGCCTGCCCCGTTTCCAAACTTAAAGCATATATTCTTGCACGATCTCCAGTTTCGCTATCTGCAACAAAATAAAACTTGATAGTGTCAGAACGATATTCTATTTCAAACAACTCTACTGGGGTTTCTGGAAACTGTCTTTCATCATATCTTAACCACATCTGTACTGCACTAATGCGATAATCATCGGCGGTATTTGGATTAATAGGAATAGCAAGTCCTCTGTTTATTAGTGGATCATAATCTCCACGAACCTGTATGCCAGAGGTTCTTGTCATGTAAAGATAGGGAGTGCTGCCTTTATAAATGCTAAAAGGATTTTTTGCCTTGTAATCGTAATAAATTCCAGAACGTTTGTATGGAAATATGTCCACACCAAATCTTGTTCCTATTGGATTAAATGAGTTGTTATTAAATGATTGAGATGCTAATTCTAGCCTTCTAAGTCTAATAGGTTTCCTTAAGATTCCACGAATGTTAAAGTCTAAATGATATACAACTGCTAGTTGATTAAAATCTACACTTTTTGATGGATAGATTAAAGTATTGTCAACAACCTCAAACTTTGTGCTTGGCCAATCTGGAAAATTATCAATGTCAATTATTGATCCTTCTCTTGCTGTTCTTGTTGTAAAATCTCCCCTTGGAGCATTTGCTCCCAATTCTACGTACTGGAAGGTAACAAAACTTCTGATTGAAGCATCTTCTGTGTCGTATTCGTAATATTTTTCTGTCCTGCCTATCATTTGCTGATAGTTTTCCCAGCCAGTAAATAAGTAGTTATCTAATTGACTATAGGTTCTTTGGACAGGATATTCATAATCGTCTTTTAGTTGTTGATAGGTAAATGCACTTGTTGATGCCTGCTCTAACAATTCTGATGGTCTTGGATACCCAATGTTAAACTGCAAAAAGTCTAAGTCGTAATAAGTCTCTCCTCTATCATTTTCAACAAACTGTGCAAAATAAGAAAGTGGTAAATAGTCTTCCCAGTACCCAGAAACTCCGATATCTAAGAAATATGTATCATAAGCCTCAGTTGGTAAAAGAGTATAACTTGCTGTAAAATCTATTAAATTTTGACCAGATGTTACAGCCGCAAAACCATTACTAAAATAGCCATCTGCTTCGTCGGCATTTAAAGCAGTGCAAAAACCAAAAGAATACAAATTGCCTTCAAAAGTATTTGCTGCGGTATTATCTCCTGCCACATACAACTCTAGTCCATTACGATTACCAAAAAATGATGCAACATCTCCACCAAACCTAGCAACCAAATCTGGAATATTAATACCAACTGCAAATATTTGATCTACCGATATTGTATTATATGTATAAAGAGAAGTACTTGCTCCATTATGATTTAGACTGTATATTAATTGATTATTATTTTGAACTACCTGGAAATAATTGCCATTAGTCTTGTTGTAAATCTTAAAAAGTTTTTGATTAATTGAGGTTACATCGTCGTGGCTAAATACTCCGTAAACTGCCTTGACTTCTTCATTTAAAACGTTAAAGTTAGGAAAGTTGTAATATGCATGAACAGAGTTCCAACTTGTCGTTGGTCTAAATGTTATAAATTTATTGCTTCCAGCCTGTATGTTTTGATTATCATCATATAAATCTTGTAAGACTTCTTCATCAATAAAAATGTTTGGAAGTTGATAGTTTGGAGTGCTGATATAGGTATCGGATGTAATTAAATTATCAAAAGATCCTTGATTCCAATTTGCAAAATCTGGATAGGTATAGTTTGCTGTATAGTCTGCAAAAGGATAGTCAATAAAAGCAGATGTTCCACCGTATGCAGAATTAATTCCTTCTGGAGAAAGAACTCCCTGCCCATAAACCCATCTGCGTTTTGCAACTGGCAGCGGTACCTGATAAGAATATATTGCAACACAATCAATCTCTATTGGAGTAACATCTTCATATGCATAAAAACCAAGCCAGTCTTGTTCTTCATCTGAGTTATTCAGTATATCTGGCAAGATCATAGTATCGGTTGATATATTTATGGTTATTACTTCTTCTCCGTTTATCAATACCGTTGCATTGTTACGAATAATACGGATATGAACCAACATTGGCCTATACCACTCGCCAACGAAATGAGATCCAAACTGATTTCCAATAACTAAAGTTAAGAATCCGCTTTCTACATAAAGACCATCTGAAGAAGCAATGGGACCAAATATTCTTTTAGGAACTGTTGTGCTAGAGTTTATTCTTGCCCAAAACTCTACAGTATATTCTTTGTGTCTTCCCGCTTCGTTTAAAAATCCTTTTCCTGGAACAACCAAAGATGGTTCACTAGTTGCGCTAGGAGTTAAAACTGTTACACCAGAGGCACCAAACACCATAGGGATGCTAGAATTTTTTGCAACTAAAGCACTATCATTAACTAAATAATATCCATGTTCAGAACCTAGTCCGTAAGCCTCAGCCTCAACTCCTTCTGTTGTCGCTATAGCAATGTTTGCTGATGTTATTGATGCAGCAGAAATACCAAGGGACTGAGTATTAAAATTTTCTGACCATTGGCCCAAAGTTATTCCATTTACATAAAAGGACGTAGTAGATGTTGATGCTCCGCCATTAAATGTTGCCTTTATAACTGCCCTCATTGTGGTGTTTTCATTGGGAGTTTCAAAAGTACCAGAAACAAAACCCCAAGAGTTGTTAAGGTTTGTTTCAAAAGTATTTAAGTTTCTAACGTTTTGAGCAGTTGTAGTATCTGTGTACTCGTATCCTATCTCAACAGATTCTAAAACGGCAGTAGAATCAAAGAAATATCCACCAACAGAAAATGTTGCATAGTCAGAATTTAAATCTGAAAAGTTGGCTAGATCAACACTTACACATGTTACTTCAAAACTAGTATTTGCTGGAATAACTAAAGATAGTCTGTTAACAACGCTATCTGTAAAGGGCTCTGTTTTGGGAGCACTTGTTGATGCTACTGCCGTAACATTTGTTCTAGTCCAACTAGTAAAACTTCTTTGAGCCTCTGTTATAAGACTGATGTAGTCAGCAGTGTCGTCTAATGCCCACAGAACCGTGGGGTGCTCTGAGAACACCTTTTCTGCATATAAATTTGACGGGTTGGACATATTGCTCCTTACCCTTTATTATAGCATTTACGCTATTTTAATCTCACACACATCTGTGGTACAGTAACTTTCTCCGATAGCCTCAAGATTGTCAACTCCATCATAAATAGCAGACCAATTAATCTTCTTAATCTTGCCAACATATGAATCATATTCTTCTTTTGTGATTTGGCTATATGGCTGCTGTGGGTATGTCTTGTTGCCCATAGGCAAAAACGATACAGCCTTTAACTGTCCCTCATACATGTGTAGAGCATGAGCGACGTGCTTTGTTTCTGTTTCTTTATCAAATGACAAAGTTACAGACACTCCATTATCAGACCAATATTTTTGCGTGGTAGCAGCAAGACCAATCTTTTCAAATAATGTAACATCTTTTTCAGACCTTGCATGTCCTGAATGAACTGGGAAATATACTACAGTTGTGTTTGCAGATACTAGATCTGATTCTGTTTTATACCCCGCTGCTTTAAATAAATGAATCATTGGATCTGTATTTCCGAAACGAATTGCACGAAGGAAATACTTTCCTCCTGGACCCCAGTGAACACCAGGGGTAGCACCTGAAAGCAAAGACACGGATCCCGATGGTTTAACTGTAGTCACACGAACAGACTCACGAACACATAGCCATTCAGAATATGCATGATCGTATTTACGAATTGTTTTGTATCCCTCATCCATCCACTCACGAACCGTTGGCAAACCATTTTCATCAGAGAAAGATGCAATGCCAGTTAAAGAAGTTCCAATGCGACGGTTTCTCTGCATAATGCCATTAGTAATCTGCCAATGAGTTGGCACAAGAGTAACGGTTTTGCCATAAAGATATGCAAACTTTAATGTACGTAGAAAATCTTCTTTGTCTTTGTGACGATTTAGATGAACCTCTACAAGTGTGCAGAGTTCATATGACTCTAATGGCTGCTCAGCACAAGGATTGAATCCCATAACACGATAATCTTTTCCATCTGCAGGATCTGCAAGACGACCATAATTACGAGCAACATCAAGCCAGATAAATCCTGGTTCTCCGTTATCAGCAATTAAATCTACGTACTCTTCGTATTTAGTTCCAACTTCTGCTGCGATAGAGTTATTGCTCATCCATGCCCACCCTGGATTTTCTGGATCAAAAGAATTACGCTCTGGAAATTCTTCTGCATTTTTTAAATTAATAAAATTATTATCTGCTGGAGCACCAAGTGCAAGGGTAGCAGAACGACGAACATTTCCAGCAACTACACAAGTTCCAATAAGATTAACAATATCAACAATTGCACGAGAATCTAAAATATCTCCTGCTCTATCTCCAATAACCTTACGAATGGTTTCGTGTAATTTTATCAAAGGCTCTGGTCCTGAAGCGGTACCGCCAAACCCTTTAATCGGAGCACCTAAAGGCCTGATCTTAGAGTAATCAAAAACTATTTTTGCTTGGTTTGCTTTAAGATAGGAATTAAGTAGAAGCCTTACTGACTCCACCCAACCTTCACGAGTATCTGGTATTTCATATGTTATTTCTTCTGATAGGGTTTTGTATATTTCCATACCCTTTTCTTGTCCGAGGGTATCAAAACCAACTCCTACCCCTAGCATCAGAGCATCCATAACCCAGCCAAAAAGGGCTCCAGGGTCGTTTCTATCGATATCCCTAGTAGATACCATGGCACAGTTCTGCAAGGCCGCAGAATTGCGTCTCTCCATTGTCATGGGGGTACCAAAAGCCCATAGCCCACGTCCAGGAGGAGTCCATTTCAAATTAAACATTCTGTCATATGCTTCTTGGGCTGATTTCTGTGCTTTATTGTCATTCCAAGGTAAACGATTTTCTTTTGCGTGATTTTTTTGAACAGAGTACATTCCTTCAATTACCCGCTTACAAACCTCATGCCAACGCTCTTTTGTGCCATCTTCTTTGACTCTTGAATAGGTGCGAATAAAAGTTATCTCACCAAGAGAGTTATTACCTGCATCGGCAAATCCGAAGGGAGGCTCAATAGACTTATATTTGGCTACAAACTCTTCTAATAAACGAAAAGAAAATACATCTGACATTTGTTTTAATACCTTTCCACAAGAAAATAATATGAGAACTTTACAAATCGTAAAGTAGTGTCTAGTATACCACAAAGTTTATATAAAGAAAAGTTATAATTTACAGTGTTTTTACAAACAGTTAGTCTTAAGTAAAGGTTAAGTGCTTTTAGTTTTGCAAAGTAGTCTAACTAATTGTTAGACCAGACTTACCATTCTTAACTTCTCCCCATGTAAGACCAGGAAGAGCAGCAGAAATATTTGTTCCGTTAACCTTATAAGACTTGCCAGAGGCTAGGCTGACATGCTCAGATGAACTCCAAGAATCAGTTGAATCTGACCAAGTAAATGTTTTATCTGATGCACCTTTTAGAGTTATACCGCCACCATCTGCAGCAACATCAGAAGTGTTTCCGTCTGCAAGAACAATATTTTTATCATCTACTGATAGAGTTGTTGAGTTGATAGTTGTAGTTGTTCCGTTTACTGTTAGATCTCCCGTTACAACAAGGTGCTTATTTACTGTAACAGTGCTAGTAGCAGATCCAAGAGAAATTACATCTGCTGCTCCACCAAAGTTAATCGTAGTAGCGACAGTATTCAAAAGATTAAATGATGTACTTGCTGTAGTAATTTGAGTATTAACTACTGGGCTTGTAAGTGTCTTATTTGTAAAAGTTTCTGTGCCAGATAGTGTAGCAAAATCAGCATCTGTTAGCGCTGTATTAAAGTCTGATATTGAGCCAGATACTGTATTTGATCCAAGAGCAATTGTTTTGGTTGTTAATGTCTGGGAATCTGAGGTTCCAACAATTGCACCAGAAACACCATGTGTAGTGGTTAACGCTGCATGGCTAGATACAGAGTTTCCTACAAATGAAGTACTGGCTAGATTTTGTATTGCTGTTGCTACAGAAGATGTAGTAGCAAGCAGTGAGGTGTCGGTAATTCCATGTACGTTTGTGGTTGTTGCATTATGACTGGATACAGAGTTAGTTACGTATGATGTTGTTGCTAAAGCAGCCGTATCTGATATGCCGTGCACATTTGTGGTAGTTGCATTATGGCTTGAAACTGAATTTCCTACAAAAGAAGTACTTGCTAAATTTTGTATGGCTGTTCCGACATATGATGTAGTTGCAAGAGCGCCTGTATCTGTTATCCCATGTACACTTGTTGTTGTAGCGTTATGACTTGAAACTGAGTTTGATACATAAGATGTTGTAGCAAATGCTGAAAGGTCTGTTGTAAGTGCAACTGTTCCAGTAGCATCTGGAAGTGTAATAGTTCTGTCTGCAGTAGGATCTGTTACTGTTACTGTAGTTTCAAAGTTATTTGTTGTGGCTCCCTGGATAAGAATGCTTGCTCCAGGAACAATAAGATTTCTTGAACCATCAAGTTCTGCTACGCCGTTTATATCGCCTTTTTCTGCTAACTCAATATAGTCCCCAAGGCTTGAGTCTAGAGATCCTGCTGTTGGTAAATAGTCTAGGCTATTCCAGGATGTGTTTCCTGTACCAATTTTAAGTTGATTGGTTGTTGTATTAAAACCAAATTCCCCTACATCAAGAACTGGATTAGACGTATTCCACTGTGCGTTAGTGCCTCTGCGGACTTGAATTCTTGTTGCCATTACCAATTCTCCTCAATTAAAACCATTATATCAGAATTGTTCATTAGGCTGTCCTCCATCTATTCCAGGAACAGCATTTGCAAAATCGGTGGATGGAGATCCTCCGTCTAATTTTGCAATCAATGTTGGATGAGATACTCCATTGCCGTCAATTTCTGACTGAGCATCCAGATAGGTTGCTACAGGTGTCCATTCTGCATTGTAATAAAAATAAATTCTTTCAGTTACAGTATATAAAAATAAATCACCATTACTTGGTGATCCTGGGAAAGAACTTCCCACAGTAAGTCCTCCGCCAGTAAAAGCGGTGGTCTGAACTGAATTATCTGGGAAGGTAACTCCAGTAGCAACCTTAAGTCCTGCCTTGACGACAAAATCTTTATTAGTTGTTGCCACTGAAGTTCACTTATCCCTTCGTGGTCACATTACGCTTCAATAAGCGTCTTGTGTACCTTTACTGCTGTACCCTCGGCTACTGCTGTAACTAGCAAACGAACGTTGCCTGCGTTATAATCAGCGTCGGTAGTTCCAAGAGAAACGTTGCTAATAACATCAGCATACTCTGTAATGTAAACGTTGTTATTTCCATCAACATTTACAAGAACTTCAAGAGTCTGAATATCATTGTCTTTTTTCATTTGAACAAGATACTTAGCGCTTCTGTATGTTGTTGCAGACCATGAATCTACTGCGGAAGCAGATGTTCCAGCGGTTGCGACTGCAGATCCAATAAGGGCTTCTGCAAGAGTTACAGAACCTGCTGTAACTGATCCAGATCCTACTGATAGGGCTGCGAACGTTGGGCTTGCTGTATCTGCAATGTTCTGTGGTAGAGACAGAGTTACAGCACCAGTTGAAGCAGAAACAATAACCTGTGAGGTAGTTCCTGTTAAACCTGTAACACCTACGTTTGTAATTGTTAGAGTGTCTGATCCTGCGTTAACTGCAGCAGTTATACCAGTACCTGCACTAAATGTGAAAGTATCTGAAGATGAATCTGGTGTAGCACTATTTGAACCATCTGTGAATGTTGCGAAGGTATTAAATGTTGCATCTCCAACCAAAGCAATTGCCTTAGAAGTAGTTGAATCATTTACTGTCCACTTATCTGTTGATTCATCCCAGAATAGAGATGCATTTGTAGAAGTACCACGCTCAACTTCAATACCAGCGTTAGTTGATGGGGTGCTTGTTACGTTGCTATTTAAAAGAACAATGTTATCTTCTACTGCAAGAGTTTCTGTATTAAGAACAGTAGAAGTTCCATTTACAGTTAGATCTCCAGATACTATTAAATTCCCGCCAACTGTTACATTGTCTGGAAGACCAATTGTGACTGATCCAGTTGCAGCAGAAACTTCAATTTCATTTGCTGTTCCTGTAATTGTATGAACACCAAGATTGTTAACTGTAATTGTGTCTGTTGATGTAGCAGCAACTAAACCGATACCAGTTCCTGCTGTAAATGTTACAGTGTCGTTATTTGTGTCTGCTGAAACAGTTTCTCCACCAGTGATTGCAATATTTTTGAAAATGTTTTGTGAAGAACCTTTGTCATCATTTGCTAGAACAATTGTTGAGCCTTCTCCAATTGATCCAGTGATTGAAAGTCCTGAGCCAGATGTAACAGATCCTACGTAGTTACCTGTTGTATCTGTGCCTAGTGCAACAGAGTCTGCTGCAATAGATGCGGTAAGAGTTGCATTTGCAAGATCTGTAATTGTTACAGAACCTGAAAGATCTCCACCAAGTGTAATTGTAAAATCTGCAACATCAAAATCTAGTGTGTTATCTCCGTCTTGGTAACTTACTGAAATACCAGACTCGGTGTTGCTTGAAACCATTGCGCCAACGGTATCTGCAACATACTCTGCTAGAAATGACGTTGATGCTTCTGTAAGAACGTTTTGTCCATTGACGGTTGCTGTGCTTCCCTCAACGACAAGCCCATTCTTAATTCTGAAGTCTTTATTGACTGTCGCCATTATTTTCTCCTTATGGGGTTTAGGCCTTCAAACCTGTACGGTAATACCGTATGGTCATCGGACTTAAGACGGGGGTAACCGTCATGGTAATTGTACCAGAATTTAGTGCTGCAGAAATTGTTCCTACATCGCTATTGGTGTTTTTAACTGAACCGTATTCAGTTACATTTTGATTGGTACCATCAAAAACTATGTTAATTTCAGTGCTTCTATAGGAACTAGAAGCAGCATTGGATAGTTGAATTAAATACTTTACAGTTCTAAATGTTGAGGTATCTATGGTGTCAAATGCTGTTGCAGACTCTATTCCATTTATGGTTAGGGAGTTGTTTCCATCCCCGCCTAAAGAATCGGCACGGTATGAAGTGGTATCAATAAGATCTACAAAGTCTGCCCCAGAAGGAACATCTCCAGTTTCAAACTTGCCTTTTAAGGTATTTATAGGGACGATTGCCATAATAAAAGATTATATCATAAAATGATAAAACTACTACCAATTACTGCTATACCGATGCCCTGCGAAGGTGGACTAGAAACACCAATATTTTCAAACCTCACCCTAAAAGGATAAACACCTTTTATTTCTGCTGTATAAGATCCAATTTTTGAAACTCTTGATTTAGAGTATGCAACGGTTTTTATAAATACCCTGCGACCCTGAACATCTTCAACTCTAGCAACAGGCATGATTATTTTCTAAGTAGTTATATCTGAAATTACGGTAACAGTTCCTTTAGCAACAGTCCAAACCCTAGTTGCGTCTGATAACTGAATATCAAAAACATCTCCTGTGGCTAATAGTCTAGATTGATTTGCAGTTAACGCAACTGTAAATTCTCCGACCTCGTCTGCTGCTGTAACTCCTGGAGTCAAAGATACTATGGTTTGACTTGTTGATGCACTGACTCTTTTTACGGCCATTGCTATTGTCCATGAACCAATAGTAAGTGGATCACGATCTTCATCTGTTACATAAACTCTAAATGCTGCAGTATCTCCTGCAACAACTGTCCAGGATATTTCTGGTGGTGATATACCAATTGAAAATGATTCTGAACCTGATCCTCTATAGTTTGTCATGACAATCCTGCTTTCATAGAACCCCAAGTTCCATTACCCTTATTTGCTCCTACAATAATTATACCTGTTGATGCATTTGATTTTGCTACCACGCCAATTACGCCACCACCGCTTGTTGGTTTTGTTGTTGTAAGTCCTCCACCTGATGCAACATAAAGTCTAGCACCTACAGAAAATGACGAGGTATTTACATCACTAAAAACTCCACTTATTAAAACAACACCATCACTACCATTTGTAATTGCTGCCTGTGTTAATCCAATTACAGGAAATGTTGAAAGCGTGTCGGCATCAGATTTTGAGATACGTGGTTTGCTTGTTCCAAACCCAGAAATATAAACTGGTGTTGCTTTTGCAATTGTTGAGCCAGTATTATTAACAACCTCTAGCGTATGATAAGGAAGCCCAAGGCTAGGCAAAATAGCATCAACTGCTTCTGCTAATGCCTGTATATCACCTGCAACGTTTACAGGACTAGCATTTGTAGGATAGGGTAGATCATAGATATTGGTTTCCGCCATAATAGTTTATTATACCACTCTGAAATATTTATATTTTACTTATTTTGTGCTTGACTTGACCTAAAAGGTCAAAATATGTTATACTTAGTGCATAGCACTGTTAATTACAGTGCTATTGCGTTTCTAAGGAGGAAAAACTTGAGAGACAGAAAAATACTATCGGGGGTTCTTGCAACTATGTTTGGAATTGTAACACTTTTGGGTGCTATTCCAAATGCCGCTGCCAAGAATAACTTGTCTTATAAAACTAACGAACCAGCACTCGCTGCCGCCCACAAGGCGGCTCTTTTGCTATCTAAGGCCAATAACGACAAGGTACTTGAAAAATATAATAACGCTACAGGTTTAACTGACAGCCAGTTGGTTGAATTACTTAAGGCAGTGGGTTTCAAAGGAAAAGGCTTAAAGACTGCCTACGCAGTTGCTAAGGCTGAATCCAATGGTCGTCCATTTGCTTTTAATGGAAACATCAAAACTGGAGACTCCTCATTTGGCGTCTTTCAAATTAATATGCTAGATGTTCTTGGAGAAGATCGCCGTGAGCGATTTGATCTAGAGCATAATGCTGATCTTTTCAATCCCGTCGTAAATGCACAAATTGCATATCGTATGACAAAAGGCGGTATTGATTGGAGTTCATGGTCATCTTATAACAAAGGTGCTATAAACAAATGGCTAGATAAATTTCCTAATCAATAGTTAGGAAAATAAAGATACCCCCAGGTTTTTGACTTGGGGGTTATTTTTTTATATAAAATTATTTAGCGTATCTAACTATAACAATACCTGAACCGCCGTTGCCACCTTGTCTAGTGCCGCTGTTACTATTTCCTCCACCGCCACCGACACCGCCAGTACTAGCAGTAGCATTTGTTCCACTTGTATCACTTGCAGTACCAGCACCTCCACCACCA